>Ga0209093_1000155_pt1 | contig 34635 bp, 49 predicted proteins | sample SidtaG_4_FD_187450 | JGI IMG/M metagenome (GOLD analysis project Ga0209093, IMG submission 187450) | Marine algal microbial communities from Sidmouth, United Kingdom - Sidmouth_Male1 metaG (SPAdes) (version 2) | ecosystem: Host-associated > Algae > Red algae > Unclassified | place: Sidmouth...
GGGGGGGGGTTGAATGGACGTGTGTCCTGCCAGAAGGGTCGTTTCTGAAGCGTTTCATACCGGGTCTTCTCACAGCGGCAAGCCAGATGGTTCTCCTCCCCTTTGAGTTTGAATGGGCAGGTCAGATCAGCGTGGTTTTATCAGGAAGCGCCGCGGCGTGCGTTCGTAGGCACCAAATCGGTCGATTTCTTAGTGTAGCAGGCTGCAAACGGCGATTTCCGTTGCGACTCAAATGAGTCGCACGCTTAGCTCAATTGAGTCGCACACACGGTAGAATAGACACTAGGGTGGCGTCCGGGGATCGGGACTGTGAACGTCTTGTTTCTTGATTCTAAGGGTATATGAGTGAACGTTTTGGGGTCGTCCTGCGCCTTCGAACAAAGTAGTGTTGCTTTTGCGTTACGTTCGTCGTTCTGGTGCGCTCCGCGCCTTGTGATCCAGGTGTTTGTGATGTGCCTCCATCTCTCCTCTCTTCATCCTGTGCTGGTCTTTCCCAGGCGGTCATACTGTGGCTGCTGTGAGGGGAGTAACTAACAAACTGTCAGAAGACGCGGAAAAGAACGAGAAGGTGCCAGAAACAGCAAGTGAGAGAGGCGTCGCTAAAGTCCGTCTCACTTTATTCGACGCATGGCGAGAGTGCCAGATTCTCCCGCGCTTGATTTTTCCTCTGCTCGTGCGATCGAGCTGAAATGTGGTGCAGATTGACGCCATGGCCGCACACATTTATTCTGCAAAACATAGCGTGCATCCCGTGAAAGAAAAGCCTGTACAAACACACATACTTCCGAAAAAGAGGAAAGATCACATGTGTTTTCCGCTTCGTCGCACTCTTGTAGCGCAAAATATGGTCGGCAAGCTCCCAGTCCTTCGCAACATACAGAAGAAGAACACAAAGAATGGTCCCCGAGCTTTATTTTGAAGTAAGGAGCGCGGCATCACATCGGGGGTGTGAAAGACTCGACGAGAGAGATAATAGGGCTGTTTTTATAGCCTTTTACACTATCTCAGACAACAGCTCTAACCCCCCTGGCGTAACATCGCATCTCGGAATGCTTTTCATCTTTATCCCTATAATCAACGGAACGTCAACTGCACTTCATCCCAGTGAACACAAATTTGCTCCCACAGTCGGTAATTGTAACTTTAGTAAGTGATCCCATAGTGACTTGAAGTCGTTCTCCACAAGTTCATGGCTTCTTGTTGAGGGTTCGGCATGTGTCTCCATGGGGTCACAGAAGAGATAAACGGTCATAGCCGCGGCTTCGTTTGTTCGATTGAGACGCACGTGAGTGAAAATTGGTCCGCAATGTGAAGAGCATCCTGTTACGGTGTGTTGGTCACATGAATATTGCCCAAGAAGAAGATAGCTGGGGTCAACCCCCGCTTTTTTTTCCACAGGTATGTCGCTATAATTACAGTAATGCTGGTTTGTATGCTCTATGTCTTGTATTAAGAGCGTGGAACTGCAACTCACTTAAATCGCGATGTAAGGGATAAGGAAGCGTAAGAGCCTTTTATTAACAGCCCTAATGGCAGTCACGTGCTACATCTTGGTTCAAATCGCGCACACTTTAGAAATGGGATTTCTCACTGTGGACTTAATCCCCATTATCTGCCGAGGTGTGGGCGCGGTGCGAGGACCATGCGATTGGAACGGGGGACTAATATACGGTGGCTTCGAGGATTCAGGCGGAGGTGGAGTAGCGCCTGGACGAGCAGGTCGTCGAGCTGGTGGGGGCTAAGGGTGACGGCGTGAACTGGGGGTCAGATGGGGAAAGCGACGTCGTCGGCGGGGATGTGTCGACGGCGGCGGCGTCCGACTCGGACATGGGCGATTCGGATGGGGAATCGGATGGATCGTCAGCGATGGAGGAAGAGTAGTCGTATGTACGCGTTGAAAAGGATCTCAAACATTGGCTCCAAAGAAAACTGAGTCTACCACGCCTTTGAAGGCGCAGACCCGTCCCACCCCGTCCCGCGTCCTCCCTCCCGATGGACTCACCGAGTAGGCAGTGCCCGGTAGTCGGCCACTTGAGGTGCCAGGCGGAAATTCGTGCTCTCCCCTCCGTGGTGAATGGGCGCAACGACCTCGCCGAATCGCAACCGTTGAAGGTGCGTTCCTAGCGGTCATTCCGAAACGGCGCTTCACGCCATTGGGCTGTCGGGCGACAAGGAATCGTCCAGTCTCATTGAGAAAGTAGCCCCAGATGTGCTTTGACCTCGGGATCGCGCTGATAGACATTCGCCACGGTGTCACGCGCCCAACCGAACGAGTCAGCCCACGGCTATAAGAACAGGAAGATACCCGCAGATGGTATGGGCAGAATGCGCTTCTCGGCCGACGCTCTCGCCTTCCGAGTCCAGACTCGCTCCACAAATGGAATACCAAGTTTGCCTACCGCCTGACCTGATCTCGCCAAGATGTGCGGCCTCTTCGGGGCCTCGAAATGCATGGGAACGACTTTATTCGCTGCGGCGCCACGGCCGCGGCCGCGGCCCAGTGGACCAGCGCAAGTGCTCAAGCCGGCAGCAACGTCCACATAGACAGCGACCCTGCCACTGACATGCCGCTGAATGGAGACTGCAAGAAGGGCCGAACTAGACGCGGCCGCATCACGGCGACTGCAGCCCCGCCACATTTATCTCCAGGCCGCTTTGGTACTGGGCGGCGCGCGCCGTCGGCTGTGGTGCTGGCCCATGCCCAAGTGACTAGCTCATCGGGATCCAGCGCAAACTAAAAGGAGTGTGGCGACCAAGAAAACGTTTTTGCGGCGGCCACACACCATCTTGGCAGAGTTGTAAATGATGTCCGCTTTCTACGCCTCCGACTTCGAGATGCGCATATCCAACATCAAGCAGGATTCTTCACCGATTCTTTTCTTTCGTTTGTCATGCTGATCTCGTCTCTCTTTTTTCCGATATATCTTGGACTGGCTGCTCGTCTTTGAATTTCAGCCTGTAGATACTGAGAATTCCGAGCTAAGTGACCTCTTCGTCTGACTCTACGCAAGCTGCGCTCACCCGCACCCGAACACACGATACACAAGATGTGCAACTGTAGCCGTCATTGCCAAGTCCGCGACCACCCACAAAACAGGACCCCAGCGGAAACAACCACCGGAAGATCTAGACCCCGAAGCGGCTACAAACTTCAGGAAAACGCAAACATCAGGCAGCACGGATGAGGCCACAAACAATGTGAAACACACTCAAACGGATCTGATATGTCCACAAGGCTGGCGTTCCCGTCCAACGTGCATGGATGCAGCTTAGCAGAGACAGTGTCAAGCAAAGAAACACAGCACAGCGGGAGCAATGACATTTGCGTACTCTTCGCAGATGTGTTCTGACAGCAAGCGTCGACAAACAGAAAAGATGCGCTCGCATACGTCCTGCCACAGCGCCCTGTGGACGCTTGTGTCCTTGGGGACGCTCTCGGCGCCACCGGTGTACCTCAGAGAGCCTGCAGGCGCGTCTTGCTCCTTCTCGGTACTGACTGCACCTCCGCTGATGTGTGCATCCTCGGCCACGTCCGGTGCCCATACCCCAGGACTTCGAGGCCCTTCTTCAAGAGTGAAGCCCTCCCAATGGTGGGGAGACGTTCTTTGACTGCGAGATGCCTCGTTCTGCGCCAGCTCTCGCGAAGGCACGTGTATTGGCTCATCGCAGTCCATTTCCTCAACAGAAGTTCTCAGGTTCGCATCGTCGTACATCCACCGTTCCGCCGCAAAACCGCCACCGCGCACTCGATGGCCATTTTGTGCAAGAGGGCCACAGACGTTCGTGCGTCAATCATTCGCTACACCGGCGTGAGGCGCTCTGGTTGCTCAAGCGCAATGGATTCACCGCTTACAGGATCTCAGCGTCATTGCGCACGGTTTTGTGCTGTCTATTGCACACTCAGAGCTTGGGAGTGTCGGGTTTGGGATGGGGCATTGAACAGAGTGGAAAGCGGGGAAATCCTTGATAGGCCGCGTGAAAGAGAAAAATCCCCGACCTTAGAGTATCAGGCCGTGTTCGACAAACTACGCGAACAGCGACGCCACCCAGCCATCCTTGCACTACCGCGCAAAAGAGGGAAGTGCATTGTCGAAGTAGACTGCAGCTAGATCGGATGGGCTGCTGTCTACTGCGACAGCAACGCGATGAGAAGTACCTGCCTGTGGGGTACTCCAGTACGGGCCTCCACCCGGCAGAGAAGAACTTTACCGTCACCGGTATTGAAGAATTGGGGGTCGTCTGGGCTGTCGGCCTTGTCCGGCTCTACATCAAACGTGTGGAATTCCTCCTCCGGTGTGACCACAAGGCCTTTAAGTGGATACTAACCACCACGGCCTGTACCAAAAACCGACTCAACAGGTGGCGTATTCTCCTCTCGGAGATCGACTACAACGTGGAGTGTCGCACGGGTCCCCAACGCGCGGTTTTCCGATGCGCTGTCCCGCATCCCATCTGAGGGATTGGGCTAGGAGCGGATTGCCCAGAATATACCCACAGTCGGGGTGAAGACACGTTCGGGGGTCGTACTAGACCCCCAATGCCCCGGAAATGATGGTACTGCCCGCATACCCGTGGGCGAGCTGATCCAGGAGCAATCGGACTACGAGTTCTACCAAGAGGTCAAGCGGTCGCTTGACACCCCGGTTCTCACCCGCTTCCACCAGAGCACAGATGGGTTTTTGTGTCAAAAGGGTCATCGGTCGGGCTCCCAACAGTTACGGATCCCCCTGTCCCCAGTGGAAGATGCGCTACGAGAGGAACACTGTTCCCCATTGGACGCACACCCGGATGGGTCCCGGATGTACCAAACCCAGAGGGACCATTATTATTGGCCCTCGCTCGCTGCCGACGTCTGCGGCTGGGTCGCGGAGTGTCCGACTGAAACAAAAATCCGACTCATGGGCATCCGAATCAGGGCTTATTTTCGATTGTTTCCAGACACGGAACCTTTCGCCGCGCTGGCCGTTGACCTGGTCGGCCCCTTACCGCGAATTCCCGAAAGATACGAGTATATCTTCGTCAATTGTGACCGCTTCGCTGAAATTACTCGGGCGGTTCCCCTAAAGGATCTCTTGGCCCTCGATATCGTCAGTGCCTTGTTCGACACTTAGGTCGCCAGTTCCGGTATCTTTGACTCTGTTTTATCGCGTGGCGGACCCCAATTCGCAGCCGAACGTTGACGGCGTGCTCAAGGCAGTAGGTATTGATACCGACTGTGCTACCCCCTATCGCCCACCAACTAATGGGCCAGTCAAACGGTTTCATGAAACTTCAGTCAAACAACTGCTGCAATACGTGACTGACCTCGTAGTTATGTGCTCCAGGTACGTAGGCCTGGAGGCAAATGTTTGGGAAGACCCAAGTCCATGGGAGTAGGGGAACAGTCCCGCTTGCTTTTGTAAGTAAGCTCCGACTTAGTTCCATGGCCTCGGAACGACTCACTCGGGGCCAAGACGCCGGCAGATCAGAAACCCGCTTGCGGGAGCAGAAGAACTTCCTCCGTCGCCTGGACACCGTGATATCCCTAGTGTGGGACACTAAGGAGAAGGTCCAAGCCCGCTACAAGGGATCGTTCGACAAGCGCGTACAGGCCCGACGCAAAACCCTCCGAGTCGGAGACTCTGTCTTCGCTAAGTCACACAAAAACCAGTGGGGAAAGCTCCTCTTCAAGACCCTGGGTCCCTTTCCGATCCTGAAGACGGATGGGCGGCGACTCAGTATTGAAAGTGTCGGTGGGATATGGCCGATAAACGGGAACCGTAAAACCCGGGCCCCCGAACCTTCAGAGGGTGACCCCGCTTGCTGACAGGCGCGTTTTGCGTGGCGGGTCCCGTCCCTCCCCTCATCGGCCAGCAAACCGACCGAGGCTGTCTTCGCCCATGTCGTCGGACAGGAGTACTACGAGAAGGAGCGACTTACGATCAAAGTGCGATGGCTCTGGTTTGGCCCACGAAAGGACTCCTGAATCTAAGTGGAGGATCTTTGCGACAAGAAGATCCGTCAACACAGCCAGCGGCACCAAGTCCCGGTGCGGCGAAGGTTTCAGGAAACTAAAACGTAGTACCGGGGATATGCGCCAACTCCAGACAAAAAAGACAACCCGCGGCCGCAACCCAAGCGACACCCCGCGGGACGACTCCCAACTCCGGGACCCTCTATTCGACGGTACCAACATCAAGACAGCTCTGGACACCGGAGAAACGGGGCCAGCCCAACTGAGGAAAGGCCGAACAATAAATCCCCTTACGGGCACCGGCCACTACGCCATGACCGGCGACGGCAACGTATCGCCTCGCGCATACCACCTGTACCAGTATTGTTCGTGGTGCGCGGTGTCAAACAGATACTCGTGAGCCGGCCCCCAAGTCGGACACGGGGCTCGACTTGGCCCCGCCTCCCCCGCGGCGGGTGCGGCCACGGAAGAATTGGAATGGCCGCCACCATCGTGCGGTTCGCCGGCGGCGGAGGGCTCCCCCGTATACGGGGCTCGAGTTGAGTTCCCGCAGTCGCTCGTCGCCATGGGCGCCTCAGACAACCGGCGGCTGTGCGCCTCCAAGCGCGAGGCCAGCTAGTACCCGATGGCCTCGGGGGCGTTGTCCACAGTAACGGGTCCGCCTCCCCCAATGGCGAGGAAGGAGAGCACCGAAATGCAGCCCAGGCACCCCCGGCGACCCAAGCCCGGGGGTCCACCGGGGAGGCCAATATCACCTCTTCATGGGCCACACGTAGCGTCGCCGCCGCAGTCGGGTAGTTGGACGACTGAGCGCAGGAACACTGGGCGGTGACATTCCCTCGCTTGAACCCTTTTCGGGCCGTGGGCGCCACCAAGACCAGCACCCCCGGTGGGGCGAACGTTTGCCACCCCACCGTACACCCAGAGGGTGGTCCCGAGCGCGACGCCCGACGCATCGCGCCCCCGCGAGTAGGGGGATGCTGTGCCACCCCGAATCAATGGTCGGGAAGCCGGAATGCAGGACGAAGATGGCAATACGGATGGGATGGGACGGGATCAGGGCGGGCGAGATGATGCTGGGGAAGCAGGGATGCGGCGAGACAACGGTGGGTGCGATGTGACGCCAGTGCGTACGAAAGGTGCTGCACGCCCCCCCGCCTCTCGTCAGACCCCGAAAGAGGACACCGTTCAGCTGGTGGGCCGGCGGAGCATTCATCCACGCGAGCTGCACAGTGTTTGCAGAGACTGATTCAGCTTCCGCCCCCAAATCAGACCTGCTCGAATGAGTGTGGTCAGTTGACCTGTCCTCCTGGCCTTACTGGACCCGAGCGGGCCACAGTGCACCGTATCCCCCGGATCAGGTCTGCTCGAGTGGGTGCGGCCAAATCGCGTCGTCGAATTGCCTCGCTGGCACTAAAGGCGTTTGAAAGGCAAGAGCTCGTGAGTTGGTGATCCCCGCTGGCTCCCGACCGCCTGCACGCATTAATGAATTCTGTTCATGGAGAGAAGGTGAGGATACGTACGGTTAAAGTGGACCTTCCAGGACCTTTTACTGGCCCGACTGACGTTCCTGATTCTGTTCAGTGTCGCGGTACCCTGGTCCCGGCTCTGCAATATCCTCCGTTGCGGACCACTATCTTTGGCGTCCTCGAAAGCGTGTGCGTCGTCCGTTCCAGCCGTGCCATCTTCAGAACGACTGCCGGAGAATCCCAATGAGCGATCATTTGGCCTGTGAAGGAGACACAAGTCGTGACCGCAGCGATCGTCCCGCGCAGTGGACAGTCGCTGAAACCGCTAAGATTCACTCGAAATGGTTCGGATCCCGTCGGGAAAAGAAATAATTCGTCCCCATGCAAGCCATTCATGGGGCCGCGCGCCTCATTTGACAGAACAGCAACGTACCCCAGAAATGCTGTTTCGGGTGAACGCATAGCTTTGCATTCATTGAGAACCCCGCGTTTGTGAACGGATATGCATAGCAGGCTTTTGCGGGTGTGATAGATGCCGAACAGAGCCGCCACGTTGGCCACGTGGTATAACAGTTTGAGGAATCCAGCACTGTTGGCTGTGCTCTGAGGGCCCTTGTGTGGGGCGCCACTGGCAGGTTCCTCGGCTGGTGGGTGGGCCGGAAACCGCCGCTTCCTGGCAGACAGTCTCCTGGCAGCCTCCTTCTGAGCTCGGAGAGGGCTCTGTTAGAGGGGCCCTGTGGGGACACCCCAAGCGCAACCTACACAGCACCCTCCGACTGCCGTTCAGAGCACCTCCTGAAGCATGTTCGCAATTCCAGCCTCAATTGGAGTAATGCTATATTATTGCTCTCTGGGCTGCGAAGCAAAATTGTAAGTTTCATGTACGCGAAGCACGATGCAGATACTTATTCTCAGCAATTGTTTTAAGGCCACATCAGAGGACACCACAACACTCGCACAGCCACTTGCCATCCATTATTGCACTCAGCGGGCAAGAAAAACACACTGCTTTTCCGCGTGCATCAATCAGGCCTGCCGCTGTGGACACCTCCAGAATTACAGAGTGCTGTTAGTTTGTGACCACTTTCGCGGGCTCTGAATACGCACAGAGAGGCATACCGTCAGTATTCAGTTAAATAGAACCCTTGTGCACTTTATCGGGCACACTCTCAATCAAAAACGATACTCTTTGACGACGGCTACTTCCTGTCGTTCGCTGGAATGGGCCGATGAGATGCGTTGCTTTTCCACGCTGGTCCGTTGGTGCTACCTGGAAAGTGCTCAGCCATTGCCGTCATTCCATTTGTATGGCAGTGTGCCATGAATCTGGGACGAATATAACTGTATATTGACTTTACTGTGCACGCCCATGTCAGCATGTCTTCTTTTCCGACGTACACGCAAGCACGGCATCTACTTTGAGAGCGCTATGCAAAAATACTCTTATGCGTCCTACGACCTCTTGTAGAATGCCACCTACCCGGGTCACCTGTTAGGCTCTTGCTCAACTAGAGGCCCAGATCGCAGCGGGACCGACGTGCTCCTAGTCAAGTTCCCGGTCAGGTCGTCGGGAGAGTCAGGCAAACGACAAATAACTAAATTACTTACGTATCTGATTCGCGAGCTGCCGGCTAGAATGCCTCAATTTGAAAGTGTATGCCAAAGTCAGGTAACCGTTACATCTTTCTATCTCCCCGTGGGATTTCATCTTGCACTAAACTTGTTTGGATGCATGCCATGCCTGGTAACTGGGCTTCGTCTGGGCGCGGTCGATGCGTGGTTGAATTCCTTCCACTCCCTGTGGGAGTGGGTGGCTCTGGCGGGTCGGGATGCGTGTTTGTGCTGGGGCCTCTTCATGCGGGTTCTGGGTGGGGTCCCCTAGGGTATATAAGGGGGAAGGTCTGCGGTGCTGGACCCAACCTCCTTCGCCCACCAAGTAGACATTCGGCTCAAACAGCTCTGTGTCGTCTTCGTCGGGGATTTTCCCGTCCACACCAGATCCTTGTTGGCGGGTTCTGTGTTTCTTCCGGGGTCCTAAATCTGGTTTACCGGGTACGTTCCACTCCCTTCATGGGGTTCGGCGCGCTGAGCTGCAACACTACTTTGTCGACGACTTTCGGCCGCGTTTTCCTCTCCGCGGCGTGCTGAGGTGCTCACTACTCTTTCGCATCGCCTCTTGGACGGCGGTAGCCACCTGCACTGTTCTGATACTCTGGGAGTGCACACCTGTATTTTCGATAGTGCTTTTTGGGATGTCTTACGTTTTGTAGATTCGACACCTTTTCTGGGCCTTGATTTGTGCTCCTCCTTGAGCCGCTCAAATTTCACTTGAGACGCCATACCCGATCGGAAGACGGAACAACGAGCAACAGGAGGGATGAGTTCCGACTAGGTAGCGAGGGGGGTGAACTGCACTCAATTGAGGGGATAAGCTGCGACTCAGGAGCTCTGGAAGGGCCTTTCCGTTTCAGTGCTCTGATTGAGGCTGGTGCATCATTGGACAAAGGAAGTTAACTTCAAGTCACCAAATTAATGGGCCAGGCACCACCATATTCCTGGAAAGTATACGGTGTTACAACGTTTTGACACACGCGCCCTGCTCGCGTATGGTATGCCATAATAGCGCCCGCACAACGGGCTCGTACAATCAGAGCGGCGTTCTGCTTTTCCAAGGAGCATAACGCAGAAAAGCGAACCGGCCAAAGAGGCCCTGAACGCCATTTACACAGCGGTGTCAGCCTGTGTGCTGCTTCTGCTGCCCCTGACTACGTGCTGGCTGAGAAAGAGCTGCTACAGATTGCGCCTATTGTGAGCTTGCAGGTATCTCTCTGTACTGGTCTGCGAGTCTGTAAAACCTTCCGCACTGGTACTGTTGCCACAACGCACCAACTGCCGATACAAGGCCCCAGCGACCTCGCAAAGGCCGATTCGGAGCAGTTCCTCAATACTTGGAGGGTGGTAGTGTGAGAGAACGGCAGTACTTTGCAGCTTCAGAATTGCACCAGGTGACTTTAAGCGTACTCCCACTAAAGCGTATACGTGAGTGAACTTTCGGGTATGTACAGAAAAGATTTTCTTTCACATCACATGATAACGTACACTGTGCCATAACTTCTCCCATTCGAAAGTACTCTTGATTTTTCATTCTCAGGGTATTTTCTGGCATACGAGGACCTGAATGTCGAAGAGGTAGGAACACACAATTTGGACGTTTCAGCGCGCGCTTGGTGAAGCACCGTCCATGGAACGGTTGACTGCTCAAGAACGCAGTCAAAATATACAGACCTCTAAGAATAGAACGGTTCAGCCGCTACTTTCACCTTCTGACTACACATGGTACTCGAGCAAGACCGCGATTCGCGAATACGATTCGTCAAACTATTTTCAACATTTACCCGGCAATGTACGCTCGTCCGCAGCTGCATGAGCCCTGGATGAACTGCACAGCTGGATCACCTCTAAATTTATCATGCTACTGAGAATAGAAAGAAGGATTAATCGTTCAACCATCTTGTGCATTTTAGCCAAATTTTTATCTGATTCAAGAAGATGACTGCAGACGACGCCTCTACCGGCGGCGGCACATTCACAGACTCTCTCGTGGCTTTTTCGGCTGGCTACAGGCACACCTGTCCTCGCGCATTCGAGCCTTGCCGTCCCGCCCCATACTCTTCTGGCGCCGGCCTCGTCGAACCTCTGCAGCGGTCTGCTCCACCACGACTACCGTTACCGCCGCCTGCACCGCCTCTCCCAACTTGGCAGCGACTGTCCCACGACTGTGCGGTTAGTTTTGACTTGCGCTCCGCCCTTCTTCTACTCTCTTACCCCACAAAGCCCCACCCCAACAATGTGCACCGCCCCATCACTTCCGCCATTTCCTTTTTGAGCCGGGCGAGAGGGGAAGAAGAGAAGTGGCGAAGCCTACTGCAGGCGGGGGCAGGAAAAAGGAAAATCAGTGTACCAAGGTGAGAGCGAGAGGGCACCTGGGCGGGCTCCCAGACGGCAGCGAGGGGGCAACAGAGGCATCTCACATCCGGCGTCACTATTAGAACGCAACAAAGGGAACCGCAAGAGGCCGAAACCCGCGCCACCACACCCTGGAATCGCGCGCACGTTAAGACATTGGGATCGTATCAAATCGAAAAACGTCCATCGGAGTGCTCTCATTGGCTCAATCTTTCTACCGGTACGAATGGCACTCGTTTGTGGCCAATCACATTGTGGCCCGCCGAGTGTCATCCGACCTGCGGCTGACCACTCGTGGCGCACAGAATCTGTGGCCTTGTCATCCTCCATTGATGATGCCGTGGCCACTGGCCCTGCCACCTTCCATCCGCGGGCCACCCGGGTTTTTTCTGAGCCCACCTCTCTTTCCCTATATCATATTCTCCCCTCTCCCTCTTCTCCCCCTACGCCTCATTCTTCCTCTATTTTCCGCTCAGTCCGCGCTGCACTCTCATGGTTTGGAATTGGCCCAATCGCTCTTTCCACAGCAGCGAAAGAGGGAGCGAAAGACTAGATATCGTATGTTTGACGTATGGAAAACTCTCCCGGCCTTTTCAGTCTCGCTACGGCACCGACGTTTGCCTCATGGTTCAGGACAACTACTTTCGACGAGCGCCGGCCGGCAGACGCGCCCTTTCAGCATTTCACAACGCCCGCGACTGGCCTCCATCTTGTCCCCCGACTGCCACGTCTGCAGCCGGCCGCCGGCTAAGCGTCTAGCCGCCTTTTTTCTATTCTGCCGCATCCCCTCCTACTTCCATATACCGCGCAGCCCCCTCCGACCCGGCCGCGTTCCTCTTTGCCCCCGTCTCTTTATTTTCCTTCCAGTACCCCCCCCTCTTCCTCCGGCCGCCCATTTTGCCTCTTTCCGCGCCGCACGGCCCCGCCCCTGGAACTCGGGACCACATCTGGAGTCGCCAGTGGTCCTGGAATCCCACCCCGCCACTGAGTAGGGCCACCGACTTCCGACGGCGGTGATTATTCCGAAGCACCGTGGTCCACAGGATAGGAGGCGTTCTGTAGCTGGTGTGTGACGCAGGTATTGAAGTGTGTGGTCTGAGGACTGCAGATGCGGGTGGGGCGGCTGCTCCTGTCATCTGGCTGTGCGAGTGGCTGGCGGCCTTTGCTCTAGGCGGCCGTGCCACTCTGCAAAGGACTGCTCTTTGCAGGCAAACAACTCGGCCGACAGCAAGTCCGCCGGAAGGTGTGCTACCAAGTCAAAGAAGGTAGGGGTGATTGTAGTGAAGCTGTTTTCGGTGTGGATGTGGGGCATGCTCGAAAATAACTCCTTTTCATGAGCTTTAGGTTCCTAATCCGCGCTGTAGCGCTGTTGGAGCTACGTGCATATCAGTGTGCGTTTGGTGCTCCGTGAATAAATTCTGCATTGGATTCGATTGGCCGCTGGTGGCCTTCGTTCTCCAATAAGTTCCAGAGTAGTCCGATGAAGCGCACGCTTTTATCGTGTTGTGAGTCAAAGTTTTATGCTTGAAGACAAGTCACGGAACTATGAGGGGGACTCAGCATTCGTCTTCATCGCACTGTCTTCGCAGTCGTCTCATACGCACGATTTTGTGGTAGCTTGGGTGGCTGAAGGGACACTACGCGCAGCGAGAAATCCACGGCCGTCCTCGTGTGGAAGGTTAGTCTCCATCGAGTCCGTGTATTGCAGAGAGGTTATAGCACTTGCGTATTTGGCCGGCAGAGAAGGAAGAAACGGCTAGGAGGTATCGGAAAACCGGACTTTTGTGAACTTAGAGGGTCAAGAATTGTAGCAGGGGTACGTTCATAAGCTTAAATACTAGTTTTCCGATACCATAACCCTTCCAAGGACAGAGAGTGACTTTCTCAGAAGAACTGCTTCTTTGGTCAACATCGGCCCGGACGTGTCGTATTCTCGTGCGTATCCCTCGCTCTTGGACCAGACGGCAACGAGTAACGCAACGGCGACCCGAAAGTTCCGACACACGCAAAATCTGAAAGATCTTTCGAAGGGTGTGCTACAGCGAGCATGCAGTATCGCCCTTGATAGAAGATGATATGTTATGTACGGATTGGGGAAGAAAGTGAAGCAATATTCCGCAAAGAGCTGGACGAAAAAGTCTCAGAGAGAGCTCATGACATACTGGACTGGACGATGTCACTCATAATGTGGTGAGTACGCATGATGTGAAGACGTGCCACGCGGTGTCCATTTCATTGCTTGACGGACTCTTCAACAGCCTCTATGTCTGAGTGCCCTCCCAGATGACGTTTAGGATGGCTGAGACTGTCTTCGTCAGTGTGTTTCTGTATTTCTCACTGAAACCTACTGTCAAGTGCGTTCAAGTCCGCGAAATCGCTTCCGCCTCGCCCAACCGCTGCTGCCTCCCGGCCTGCTTCTGCCTCCTTCCCCGCTGTCGCGTTCCCAGCCGCTGCTGCAACGCCACGCCGTGGTTGATTTCCCCTCATCATGAGAGGTGCCCCTCAAAACTGCTGGTCCTCTCCACCTCAAGCAAGTGCCGCAGTGTCGCTGCTCCCCCCCACTTACGCTGGTCCCCGACAAGACGTCTGGGACTCCACTCCGCCACTTCCTTCCTCCGCTATTATGTCCTACAGAGCGATGAACATGGGCCGGGAACCGCCCACCCTGACATCTGGGGCCACTACTCGCAACCCGAGACCGATGTCCCTCCAACCTGTCGTTTGGGAGCACCATGGGCGGTTCCACGGCCTTCCGGGGGAAGAGAAGTCCAGCGGCAGATGCGGGGGCAGTGGCGTCGGCGGTCACAGAGTCTAGGGCGGCCTCCGGTGGCGAGGGAGTCGACCAGAAGCTGGCGCGGCGGCCAGGTGGGAAGAGAGAGGTACGCTGCGAGGGCGGCGATGCCAGTGGGCGCAGCGCTCATTGGATGATGCGGCCAGAGACCAGGGCATCGCCAGCGGCTGAAGAGGTGGCAGAAGACGGTATAAGAGGCCGGTGGTGGATGCGGCGACGCGCCACGGGGGCGGTGCTTGAAGGGCAAGAGGTGGCCAGCGGCGGAAGCGGCAGGTGCGGCTGCGGCGGCGGCATCCGCGAGAGCGCCGCCCGCGGTTAAGGCAGGGATCGAAAACACGGGAGGCGGACAAAGGTGGGGCTGGAGGCCTTGCGCGGGACAGGGTTGAGCGGCGTTGGCGCTAGCTGACGGCGAGGGTGGAGACGCGCAGCAGGGGCGCTGGTGTCGAGAACTCGTCTGGGGGAGTGCTTTTCTGAACTTTTTTGAGGAGGATTCCGAGCGTCAGTGTTACGGACATGGGGCGTACCACGCCATCTAGTATATAGATGAGTGCGTTCTGTACTGTCCGGGCGGCCAGATTGCTCGCAGTGCACTTACTGTACGCTCATCTGAAGGGTAAGAGATTGGTGGCCGACATTCAGTTTGAGCCATCTGAGGTGCGCCCACCTTGCTCATATTCAGACCTGTCAGAAGTGTGACAACACGCCCAGCCAACCCCACCCAGTTGGGGGGAAGGAGAGCCAGACCGTGTCGTCGGGTAGTCCTTTCGGGGAATACCCGCCCCGGAAGGAGACTCCGAAGAGCACACACGCACGGCGTCGACCGGGGGAAGGCGCCCCGAGCGTCAAACACGAGTTATGTCACAGGAATTCTACTTGCCCGCGTCGAAGGCCTCGAGGAGACACTCACGCCTCGCTCTGTTATCCTCTCCGCACCCCGTCTGTCCCTCTCCAGCCCTCAGTAAAAAAGTCCTCGGACACCCTCAGGGGACCCTCAGAAACCCTCCCCCCAGGGCCCATGGGGCCAGTATCAGCGGAGAACGGTCGAAGCTTCGGAGACCGCCTTGATATGGGGCAGGCGAAGGGTGCTACGTGACACCCTCGCGGCGCCCCGGTGTCGGGAGCGTGGTGTAATGCTGGTCATTGTCCTAAGTCGGGTTTACACCAAATTAGGCCCTTAACTGGGGGCCCGCCCTCGGATTTACCAGTCCCAGGGGAGTATCGAGATCGCAGATGTGGTTGGTGAGCTATGAGGTGATCACAGGTGGATCACCAACGGATTGACTTGAGATATGCGTTTGTAGGACATGCTGCTCTCGCCAGAACCCTGGGCCGTTTCGGCATGACCGAATCCGACCGGCTGAGGTCGCGAATCCACGTGTCTCCTCGTTACTGGGAGGCATCTGGTTCCCCGAGTGTGGGAGCCAGATGTCCGGCCGTCACAAATCTATATGTCAGAATCTAAGTGTCCTTCTTCCTGCCCGGGTGTGCGACCGCGGTCACGAGTGGTAATACCGTAACGAAGTTGACGCATTGGTATCGCTGACTGCTGGAAGATTGACTATGAACAGGTCAGCAGCATTGGCGGACGACATCGCACGTCGAGTCCTTCGGTTGGACGGCACAGATAGAAGCACAGTATCCGTCTGACACCGGATGTGAACCCATCCTGTCCCCGTTTTCTAAGCACTGGGTCACTTTCTTGGAGAACCACACCGCTGGGCTCATCGCACCCTCGCCTTCTTAATTTTCCATTTTAAGAAAACAAAAGGACGCTTCACTCCTTGTTGGTGGTGTATCGATATCGGGGTACACAACAGTTAATAACCCACCAAGCATCCTGCGAAAACCAAGGCCTTCTGCAGTATTGACGGATAATTGTACCACAGTGTTGATGCGTGACCGTCCGAATTGAGTTAGCAGTCTATCTATGAACAGCTTTTTGCACCAATCAAAATTCTGTCAAACCATGGGATCCTTCCCAATCGAAGCACAGCTTGAAAAGAAAACGAACAATGGAATCAAGGACAAGGGCACAGCACGAGGACGTGGTCACAGCAGTCCACGCTGATGACAGCGACGCGGGTTGGGCACCAGAAAGAGATTTTGCTGCTTGCTGGCAGGTTCCCGCAGGACCAGCTTGCGGAGAGACGGGTACAGTCGGTGCAGCCTGTGCCGGCCCTCCTCCGCCGCCTCCTCCCCGACCGGCCGCTATACCTTCGCCCACTTTGTGCGCCCCTGACCTGCAGACCGCCCGGCCTTTCTGGCATTATCGGCTGCCACCGTCGCCATCCTCTGCCGATGAATCAAGGCCTGGTACTGCTGCTTCTTGAGCTTGTCGGCGTCTAGCTGCTTCAGTGCCGCCAGCACCTCCGGCGCCGTCAGAACAGCTGCTTTTTCCGCTGTCGAAAGCGTTCCCTGCAAGATGATAGGGTACGACAGGTGCTTGCGGGCCATCTGGGTGAGGCGTGACACCGAAAACTCCAGGTTAGCGTCCAACACCACTCTGTCTTCTCTTTTTGACAGCTCCTGCGCGGGGACCATGATGGGGTCGAGTGGCCACATGCCCACCGCGGAGAATGCAGACAATAGGGCGGCGGGCGTGAAGGCGTTTTCGGCCGCAATCTTCACGCACTCGACCGTGTCCACTGTAGTGAACGCTGCCCCACAGGCAACACACGAGCTCGTCCGCCAGCGGAAAACGCCGCGAACCGAGGGCTAGAACCTTCAAATCGCAGGCCTTTTGTCCAAAGGCTGCAGCAAGTTGAAGATCTCAGGCGGCTCAGCGATGACGTGCGCGTTTACCCAGAAAGGAGTCCGATGCCCGGTGGCCGACAGGTGTTATTTTTCCACGTCCAATGACAGTAGCTCCGCCTCTTTCGGGCAGTCCGCGGTCGCAAACGCTGCAAAGTGGGCAGACCAAACGTCAGACATACGTTCGTCATCTCCGGCGGGGGCGCGCCGTCCCACCATTGCCGAGGCGTTCAACCGCGCCGCCAGCGGCACTGTCGTCGATTTTCCGTCCACCGGGACTTTGGCAAAGCAATGGCCCTTTGTCTTGCCCTCGACTACGAGGAAGTGTCGGGCCGACAGGCCCCCGGCGAAGACAGGGACGGCCGCAAGGTAGACTTCCGCCCCTGAGCCGACCGACGAGATGAGCACCTCCGACTTGTGCATGCCCTTGCCGCACAAAATTGTAGTCCGCGCCTGTACCAACAAATGCCGCGGCTCACAGTGCGTTTCGCCCATATTTAACACGTGCCAGGAGTGCTTTATTTTCGGGCCGCATTAAGACAGCTTCAGGGCCGCATACCATCGCGCCAGGACGTCAGTGAGCGCGTTCTGCGCCCGACGTTCCTCCAACGATCCCGCGCGGTCCTTCGTCAGCTGCCGCCAGCGACTCAGGAACAGATGATAAAAGCCGCGGCCTGGGGTAAGCGTCCTGTTGAAGTAACGCCGTGCAATCTGCTGCCGGTATAGCGAAGTAGCCGCTACTTCCTTACCGCAACACGCCAGAAACCCGTCGCGCGTCACGTCCTGCCCAAGCAATGCCTTCGTGCTAACGAGCGAGGAAAACAGCTTTTCCTTCTCGGAGTGAAAAAAGGAAGGTGGACACGGCGGGACTTCCTTCCCCGGCTTATTCTTGAAGTGACCGAGGGCAGCGCGAGACACCCCAACGCGTTTGGAAGTGGAAGTGTCCGATTGCCCGGTCGCCAAAAAGTCCAACATATGTTGCCGCTGCCCGGCTCTTGGCACAGGGCTTCTCTTGCTGCCCTTCACAGGGCCATGACTGGGAGGCCTCCCCATTACGAGCTCAAGAGGGGGGGGGAGGGTGAAAGGAACGGTGCTCGGTTCCTTGGATAGGGAGGCACGATGGGCCAGAACGCCCTACCGTAAAATGCAGCAGGTCTACATGGGCCCCTCAGTGAGCCGCTTGGCAGGTTTTGGCGCGCAAGCAAAGGGATTGTCAGAGAGGGCCGGCCAGAACTGGGAATAGTGCGCTTCGGTCTGGTCAGGTGTTTTGCGCGTGTCCTCAAGGGACGCTTGACAGGGTCGTAGAGGGAGATTTGAGCCGAAAATTGACCGTTGGAACGCCTGGACAGAGACCCCATCATTAACACTCGGCCAAACATCCTTGGCGACGAAGATGGCGTAAGGAACTGCTGATCACATGACTGGATAGCTGAAGACCTGTTCCTGTCATTCATGTGTCCCACTGCAGCATCCATGTTTTCCTCGGTGGAAGACGGGCCCTCATGTTTGATTGTTGGATTCTGTTCTATTATCCGGAAAACCATTTTGTACGTAAACACTGTGAAGAACCGACCCTTTAAGTTGGTTCTGTTTGGATGGCACGGGTTCATACCTGATGGCGAACGGATACGGGTCCTCGGCTCAGGCCCTGCGGTCCGTCCATCTGTCAACCAGATCCATTCAACAGAGCATACAGACATATTGAGAACTTCCTCGAATGGCAACATACAGTGAGAACATACCTCAAACTGTGACTCTACTCAGCTTGTGGTATTTTTAGTGACACCGACATAGAGAGACGAGACGAGCTCCTGCATCACGAAGAGGCCCCCAGATTGGCTGCAACACCACCTTGGGGGATATGAGCAGACATATGACTGCCTCTAGTAGGCATACGAGCCCCCTGGCATCCCTAGTACATCCTAGAAGCGGCCATTGATGCTCAGAGCCCGAAGTGAATCTTTGTCCCTCAATACCTTCACCAGGTATGCCAGCCCTTCCTCTGTCCTGGCCGGAGGAAAACTCCCAACAGAGCTTCGAAGGCCCTCAATAATCACCATGATTCTTATATGAGACTCTATCAGTCTGTCGAGCTGTGGTTCGCTTGTAAGCTCCCGTAAGAGTTATCCAGCGGCACAAAGAGGCTCTCCCCGGTCCCGCAAGAGGCATCCATGCGCTGATCACAAAACTCTCACAGAGGCCCCCCCAACGGCGACTGAAAGTAGCAGAGTCCTCCCTTGACAGAAGAGGTCCCTGGGGCGGCGCGGGCCCGCCGCCAGCGTACGGGGCGGGGGCGGGCCGCCCGGGTGCAGGCGGGACGCACGGGGGGGGGGGGGGAGGGGGGGCCGGCCGAGCGGTGGCGATGAAGGCAGCCCAGAGGGCTCTATGAGGCCCGCAGACAGAAGCCTGATTGCCTGACACACTGGCACTGTGGACTGAAACGTCAGGCAAGCGTGCCAAGATGCACAAAGAGCCAGGAATGGCGTCCAATGCAGCACGTAGATACAGATGATCCCATAGCGCCAAGAAATTGGAGGATTTCCAGTACCCTTTCCCACGCACTGGGCCACGAAAAGGACAGCTGTGGGAATTCATACAGGCACGATCACAGAGATTTGCAAATATTCTGGGCCGATGGGTGCAGTGCGTATTACAGTGTGGGCCCGCCCAACGACATCTCGGAGGCACGATATTCCTTTTGGCCCAAATTATGGATGATTAATAAACTATTGATAATCATTCATTTCGCTTGTTATCGAGACAGCTATCAACGGCCGGTTGACAGTGTTCCAAGAACCAGATGACGCAGCCTCTCAATCACAGTCAGCGAAGAGCTAATCGACTTCACGTGTGCGGTGCACTGGCCATGTGTTGGAGCGGCCAGCCCACGGAAGCACTATCGCGCACCAGGACTGCAGTCGACAGTGGCAAGACAACTTCGACTGCCTCATAACTGATCCACGTCTCGCGAGAAAACAGCGCATATGTTGATGACAATCAGATCTCTTCTGATTGTCTTGATACTTGCAGATATTTCTACTTCATAGTGTCTCTGTGATATTTATCGCCTCTTGCTCCTGCTCAGAGGTCGTTCAAAGATACAGCGGTGCAAATATTCATGAACAATTAAGTTGTACAGTCTTCTTCTGCACTTGTGTTTCTCTTCGGATCGGCCAAGTTTGGGCTGACTGCCGTACTGGCAGTGCTCGAACTATGCCCCCCGGGACAATAAGGGACGCGTCCGACCCCAACTCTTAGCCACTGACCTCTGATGAAGGCTTAATAGTATCCCCACAGGCAAAGAAAAAAATGGCCGGCCTCAGGAGAGTCTCACGGGGTCTTTGGTATTATCCGTTTCCTCTGGGGCGCTTCCGTGCTCCTGCAGGAAAATGCAGCCAAGACGATTTCTGCACCAGTTCTTGACGCAATGGTTTCTCGAATGAGATCTGCTCGGAATCGCGCAATACAATTAGAATCGCTTATTGATTTCTATGGCATTTGACCATCCGGGAGCCCTTCTTGGCCATCTTGCGGTGGCTTTTCACCACACGAAGGTGCTTCTGGACAGGGAAGGGACCGCGTGCAGCTCAGGACGCTTCCCAAAGAAGGGGCACACTCTCGTCATGGGGACAAATTCGAGGATATCCCATTGGCCCGGCAATAGAGTTTCCTGTATATGTACACGTAGAATCAAAGGCAAACCTCCTACAGATATAAGGATCAACTTTCTCGAACGAACTGACTCATTTCTCAACGATTTGAAACATCAGAATGGCATTTGTCGGACAAGTTTGGTGAGGCCGGTTTTCAATCACGATCTTTCGATCATTGCAAGGCTGTCGAGCCCTACTTGTGAAATAGTCGATGACTGTTGCGTCACGGGAAGGTTGTCGCTCCCCCAAATACAGACATCCAAGCCCGTCCTGTTTCTTGCAGGGAAGAAGCCAAAGACCCGTGCAGCGAGGATGTGTCTTGTGCTTACTGTTTTTGTGAGGATGCGTTCGACCCTCACACGCACTCTATGATGTGATCTGCCGTCTTTTCCGACTCGCATTGAGAAGAACTGGTGGTCAGCGGAGCGCCAGAACTCCTCCGCCGCTCCTGCCGCTCTTGACGCATTGTTTTATTGGCATACACTCAAGCAGTATCCGGGCGCTCCCAACTGCGCACCCAAAAGCTTGTCCTCATTCAGCGCAAGACACACGCGCGCACCGTACGTCTAGCCGGCACCTCACTACACACTACTGCCACCGCCACTCGCGCCGGTGGAAGGCGCTGCTGTCAGCGCTGCACACACGACCCAGCACACCTCGCGCGGCACACCACCGCACGAGCACGGGCTGCCAAGCCCCGGGCCAATCGACGCTCGTTAGGAAGAGGCAGGGTGAGCCACGACCGACCAGGTCAATGTGCACCATTCGCACGGTCGCGTGACAAACCACCACGGCTTGTATTACCCCGCAGCGCGTGCAGCGTCGACAAATATGGCGCTGCACCAGCGCGTGAGACAGCTCATAGCCCCTTCTTGTCACTGCGCCATGTGGTACCGCCGCAATCGCAAGTTAAAGACCGGGAAGGGGTTGAGAGGACTAGGCGGTCTCATCTCATACGGGAAGTGCTTCATGTTTGGCCCATGGGCGCCAAGGTTGAGGAAACAGATGGAGACTTCGATGACACAGCTTGAAACCGACGACAAAAATCTCGAAAGAGATGAAGGTTAAAGGCCGCAATGAAACCTTGAAATCGCAACTTCAATGGACTGACAGAACCAACACAAGGACAAGTTAAAAGTACAGCTGCGCCGGAATGATGTCCGATGTCTTGCATTGTGCTTTCTCCACACAGCGCCACGTGGATCTCCCGGGGGACACGTTGTTTCCCGGGGGACACGTTTACTGCTCGCGAGACACGTTTACTGCCCGGGCACTGACCGGTGATCACATGAGTTGATGAATGACCTCTGGCATGAGGAGACACACAGGTCTGCTAAAAAAAGAGCGTTTGGGCAGGGGTCAAGGATAGAGCAGGGACGAGGAAGGGGGGAGAGACGATGGGGGGAGGCTGTAGGCCAAGGACAGCTGGGGGGACGCAGGGAGGACGGGTTGGGGATGAACAGGGGCGGATGGGAAAGAAAGGGATGGGATAGTGTCGTTCAGGGACTATAAGCTCGATGATAAAACGATGATTAAGGCTGTGCTGCTACGCAGTGAGCTAGGACAGAGTGGAGTCGTGGCGAGTTGAAGGGCGCGAGATGGGCGGGGCGATAAAGAACCCTAAAAACCCCGCTCTACACAGCGTGAAGACGAACTTAGAGCTCCAGAGTCTCATGTGTTCCGACCACACATCTTCGTTGCTTTTCGCCAAAACATCGGCGCGTACAGCCACTACAACGCTCCGGGGTGCGTGGGTGTGACTCATCACCCGGATCCCTGCTTCAAACGCGGTCTGGAGTAAGACGGGCCGCTCAAGAATCACTCCACGTGCTCTGCTAATGTGGAACTGCACCGATCCGGTCTTGTAATTGTCGTTTCTCGTTTCCAGGGAAAGGCGCTTTTCTCGGCCAGGAGTGCTTCTTTTGAGGCGCACAAGGCGTCCTTGGAGAGCTGATGAGCTGAGTGTCCAATAGTGTTACTCAGACCGCGCTTGGCGTCTTTGTTTGTTTTAAAACAGAAAAAAGCGTGAACTGCGCCATACGCGATGCCGGAGCATTCCCAGGAACCCGATTTCAAATGTGAACACTCTGCATTTTCCACACAAGCCCGATTTGCTAAGAACTGGTGCAAGTGTCAAGAACTGCAGACTGCGCACGGCTGACACGACTAACCTCCTGACTCAAGCCGGCTTACTTCGTAGAAAACCCAGTAGAATCACATGCCTGCTAAAGGATTGGAGCTCGTCGGAGACCTTTCCCTGGTCTTACGTCATATCCGTAGCAGCGGACACAACGACTCCAATTTAGAATCTCCGCTTGGGTAAATGCGAAGGGACAATTTCGAAGTCGCCCATCCGGCTTAATCAATTGGACGTCCCCATCGTCCGCTATCGCGCCACTGCCATCCGCCTGCGTAGGGCTGCCGCTGTCTCCTCCCCGCGTGCTTCTTCTGTTTCCGTAGGCAGTCGCTGCCCGTCGGGCGCTCCTGGAGTGTGTATGCCCGTTGGCGACCATCGCGGTGGGCGCGGCTTCCGCTCATTTCCTTGGGCGACCGTTGCGGGCGGCACTGGACGGGGGCTGGACGGTGTTCCACGAGCGTTTCACACGCGAATGTGTGATTGTCTCGCGGTACCTCACTCGCGGACGCGCCGGTACAGTGGGAGGCACCCCTCCCACTTTACATCTCCAATAACCATGGATGACATCTGTAGCGATGCACTTGACACAACAGGGCATCTGGCGTCGATCCTGCGACATCGTCGCTCCAAAGAAGAAACAAAAACCATCGTCTGCATGCTTGTCCACCAACTGACGTGGAAGGCTATGCAGGATTCTGGAATGTCGGCCACTTCCACGCGGTCCTGTGATCCGCATTGGGTTTGAACAGCCAGCATACAATACTCGTGAAACAATCCTCCGCACTTACAGATGATTTTCATAGCTCTCGTTTGGAATTTTCAGATTCTGACGGCATCTCTTCTCGAAAGACGGGCATCGTGGTGTGACGGCCGGACACCTGGACCCCATACTCGGGGAATCAGATCCCTCCGGGTCAACAGGGGACACGTGGATGCACGTCCTGGGCGGTCGGATCCGGTCAGTCAGAACTGGCCCCGGGCTCTCGCGAGGGTAATATGTCCTACTGACGCATTTTTCGAATCGTTTCGGCGACGATGCACTTGTGATCACCTTTTGGCTCACCAACCACAACCGCGATGTTCAAACTTCCCTGGGACTAGTAAATCCGAGGGCGGGCCCCCAGCTAAGGGCCTAATTTTGTGTAAACCTAACTTGAAGCACTGACCAGCATTACACCGCGCCCCCGTTACCGGGGCGCCGCGACGGAGTCACGTCGCACCCATCCCCCGCCTTAACTCAAGGCGGTGTCCAAAGCTTCGACCGTCCTCCGCTGAGACTGGCCCCATGGGCCCTGAGGGGAGGGTCTTCTGAGGGTCCTCTGAGGGTGTCTGAGTTGGTGTTTTCTGAGGGTTGGAGGGGGACGGACGTGGTGTGGAGGGGATAAAAGGGAGAGGCGTGAGTGCTGCCTCGAGGCCTTCGACGCGGGCAAGTGGAATTCCTGTGACATAACTCGTGTTTGTCGCTCGGGTTGTTCTCCCCCGGTCGACGCCGGGCGTGGGTGCTCTTCGGGGTTTCCTTTCGGGGCGGGTATTCCCCGACAGGACTACCGGCGACACGGCCTGGCTCGCCTTCCCCCCGAATGGGTGGGGTTGGCTGGGCGTGCTGTCACATTGGGTGTAGCAGCAGGGGATGGAAGGCAACTCAACCCTCTTCGGGGCGGTGGCGGTGCGCCAACCCTCCTTTGGAGGAACCTCGTTGATCGTCCTCCAGTTGGTGCAAAGCGCTGCGGGCGGCGCCCCGCATCTCCAGGTCTGGCTGAGTCTGGCCGGGTCTCTGGCCGATGGGGGGGGGGCATGGAGACCCCCCTGGTGTCGAGGTGCCTTGTGCTGGGGGGGATGGGCCGTCCCTCCCCGGATGCGGATCGTTGGTTGACGATCGCCACGCGAGTTCAGGCACCACGGATGCGGGTGCCCGTGGGCAGCGGGCTTTGTTCCAGCCCTTGCCCCCGGGCCTCGATCCGACTGGGACTCTCCCCCCGGCGGGCGCCCCCTCGGGGAGTACTCACCTCGAGGCGGCCCCGTCGGGTGCTGGCACTCACGTCGGCGGAAGACAACTGCCCTACGTAACCTCGTGGGGAGGTGGGTATGTGCCACCACCGGCACGGGAACCTGCGGGTGGGAGCTCTAGTCGTGCTCCCCCAGGTTCACGGAGTGCCAAGGGTGCCCCGGCGCGCGAGCGCAGCGCCGGGACCCACGGTATCGGTCCCCCGGCCCTTGGACCCTGCGGGAGATCCCCTCATGGTGCGTGGGAGGGGGGGGCGATGCCAGACTCGGCACGGGAGCCTGCGGTAGGGAGCTCCAGTCGTGCTTCCCCAGGCTCACGGGGTGCCAGGGACGGCCAGGGTCTCGAGTGGCGAGACGCCGTGGCCGAGGGCGTTCGGTCTGAAGTTACCTGATCGCTAGTTACGATGTTGCGCGGCTCCACGCCGAGACCCTCTGAACACCGGGGCAGAGCCCGGCGCTCTTCCCGTCGGCGTCGAAGCGACGACTCGTCGTCGTCTTCAACCACGGACGTCTCGCGCGCGCGGGAAGAGTCGGCCGTTGCGGCCCTACTAGGTGCGTTCCGCGCCACCCCCACGCCGTCGACAGTGAGGGACGGTACTTGGGGTATTGACCCGAGGACACTACCGGCTCCTGAGTCGGTGCGAGGTGAGCAAGGCGGGGGGGGCGCGCGAGAGGTTCCCTGGGGTATTGTCGCGGGGTTCTCGACGCAACTCTCCCTCGCGACCGGTACGGAGGCGGAGAGGTGGCCCACTCAAGCAACCCCGACGCCACCGACTCGGTTGGTGCCGCCAAAGATCATGGTGAACCACCTGTACTACCGGATTATGTTCGATTGCGAGACCTACGCGCTGGACAGCAAGTCGGTTGTCTACACGCGGCGCCAGGCCCGTACTCTTGGTCGGCGCAAGGCGGACGTGGCTCAATTCTCAGGGGTACACTACGAGTGGGAATGTTCTCCCACTGCCAGGGTCTCCCCAGTTCTTGTGTAAATTCTCCAAGGCCTGTGACGACAAAGACATCCTCGAAGGCGAAGCCTTCTACACTCTTCAAGACTTTATGAAGGTACCTCTCAAGTCAGAGGTGATGATGGTTATGCGGACTCGCCGGGCGGGTATCCCCGGCGAGGTCACTTCCTGCCTGGGGCTCATCAACTGGATGCTCCGACGGCACGTCGACGAGGCCTCAGTGGAAACTCTCGTCGAGACCTTTAACGTCGCTGTCCAACGGGACGACCAGGACGAGTTGTCCTGCATCGAATGACTCCGCCGCCTCAACACCGAGTCCGTGTTCAGGTACGGCGAGGGCGCGCTCAAGGGGCGCTTTGTGGAAGGTGTCCACCGCGCCGCGCGCGCCACTGTTTGGGAGCGGAAGACCCCCGGCATGCTTATAGCAGAGTTAGCTCGCGTCGCCCAGACCAAGAGCGGCGAACACCGCTGGCTACGACTTGAGCAGCGTAAGGAGCGAACCAAGGACCGAGAAGTGCTCGCGGAAGTGACGCGACTCCGGCGGCAAGCTCGCTTGGCCGCCTCCCCGCGAGTATCGGGGGGACCTCGGGGTTACCCGCCGCGATACGTCCCTGTTCGGGTCGTCGGGGCCGTGGACGTCTCAACTAAAGGCGGCTGTGCACGGCACGTTGCGGCCCGACCCGTTGCACCGGACGGCCCGACTCCCAGTGGCCGCGACCACTCACGCCGCCGGCTCCGACCGGGAGATGACACTACCCGTCCCACACCCAAAAAGGGAGAGTACCCTTGCTGGCAGTGTGGCAAGGTGGGTCATTAGGCCGCGGTGGGCCCAACTTTGGACGCTCGCCTACGTGACCGCTTGGCGATGGCCAGTCACTGGTCCCCTCTCGGGGCGCCCTCGGGCTCCCGAGAAGCCCAGCGGATGGGGCGGCGGGTGGCAGTCGCCATCCCCGACTAGGACTTAAACTCAAGCGGCAATGAGTCGACGCCGCTTGAGAAGGGGGAACCGCTGGCCGGACCCGAGTGCGGACCGGCCACCTCCTCTGTGTCCGAGGAGGGAAACGAGGAAGCGCCGGAGTTGGGCCCTCCCAGCGGCGACCGGTGGACTCAACCCGGGGCACGCATGTGATATCAGTACGCATCCAATCCCGACCGAAGGGGATCCGCCCTCGGGACGCACCCCTCCCGCAGGGGCAGGACGGCCGGAATGTGGTGGCTATCCTGACGGGGTCTAACTATCAGGTGGCCAGCCGCATCTGGTTGGACGCGGGGCGTGAGTTAGGCCTCCACGTCTTTTTTGACTCGAGGTCCGGCGTCTCTTTCGTACGAGAAGCGCTCCTGCCCCTGGAGATGAAGGTGGCGCCCCTAGACGCGGCGACCTCCCAGTTGTTTGACGTGAATGGAGGACTCCTCCCCATCCCGGGCACCGGGACTCTTAAGGTGAGATTAGGCACCTACACGACACCGGTCACGTGCGGAGTAGTGCGCGGCATGTCGGTCCCCCTACTCCTAGGGACCGACTACACCGACGCCCACGTCCCCAACATCTGCGGACCCAAGGGGTATATCCAGGTACTAAATGTATGTAAGGTCCCCATCCTCCGTCGGGGTAATACGGTGTCGTATACCAAGACGGACCAACCCAGAACGGCTCGTGCCGCCAGTGAAGCGGACGCGAAGGTGCGTCTGGCCCGCGAGGTGGTCCTGCCCTCGCGGTCCCGGGGGTACGGCCCAGTGCAGACGTCCTTCCAAGAAAATGGGGTCACTACCCATCGCCATCAAGTGTATCAGCGGCATTGCGTACACGTGGCGACCAGCACCATGGACTGCACCTCCGACCAGGCGTGGTGGGTGGAAGTGCCCCACACGGGGAGTACGAGTAAGCGTCTCCCCAAGCGTATGGTCCTGGGGCATATGTCCGCCTACTTCGGCACGGTGGCGGCCATATCCCTTGAGGAATGGGCCGCACCGGGTCCCAGTCCGGCCACCGCGCCGGACACCCCGGACCAGGGGCTTCGGAATAATGATTCGGATAAAGCACCGTTCTGTAAGCAGCGGCATCCGTCTCGCAGCAACATCTTAAGTTCATCAGTCCTTCCACGAAGAGCCTGAGCATGAGGTGAGCTTTCCAGCAGTGTCTTCCGTGTTTCTCTCACATTGGATGGCGAGAAGATTCCAACGGATACATACGGATATATCTGGATATTTCCCAGATTCTGCTGAAAAACCCGGATTCTGAAAGACCCTGCCACGGACCCCGAGGAGGAGCCCCATTTTCATACTTCAAACGTACCCAAGGGGTTGCGACCTCAAGTGCTCTCTCTACTAGAGAAGCACCGGGAACTATGGAGTAGGCACTTGGGCTCCATCAAGGCCACGGAGCACCGGATCGAGCTGAAGCCGGGCTCCGAACCCGTCCGGCTCAATCCCTATCGGATGGGTCGCCGAACTAGGAAGCTCATCAAGGCCCAAGTACACCGAATTCTCAAGCTAGAAGTCATCGAGCCTAGCCAGAGTGCATGGGCTAGCCCGGTGGTCCTCATCCAGAAACCCGACGGGAGTCCCCGGTTCTGCGTCGACTATCGGCAGTTGAACGAGCGCACAGTACGCGACTCGTATCCTTTACCCCGGATGGAAGACTTCCTCGAGTCCTTAAGGGAGGCCCAGTTCTTCTCCACGTGGGACTTGAACGCAGAGTACTGGCAGATCCCCATAGCCGAAGAGGATAAGCCCAAGACGGCGTTCACCTGCCACTGTCGGACGTACCAGTGTACGCGTCTTCCCTTTGGCCTGTGCAATGCCCCTGCTACTCTCCAGCGGGCTATTGGCATGATTCTATCCGGAGTCAAGTGGCAAAATGTGCTCATCTACTTAGACGACGTCATCATCGTCTCTGCCGATGTAGGGTCCCACCTGTCCCACTTGGACACTGTCCTCACCCTACTCGGGAAGCATGGGGTCACCCTCAAGGCACAGATGTGCCACCTCTTTAGTAACGAGGTGGAGTACCTCGGCCATGTAGAGCGACCAGGAATCTTGAGTGTGAATGAGAAGAACCTCAAAGCCATCAAGAAGGCCGTCTTCCCCAAGACCCAAACCGAACTGAGGTGCTTTTTGGGCATGTGCAATGTCTACCGCCCTTTCACGGTAGACTTCGCTAAGACGGCGAAGCCGCTGAATGACCTGAAAAGCCTTCGGATGTGACCCTCGCGGCCTTTGAATACCTACGTCAAGAACTTCTCGCACCGCCCACTTTGGCCTTGCCAAAGGCCAAAGGCCGAATAATTGCTGACGTCGAGGCCTGCGCCGACCCACTAGGATGCACCTTGTTGCAAATGCAACCTGACTGCACTAATATCCCAGTTGGCTTTTGGAGCCGTCGCCTCAGTTCTGCTGAGGAAATCTATTCCAAAACACAATGTGAATGCCTCGGCGTTGTGTGCAGCATTATTCGGCTCAGAAATTTCCTCGACGGGCACGGCTTCCTAAAAAAGACTGACAACCAAGCTCCAAGCTATATTCACAGCACCACTGAATCTAGTGGTCTGCTGATGCGATGGCGCCTACAACTGTCCGAGTTCACACTCGACGTGCTGTACAAACCCCGTGCATCTCACCATGCCCCAAACCTCTTGACCCTAAAGGAGAACGACGCCGCCGTTGAGGATATTACAGACGATATCCCATTCGTTGCATTGGCCGAGACGGCCAACGGCTTGCTGACGGGGATTTATACGGGTACTGACATGCCGGCCGCCGTCGAGTACGACGATATTGTGGACGCCCAGCAAAACGATAAGTTCTGCGTCGAGTTGGCCAAACGCGTGGCTCTCAAAAAGGCGATGGCTCTCTTTAAAAATGAAGTCCATGAACTTTGCAGGCTAGCGCTTTATTGCGACCAGTTGGTCATCCCGGAAAGCGTACATGAGCGAAAACCTACGCTGGAAGATCACGCTACGATGTCAGCCCACCCGGGAATGAAACGGAGATCCTAGACCATGTGGCGTCCGTTGTACTGGCCGTCCGTGGTCACGGAGATCCAAAACACTATTAAAACGTGTACCACCCGCGCCAAGAATTGGATATCACTGGGGCGAGACACGTCACCACTGAAGACCCTGACAGTCGATATCTTCGGGCCAATCCCCGCTATCAAAGCTGGCAATCGCTTCATCTTGGTCGGAACTGACCGCTTTTCCAAGCTGACCATGTGCGTCGCCTTGCGGCGCATCACAGCAATCTCCTTGGTATCAGTCATTATTGACGCATCGGTCGCCTGTTACTGTCCACCGGACCAAATCTTATCGGATCAAGGACCATAGTTCATGTTAAACTTCTTCATCGCCGGAATGAAAGTGCTGGGCACTGAAACGGTGCGCACCACGACTTACAATGCACAGACCAATGGTCAAGTAGAGAGGTACAATCGTACCATAGCGACGCAACTACGACATTACGTCATAGACAAGCACCGCAGTTGCGACAAGCTACTCCCTGTACTGACGATGGCTTATAACAGTCAACCGCACCGGTTGACGGGCATTGCGCCATTCGAGCTCGTGATTCCACGACGAATCCCGAGTTTTTCGGTACGCGAACTCCCTCCCGGGACCCAGTTGAAGAACAAGGGTACCCTGAACCATAAGCCACCGCTAGCGTGCGAGTGTGAGCTCATCGCCAATCTGAGACAGAACACTCCCGCCGTGGTGGAGGCTTGCAAATGACCCAACAACGCTATAAGCGTAACCCCGATGCTAACGTGGATACACGTAACAGAGGTATTCGCGCCGGTGACTTCGTCCATGCGACAAACCACCAACAAAATAACAAGATGCGAAGAAGGACCGTCCGTCCGTTCGTCGAAGTCGGCGCAGATGACTTCACCAACGTCGTAGACGTGAACGGCCAAGAACGAAGAGTCAATAGTGACATTCTCATCCCCTGCCGCACGGCCATCGATGCCGGGCGAAACTCCACACCCATTGCTGGACGGAATCGACGAGCCCGTAAGCATCCCACCGGTACCCGACGAATACGTCACTGACCAAAGATTCGGCATCTCTCGAACCAGTGGCATCTACAGTTCCAGGGTCCGATGGTACGACTACGCACCAAAGGACGACTCCTGGGAGCTCTTAGAAAACCTTCCACGGAACGAACTGATCCGGTATCCTCGAAAGAAGAAGAAGAGAATTTTGGGATACTGCTGGAGTATCCCGACCACCCTTTTTCGGGGCACGCGCCGATCCCGATGGCATAATTAAGCCGAAGCAGCGTCGGTAGAAACCCCCCAACGCCCGGATAAGAACTGGTCCGCGACCATTCGTGGAGTGTTTCTGATTTCCTACGGTAAAATTCGAATCACACTGACCTGGATGAAAAGCAACCAATCGATTTCCGTTTAGGAGACTTTTACAATCTGTTGGAATCGATTAACGCTGCCCAACTGGACGCTTAATATTCCCCACGACCCTTGGATGGCCCTTTGGCGTCTCGCCGAGCTCGCTGAGTGGCACGAGCCGAATACATGCATGCCGCCCTGCCCTCCGCCCTGACAGGACGCCGACGCACGACCGGCGCCCATTACCCAAGGGATCGTGTCCGAGCCAAACGGGCTGCTGCTGCCCCCGGTGCATGACCTAGCGACCACTGTCGAGTATCTGCAGTACCAGAGAACAAAAACGACGCTTATAGCCCTTCGATGGGAATGCGCGCCGCGGTTCATCGACGCTAAGGCAGCTGTGCATCGAACGTAGTACTGCCCCACGGTTCAAACCACCACAATAGTGAAACCATTTGGTCACTAGTGGCTTTTCACTTTAAATGGAAAAAAAATAGTGCTATGGGAGTCAATCCTTCTCTGTTCGAATGACAGCAACCCATGAGCGGGCAAGTAGTAGAAAACAAAGCCACAGCATAACCTGCCAACGGGCGTCACGAGCAAACAGCCGAAAACCAAAGACACAAGACACGCGCACACCGGTCCCCGATCGCTCCGCCATATCCACGGGCAGGCCTACGGCCATCGGCGTGCACAGACGAGCTGCAACGGCGCGTACTGCGCGAAAGCTCCGTCTCATGCTCGCCATCACGGCTGACCTGCCAGCCGAGGATGTCGCCGGCGTCGAAACGCACCGGCGTGGGAGGCACCACCGCCACTTGACGAAGACGCGCGACTTCCTGACGGAACAGGTCAAACGCAGCCGCCGACTCCGCAGCAGCGCTCATGGCAAGAGCCCACACCGGCATGGCGCCCTCGAAGAAGTAACCATGGGCATGACGGACTTCCGGACGCAGCGCCTCCGTCCGGCGATGCCACGCCGAGGCAAGAGCGGGCGTCCTGACGCCACGAGGCACTCGCCGCTCGTCTCTACGACGGCTGGGACCTTGGCGAGGCAATTCAGTCGCCGCCTCAAAGGCCTCGACCGACGACCACACGTCCTCAATCTTGGAATGCTCATGTCCTCCGGACGCAGTTGCGACGCTCGCCTCAGGCACCGGAGACAGCAAGTCACGACGGCTCGTCGAAGCGGCGCGACGGGAAAGCCCACCGCCCGGACGCGTCCCGCGACGGACAAACCCTCTTTTTCCGTGCGCCGCCGCGGCAGGCGATTTTTTTTCGTCATCCGCTCCAGCACCCCAGGAGGAACGCGAAGCGAGACCTCGTCAAGGGTACTTCTGCGTAAAACCGTTTTCGGCGGTCGATTCTAAGACAATGTGCCCTTGAGGAGCCGCACGCGTCTGCTTGTCACGTAGGAGGACGTCCTTTACGACGACGGACCACGGGAAGACATCCGTGGCCTTGTGCATCTTGTGGAGCATGTCCAACATCGCTTGGCCGCCCGGCCCACTGGCCATGTGATGCAGATCCAACATTGAACATACGCCTAATGGCTGTGGCATCGAGCAAGGCGAGCACCTGGTCGGTCATCTTGGTGTTGCACCCACCCGGCCGCCAAAGAGTGGTACTAATTCGCGTTCATGACGTGCCAAGCGGCGCTGAACTCATCGACGAGCTTGTGCGCCAGGTACGATAATGCGGAATGCATCTCCATCCATACCCCGAGGTCCATCCATCTCTGCGGGTACCGCGGGCACCACCGCGACAAGTCAAAAGGAAGAGGCGCCTGGATAACGCCGGAGCACCAAGCGGTGGGGAAGAGCCCGCGGCTGGTGATGCGCGCAGTATCCTGAGCACGCCGATGGGTAGGAGCTTAATTCTGCGCCCGAGACGGGGAGGTCAACGCCAAGGTCCGAGCGTCCAAATGCCCCTCTACGGCGTGTTCCGCCTCATTTTAAACCTCGATAAGCTCCTCGACGTACTCCTGCATCCCAGCATCGTTGGCTAAGGATACCGACAACTCCTTCGCCATAAGGCTCGATAGGAAGACGGCCTCTGACCAAGCCCGACGCAAGCGCCCAAGGTTGTTGGGCGCCTTCTCAAACTTCCACATCTGGTGGCCACCAAAAAGAGGCGCCCAAGCGTAAAGACTCATACGGAAGTCATGGAACGGCGTTTCGTAACGGACCAGTTCGATGGCGTTGTCCAGGACTTCGTACGCTGGACGCGCGTCGCCTTGGTTCCCATAGTTGGAGTCCCCGTGCATCTCCGCCACGACAGCGTCGACGTCGTCGTCCTGCGCATCGGCAAGGACTTCGATAAACCCCGGCGGGGTGCCCCAATGACCGTGTTTATGACGAACCAACGCCACGCGGCGGTTGTTCATCTCCGTGACCATAAGGATGTCGTCGCTAACGAAGGGGATGGCGTCTCGAGACCCAGGGGATTGCGGGCTGAAATATGCACGCCAGATGGGCCACGGCCCTGCCCCTTCGAGGAGCCGACGTTCGGCCTCTTGGTCTACCGCCTCGTCAGAGTACTCCGTATAGGCACCAGGCCCTACTATGGGTACTCAATTTGGGCTTGAGTGGCGTATTTCGGAATTCCTTTAGTCTCGGGTATCTTCCGATAATACCGACATGCGATGGGTACCAGTGGCACATATACTGCAATCCACAAGTGTAGATACTCAAAAGTCTGAACATTGGTTGAGGAGGGGCTTCATTTTTGGGACGGGGGGTCCAGTTTTTCCGGACAAGGTGCTGATTGACGCTTGTGGAATTGCTGATTGTAATGCTATTTACACCAGTTTTCGATCATTGCTCTTGGAAAACGTGCGCAGGGCACAGGAACTTCTAAGATCCGCCGGCACGCCCGGTGCAGTGGCTTTTAGGGGCAGCGTTGGACGCTCATGTGGCCTGGAAACGCACTTTGGCACGCGTTCCGCGGTGCCATTTCAACCGTGCCAGTCTCCTCCACCAATAGGAAGCCATCATGTGCGCAACTCTAGCGCGTTGCTGGGTCCGATCTGGGCTCGGTTCTTTTGTGACGATGCCACTGTGGACCGGTCCGGGCGACCCACCATCTGTGACGGATCCAATCCAATAGTTGGTCACAGATGGATGGCTATCAATCGCTCCTCGTCGCCTGGTTGCTTGGCGTTGATTCGCTGGGTCAATGATATCTCGACTCGCTCGCCGAATCCACGCCGTCAAATTTGCAAAACCTATCGCTCCATGGCGGGAGGAGCGCGCCAGCTTGCAGGGTCTCGCGCGAGCGCGCGCTTTCAGGCTTGCTCACTGGCTGCTGTTCGCACCATCCAACGCGGGCGTCTAGCGCCACCGAGACCCGGCCATGGAGCATGGGTCCGGCCCATCACCGTCGGACCTGCTGGGAGCACGCATGCGCGGGGATGGGGGAGACGCGGTGACGTGGACCTCCCATCTGTGATGACACGGTCTCGGACATCACCGACGGTTTGCCTCCATCCTGCCCCACGCTTGCTTTCCCGTGCCTTCGTTGCCGCTCCACCCCCCCCCCCCCCCCCCCCCCCCGCCCCCCCCCCCCCCCCCCCAACCCCCCCCCCCCCCCCCCCCCCCCCCCCC
>Ga0209093_1000156_pt1 | contig 34546 bp, 30 predicted proteins | sample SidtaG_4_FD_187450 | JGI IMG/M metagenome (GOLD analysis project Ga0209093, IMG submission 187450) | Marine algal microbial communities from Sidmouth, United Kingdom - Sidmouth_Male1 metaG (SPAdes) (version 2) | ecosystem: Host-associated > Algae > Red algae > Unclassified | place: Sidmouth...
GATTAGATGTAGAGGCTTTTAAAGCATCACAAAAAACACCTTTGATTGTAGTTTTAGACAATATTAGAAGTTTAAATAATATAGGATCTGTATTTAGAACTAGCGATGCTTTTGCTATTGAAAAAATTTATCTGTGTGGAATTACAGCTATTCCACCAAACAAAGAAATTCACAAAACAGCATTAGGAGCTACAGAATCTGTAACCTGGGAGTATGTAGAAGATACATTAGACTTGGTTAAAAAATTAAAAGCAGATAAAATTGTAACAGTTGCTATTGAACAAGCAGAGAACAGCGTAAAGTTACAAGATTTTAGTGTGCTAGCAGATAAAAAGTATGCTATTGTAATGGGGAACGAAGTAAAAGGAGTTCAGCAAAAAGTTGTTGATGCCTGTAACTATTGCATAGAAATTCCTCAGTTTGGTACGAAACATTCTTTAAATATTTCTGTAACTACAGGTGTTGTAATCTGGGATTTGTTGAAACAATTTCAGTTTTAAATAAAACTTATTTTTCACCTTGGTTTGGCTTTTATCTATCTTTGTTTATTTAGATTAAACCATTAAAAACCTTAGCGAGGTAGAATTATAAGAACCCGAAAGTAAATTCATATCAAAATAATTTACAAAACACTTAATTTTAGAAGATAATTTTATGTTTTTGCTGCTTATAATTTAACTTAGCAACCTCGGCGTTTTAAAAGAAAAAAAATATTTCTAGATTATTATCTGTCAAAAACAAGGTAGTTTAGTACGCCAGAAACGTTCAATGTAATTTTAGAGGTATGCCACAATTTGTAACTAAGCTCTTGCGGCATTTCTACATAATTAAATCGTTGCTGTAATTGCGCCCTTTCTGTTTTTTTACTCTAAACGTATTTTGTATTGTTATTTGTAATAAATTTCTTTAGGTTGCTTAGCAAACTTTAACTTTGATCTATACCAAGCGTACTTGTCTTAATAACCGTGCTACTCGACCTAGCTTGTATAAAAAAACAGCGTTGCTACTTTTTTGCATTAAGTAAGTTATAAGTTTCACAATGTTGTTCTTTTCCACTTGTTAGTTTAGTTGATTGAAATTTGATATTTTAAATGCTTCCGCTATTTTGGTAAAAATATAATGAAGATAAAAATCTACTTATTATGAAATAATTAACAATTGAAATCTAAATGATTAATCTTGTTTTTTCACATAGGTGAAAAATGTATCAATTATCACAATGAAAATATAATATTTTTTGTTGTACCAATTTATAGATTTACTTAATTGATTGTAAGTGGTGAGTTTTTAATATGTAAAAGCATTCGTTTTTAGTGGTTCAAACAATCAGTCACAGAATTATGACAGTTTTTTTTATTATATAAACTGTTGTTTACCTAATTTTTGCATCCAAAATTACTTAAAAACAAATCGATAAGTATCTTTGTATAAAATTTTACAAGGATGATTTTAACAGATACCCATACACATTTAAATAGCGACCAGTTTGATGAAGATAGAGACGCAATGATTCAACGTGCTATAGACTTGGGAGTAAAACATTTGTTTGTTCCATCGGTTGATTCAGAATACACGCAAAGTATGTTTGATGTTGCTACTTCTTTTCCAGAAAACGTACATTTAATGATGGGAGTTCACCCAACGCATGTAAAAGAAAACTACAAAGAGGAGTTAAAAATAGCAAAAAAATGGCTAGATACAGGCAAGTTTGTTGCGGTTGGAGAAATAGGAATGGATTTGTATTGGGATGACACTTATATAGAACAGCAAAAAAATGCTTTTAGAGCTCAAATTAAGTGGGCCAAAGAACTTAACCTACCTATTAACATACATTGTAGAAATGCATTTAAAGAAGTTTTTGAAATTTTGGAAGAAGAAAGATCAGAAAAATTATTTGGAATTTTTCATTGTTTTACAGGTACTTTAGAAGATGCACAAAGAGCGATTGATTGTAACTTAAAATTAGGAATTGGTGGGATTGCTACTTTTAAAAATGGAAAAATAGACAAATTCTTATCTAAAATTCCGTTAAAACATATTGTTTTGGAGACAGATGCTCCTTATTTGGCTCCTACTCCTTTTAGAGGAAAAAGAAACGAATCTAGTTACATAATAAATGTGGCGAAAAAACTAGCCTCTATTTATGGTGTAGATTTAGATGAAATTGCTAAAATTACTACTCAAAACAGTAGTGATGTTTTTAAAAAACAGCTGTAAAGATTACTCCGTTTTAATTACTAAAGGTATGTTATAAGAAGAATTTACAGGTATCCCTCTTTTTTGTGCAGGAAGAACGGGTTCCAATTCGTGAATAATTTCTTTAATTTCTAAGGTTAAATTAGGCAAGGCTATTTTTATGGAGTCAGATGCTTTTACTTTTGTACAAAGAAAATGTCCACTATTATCAATACTAAAATGGATAATAATAGTATCTACAAGAGTTTGGTCTGCTTCCAATTTTAAATTCTGAACACGTTCTGCAAGTTTAGTATGTAGTATGTTTTCAAAACACATTTTGCTTTCTTCAAAATTTAAAATTTCTTTGCAGTCTTCAAATTTGGGAAATTCATCAATTTGAGTAAAATCAACAGGTACAGGTTCTTCTACTTTATCACTGCATAAAATAGTGGTCACAGAACAAATCTTCTTACAAGAAAGAAGAGTTCCAGTCATTAAAAAAAGAATTAATTTGTTCATATAAAGAACCTAGCTTAGGTCAAAAATACATCTTTTTAATAAGAATCGTGTATCTTGCAAAAAAAGAAAATAGTTATGGATTATGTTTTATTAATTTTTGGTTTTTTTCTTGTGGTTGCAGGAATGATAGGCTCCTTTTTACCTGTAATTCCAGGGCCGCCTGCCAGTTGGTTGGGTCTTTTGTTGTTACATCTTACCAATGGAGTGCCTACTAATTGGAACTTTTTAGGAATTACCTTGGCGGTTGCGCTACTTGTTTTTGTATTAGATTATATTATTCCCGCGCTCAGCACTAAAAAATTTGGAGGAACCAAATACGGAATTTGGGGCTCTACCATAGGCTTAATTATAGGTTTGATATTTACACCTATTGGGATGATTGTAGGCTTGTTTTTAGGAGCTTTTATGGGAGAGTTGATAAACGACAGCAAAGATTTTCAAAAAGCATTCAAAGCTTCTATAGGTTCAGTACTTGGTTTTTTCTTTTCTAGCGGAATTAAATTTATTGTAGGTTGCGTTTTTCTTTACTACTTTATAAAAGATGTAATCGCTAATAAGATGGCCTTTTTTGGAGATTGGATTTAGTCTAAATAAAAAAAGCAACCCATAAAAGGGAAGCTTTCCATTGGTATTTAAACCCTAAAAACTATTTTCATAGTTTTACAACAACCCTACAAAGGTAATTACTTTTGATGAATTAGAGTCATAGAATACTTCTTTATTTTCTTATTTTCTTTATTTGTTTAATGAATACGCTGTTTATTTAAGGTACCTACCTGCCTAACTTTACTTGTAACAGTTTGATAAATAGTGCTAACAGCTTAATTCTGAATTGTACATTGTTAATTGTCAATTGTTGTAGGCTAAATTATTATCTTTACAGGCTAAGAATTAACGCATTCAATATTAAAAATAGACCAGCATGCAATTATCAGAACAAGAAGTTGTAAGAAGAGAAAAGCTAGATAAATTAAGAGCTTTAGGAATCAACCCTTATCCTGCGGATTTATTTCCTGTAGATTCTTATTCTAAACAGATTAAGGAAGGATACCAAGAAGGAAAGAAAGTTGTGATTGCTGGTCGTTTAATGCGTAAAAAGATTCAGGGAAAAGCTTCTTTTGGAGAAATTCAAGATGCTGAGGGAAGAATTCAAGTGTATTTTAACAGAGACGAAATCTGTACAGGAGAAGACAAAACCTTGTACAATGATGTTTTTAAGAAATTACTAGATTTAGGTGATTTTATAGGAATAGATGGAGAGTTGTTTAAAACTCAAGTAGGAGAAATTTCTGTAATGGTTCGCAATTTTAAATTGCTAAGTAAAGCCTTAAAACCTCTACCATTACCAAAAACAGATGCTGAAGGAAATACCTACGATGAATTTAACGATCCAGAATTACGTTACCGTCAGCGTTATGCCGATTTAGTAGTAAACCCAAAGGTAAAAGAAGTATTTGTAAAGCGTACCAAGTTGTTTAATGCGATGCGTAATTTTTTTAACGAATCTGGATACTTTGAGGTAGAAACTCCAGTTTTACAACCTATTGCAGGTGGAGCTTCTGCAAGACCTTTTGAAACACATCATAATTCTTTAGATATTCCATTGTACATGCGTATTGCCAACGAACTGTATTTAAAACGTTTGATTGTTGGTGGTTTTGATGGGGTATATGAGTTTTCTAAAAACTTTCGTAACGAAGGAATGGACAGAACACACAACCCAGAATTTACAGCCATGGAAATTTATGTAGCTTACAAAGACTACAATTGGATGATGGACTTTACCGAAAAGTTGTTAGAGCACTGTGCATTGGCTGTGAACGGAACTACCGATGTTGTTTTTGGAGAGCACGAGGTAAGTTTTAAAGCACCTTACGCAAGAGTTACCATGGCAGATTCTATAAAACATTTTACTGGTTTTGATATTACTGCTAAAAACGAAGATGAGTTAAGAACTGCAGCCAAAGAAATGGGGATTGAGGTAGACAGTACCATGGGGAAAGGAAAGTTGATTGATGAAATGTTTGGAGAAAAATGTGAAGGAAATTACATACAGCCTACTTTTATTACCGATTATCCAAAGGAAATGTCTCCTTTGTGTAAAGAACATAGAAATAATCCAGAATTAACAGAGCGTTTTGAGTTGATGATTTGTGGAAAAGAAGTGGCAAACGCATATTCTGAATTAAATGACCCAATAGATCAAAGAGAGCGTTTTGAAGCGCAATTAAAATTAGCAGAAAGAGGAGATGACGAAGCTTCTAATTTTATTGATGAAGACTTTTTACGTGCTTTGGAGTACGGTATGCCTCCAACATCAGGTTTAGGAATTGGGATGGACCGATTGATAATGTATTTAACCAACAACCAATCTATACAAGAAGTGTTGTTTTTTCCTCAAATGAGACCTGAGAAAAAAGCACCGTCTGTAGAATTAAATGACGATGAAAAAGCAGTATTTACATTGGTAGAAAAAGCAGAAAACATAGCTTTAAATGATTTAAAAACTCAATCAGGATTGTCTAATAAAAAATGGGACAAAACGATAAAAGGATTGACAAAAAACAACTTAGTAAACGTAAACAAAACAGATGAAGGTTTGTTTGTAGCGTTGGTGTAAAATCGTTTATAAACTAATTATCAAATAACGTTTTTTGATTCTGCTCAAACACATCAAGATTTGTTTTGGTTAGTTATCAGATAGTTATATTATCTACCTGAGTCAAAACTCTTTTGTTGTAGTTGTATTGTACTAGTATTGTATCGTTGAAAAAAACAAGTACAGTAAATATAAAAAGCCCTGCTATTGCTCTAGCAGGGCTTTTTTAATGAGGCAAATTGATAAAAGTCAATTGTTTTAATTAGGCAACCACATTCTACTATAGTATCTTTAAAGTATTAAAAGAAAGAAATCATGATTAAAAAAATAGGAAAAGGAATTGTAATTCTGTTAGGGATTGTATTCTTGATATTGCTAATTATTCCATTAGCATTCAAAGGGAAAATTAATACTATTGCAAAACAACAAATCAACAAGAATATCAATGCAACAGTTTCTTTTGAAGATTTGTCATTGTCTTTGTTAAGAAGCTTTCCAAGTATGTCTATAGATTTACAAAATTTGGTGGTGGTAAACAAAGCTCCTTTTTTGGGAGATACTTTGGTAAAAGCAAGACATACCTATGTAAACGTAAGTTTGATGAGTTTATTGGGAGATGTTCCTAAAATAAATAGCGTTACATTGGCAGATGTTTTTGCAGATATAAAGGTAAATAAACAGAATGTTGCAAATTACGACATTACACTTCCATCAGCTCCAAAAAAAGAAAACGTAAATACAACAGAAACTACTCCGTTTTCTTTAGAAATAGATGCGTATAGTTTGAAGAACATCAACTTAAAGTACAAGGATGAAGCAAGTAATATGAGTACTACCGTGGTTAATTTTAATCACAATGGAAGTGGAGATTTTTCGAATGATACTTTTGATTTAGATACACATACAAATGTAGATGCAATTACTTTTAAAATGGATGAGGTTACCTATTTAAAAGAGGTACACTTAAAATATGATGCTACTATTGGTGTAAATTACAAAAACGACTTGCATTTATCTTTTAAAAATAATGTAGCGCATATCAACGATTTAAATTTGTCTTTTGATGGAACTTTTGCCATGTTAAAGGAAGCTTATAATATGGATTTTACTTTAGAGTCCAAAAATTCAGAATTTAAGAGTTTATTATCTTTGGTGCCTAATGCATATACGGCAGATTTTAAAGAAGTAAAAACAACTGGAGCCTTAGATGTTCATGGAACAGTAAAAGGAAAGTATTATGGAGAAAACAACATTCCTAGTTTAGATGTAGTGGTAAGAACCAACAATGCTTCTGTACAATACCCAAATGTGCCGCAAAAAATAGAAAACATATATATTGATACTCATATTACCAACAAGACAGGAGTAATTGACGATACAAAAGTAGCTATCAAGAATTTTTCTTTTAAAATTGCTAACGATCCTTTTACCGCAAGAGCAACCCTTACCAAACCAATATCTAACCTAACGGTAGATGCGGCTATAAAAGGAAAGTTAAATTTAGCTAATTTAAAAAATGCTTCCCATTTATCAGGTTCTGAAATGAATCTAAAAGGAATTGTAAAAGCAGATGTTGAAGCAGCTTTTGATATGAATTCTATTGACAAAAAACAATTCGATCGTATTAAAAGCAAAGGGAATGTTTCTATAGAAGAGGTATTGTTCGATTCTGATTTTACGCCCAATCCAGTGTTTATAAAAAAAGCTGCACTGTTATTTAATTTAAAAAATGCAACGTTAAAAGAAACTTCTATTACTTCTGGAAATTCAGATATTCAACTAAAGGGTTCTCTGGACAATATATATGGCTATGTTTTTTCTGATGGCTTGTTAAAAGGTAATTTGGAAGTGACTTCTAAACTATTTAAGGTTGCCGACTTTTACGTGGCAGATACTACGGCTGTAGCTACACAAGTTAACGACACAATTAACAGTACTACAGAGCAGTTTAAAATTATGCCAAATGTTGAGTTTTTGGGAACAGTAGCAGCTAAAAAAATTCTGTACGACAATATAGAGATGACTAATTTCTTTGGGACATCAGAAGTTAAAAATCAAAAAATTACTTTTAAGAACGCAACAGCAAATGTATTTAAAGGTGCTATTGATATAGATGGATATGCAGATACCAAACCGAATCCTACGGTGTATAATTTTGATATGAAATTAAAGCAAGTAGATATTGCGAGTGCTTTTAATGGTTTGGATATGTTAAAAAAAATAGCCCCAATTGTGGGGGCTTTTCACGGTCGTTTTGATTCTGAGTTTGATGTTAGTGGAGCTTTGGGTAACGATTTTATGCCAGATCTATCTAAATTATCAGGAGAGGCTTTGGCAAATCTTCAAGTAGATAGATTAGATACGAGTAAGAACAAATTTTTGAGTTTGGCAGATAGTAAAATGAGTTTTTTAAATCTAAGTAAAACAGATTTAAAAGATTTAAAAACTAAAATTACGTTTAAAGATAGTAAAGTAAACATAGCTCCTTTTGCCTTAAATATCAAAGGAATCCCTGTAACGGTAGAAGGAAGCCATGGTTTTGATAATAAAATGGATTACAGTTTAAAGTTAGATGTACCTGCCAGGTTTTTAGGAAGTAAAGCGCAAGATATTTTAAGCAAATTAAGTAATACAAATCAAGATAATTTAAGAGTGCCTTTAAATGTAAAGGTTGGAGGTACTGTAACTCAACCTACCGTAGTTCCAAACATAAAGGAGGCTATAGCCGCAGTTACTAGTAAAGTCATTGCAGAGCAAGAAGACAAGGCTAAAAATAAAGTAAAGCAAGAAGCTACTAAAAAAATAAAAGATTTGCTAGGCATAGAAAAAGTGAGCCCTAAAGAGGATGGATCTAAAACTTCTCCTAAAGAAGAGGTAAAACAAGCGGGTAAAAAAATATTAAGAGGTTTATTTGGAAAATAAGAGTTTTAAGTAATAATATTTTCTGTCTTTCCATATTCTCCAAAAATGAAATATGGAAGAAACAGTTTGGGAATACATTGAGAAAATGTAGCTATGATATTAATTGATACGTTGAACGACTTAGAGGACAAAATACACGTTACAATTAATAATTTAACTTAATTCAACAAGGAAGATAAGTAGATACAATACGCAAAAAGAAGATCAAGTGTTTTTAATAGATTTACAAGGTGAGCAATGATTGCAGTTTGTATTTCTACCTCAGAAAAATTACTTTTTAGAAACATTAATTACATAAAACACAGAAGAGGAATCGTTGATATATTTGCATACTAAAACTTATGTTAGAAAGAATATAATTAGTTCCTCACTATATTAAACCCAAAAAGCCTTGCAATGTTTTTAAGTTGCAAGGCTTTTTTTAAATGTCTAAAAAAAGGTGTTATTCCTTAGAATCTAACATATCAAAAAACTCATCTAACTTTGGCATAATAATTACTTTAGTCCTTCTGTTTTTAGATCGGTTAGCTGGGGTGTTGTTTTCTGCAACGGGAGTAAATTCAGCTCTACCAGCAGCAATTAGTCTAGAGGGTAATACATCGTATTTGCTTTGTAACTCACGGACCACAGATGCAGCACGCTGTGTAGATAATTCCCAATTATCTTTAAAAGAAGCACCTGCAACCGCTTGTTGGTTGTCTGTGTGTCCTTCTACCATTACATCCATGTTAGGGTATTGGTTAACTACAATTCCAACTTTCTTTAAAATAGCTTCTGCTCTTTTAGAAATTTCAGAAGATCCTGAGTCGAATAACAGCTTGTCAGCAATAGAAATAAACACTTTAGTCCCTTCAATATTTACGGATATATCATCATCATTTAAACCATTAGGCAATACTTTTTTTAGGTTAAAAGCAACTGCTAGGTTAATGGAGTCTTTTTTATCGTTAGCTTGTTTGATGTATTTAATGTAGTCATCTTTCTTTTGTAACTGACTTAAGGTTTCTTTCATGTTTTCAGTTGCAGATCTAGAAACAGCAATTAAGTTGTCTACATTTTGTAAATACTTATCATTCCCTTTCTCTAAAAACTTAATTCTATCCTCTAGAGAAGCTATCAAATTTTCAGCCTTACCCAAGTCTATTTTAGATGCCTCTAAGTCTTTTTTTGAATTAGTTAGTTCTTCATTTAGTTCAATTTTTTCTGTTTGTAAATCTGTATATTTTTTTTTAGAAGTACAAGACGTTGCAAACAAAGAGACTGCAACAATTATTACAAGTATTTTTTTCATGGTTTATAAATTGTATTTTTGTTCAACAAATATATATACTTAACTCCAAAAACCTAGCCAATATGTGTCTATCAGCTAAAAAAACTAAGAATTATACCGTTGGAGTTTTTATCTTTTTTTCTCTGCTTTTTTCAAGTTGCATCAAACCGCAGAGTAGTTATAATAAAATGCAAGGAAATGTTTTTGGAACTACATTTCATATTACTTACAAAGACAATCTCCAAAGAGATTTTACTAAAGAAGTTGCAAGCTTGTTTAATAAATTTAATCATTCTCTATCTACTTATCATCTTAATTCTGTTATTAGTAAATTAAACAATGGAGCAGAAAGTATTGAAGTTGATGCAAATTTTAAACAAGTCTTTTTGTTGTCTAAAAAAATTCATAAAGAAACCGGAGGGTATTTTGATCCTACTATTGGGAAAATGGTCAATGCTTGGGGTTTTGGACCTGTCAAAATAAAAACAAAACCTACGGAGCAACAAGTTGATAGTTTGATGAAGTTTGTTGGTTTTGATAAAATAACGATTGATGGGAACATTGTCAATAAAAAAGACAAAAGTTGCTATTTAGATTTTAATGCTATAGCAAAAGGCTATAGTGTAGATGTAATAGCTAACTTTTTAGAAAACAAAAATATTGCTAACTATTTGGTAGAAATAGGAGGAGAAATTAGAGCAAAGGGGGTGAATGCTAAAAATAAATATTGGTCTGTTGGAATAGAAAATCCTAATCTAGATGGTACTAGAAGTCTAACAAAAATTACCACTTTAGAGAACGAATCCATGGCAACTTCTGGAAATTACAGAAAATATAAAATTGATAAAAATACTGGAGCCAAAATAGCACATACACTAAATCCTAAAACAGGGTTCCCTGCTAAAACAGATTTATTAAGTGTGTCTGTTATCGGAAAAATGACATGTGGAGAAGTAGATGCTTATGCTACTTCTTTTATGGCAATGGGTTTTAAAAGAGCAAAAAAAATGGTTCTTAAAAATAATAAAATCAAGGTTTTTTTTATTTATATACAAGATGACGTGCTAAAAACATATGCTAGTCCTAGTATTACCTTTATAGACTAAAGAGGTTTGTAACAAATAGGTAAAATTTCATTTTCCATCAAAGCATATTTTTTAATTTCTTCTGGAGTATAGTTTTCAACAACTTTAAAAGTATGTGTCTTAAATCCTATATTGTTCAAACGCGAGAAATAATCTAAGCCGTAAACTCTTACATGATCATATTGACCAAAGTGTTTTTGTCTTTCTTCTGCACTAGTAATATTAAAATCTTCATAAGTAGTCTCTAAAGCTGTATTCTGCGGAACCTGAAAAACACCAAAGCCACCTGGTTTTAAGACTCTATATAGTTCGCTCATTGCTTTAACATCCTCTGTAATATGTTCTAAAACGTGATTACAAAACACAACATCATAAGAATTATCTTGAAAAGGCAAATTACAAATATCTGCTTTTACGTCTGCCAAAGGCGAAAGTAAATCAGTGGTGGTATAGTCTAAAAGTTTTTGATTTTTAAAAATTTTATAAAAGCATTGCTCTGGTGCTACATGTAAAAGCTTTAGATTTTTTTTAAAAAAACTGGTGTGTTCTTTTAAATAAAGCCATAATAAACGGTGCCTTTCTAAAGATAAAGTCCCTGGAGATAATACGTTTTTACGCTGATTATTGTAACCATAGGACAAAAACTTTCGATACGATTTTCCGTTAATAGGGTCTGTGAATTTAGAGCCCTTATAATAGATGTCTAAAAGTGGTTTAGCAATAAGACTCACTTTTATTAACAGAGGTCTAGGAACAACATTTAAGACGGTTTTAAAAATACTCATTTAAGCATTGTAGGGTTTAGCTCTAAATTGATCTTCAGCATTGGTAACAATCCCCAAAGCTTGATTTACATATTTAAATGTCGATAAAATTTCTGGTTTACCATCTACAATAGCTATGTTGTGTTCAAAATGTGCAGAAGGTTTATTGTCTTTGGTAAGAATAGTCCAACCATCTTTTAATTGAATAATATCTTTAGTTCCCATATTTGTCATAGGCTCTAGAGCAACTACCATTCCTTCTACAAACTTTTTACCTCTTCCGCGTTTTCCATAATTAGGCATTTGTGGGTCTTCGTGCATTTCTTTACCCAAACCATGTCCTACCAACTCTCTCACAACTCCGTAACCGTGATCTTCTGTGAATTTTTGAATTGCATAGCCAACATCACCAACTCTATTACCTGCTTTAAACTGTTCTATACCTACATATAAACTTTGCTTGGTAACTTCTAATAATTTTTTAATTTCTGGAGCTACTTCTCCTACTTCAAAAGTATAAGCATGATCTCCGTAAAAACCATTTTTTAAAGCACCACAATCAATAGAAATAATATCACCTTCTTGTAAAGGTTCTTTGTTTGGGATTCCGTGAACAACTTGTGCGTTTGGACTCATACAAAGTGTGTTTGGAAAATCATACAAACCTAAAAAACCAGGAATTGCACCGTTGTCTCTAATAAATGCTTCTGCCATTCTATCTAGTTTTAAGGTAGAGACACCTGGTTTTACTTCTTGAGCCAACATTCCTAGTGTTTTGGATACAATCAATGCACTTTCACGAATCAATTCTATTTCTTCACGAGTTTTAATGGTAATCATAATGCTATTTTAATAATGTGCAAAGTTAGTCTTTATTTAAAGAAACCTAAAAAACCTTTTTTCTTATTTGTTTGCACTGCAACTTCATCATTAAAAATAATTTGATGAATTTGTCCCCAACCTATAAATCCTCCAATGTTTCTATCATCTATAAAAAGATCTGCGTGAATTTTACGAATAGTGGTATTGTTAAGTTCTTCCTCAGGATAATTTTTATTGACTGCATAAAATTCAACGCCATTTTCTAAACAAAACTTAACAGCATCTTCTAGTTTTTTACCATCCCTTAAAGTCCATAAAATAAGTCGATATCCATGTTGTTGCATTTTTCTCATGGTTTCAAACGCAAATAACTGAGTTGTACCAATTTTTGGGTATTGGTCTTTTACAATAGTTCCGTCAAAATCTACAGCAATTATTTTCTGGTGTTGTGGTATCTGCACAGGAATTGTTTTTTACAAAGCTACAATTATATTATTTTTGATTAAAATTTTAACGATGTTAATCAAAGAATTAAACGGAAATACACCACAAATTGGGAGAAATTGCTTTTTTGCAGAAAATTGTGTAGTTATAGGAGATGTACAAATTGGAGATGATTGCAGTATATGGTACAATGCTGTTATTAGAGGTGATGTACATTCTATAATTATTGGAAATAAAGTAAATGTACAAGATGGAGTTGTAATACACGCTACTTACAAAAAATCACCAACCACAATAGGAAACTCAGTTTCTATAGGACACAATGCCATTGTCCATGGTTGTACAATTCACGACCATGTTTTAATGGGTATGGGGGCAATTGTTATGGATGATTGTGTTTTGGAATCTAACACAATTATTGCTGCTGGAGCAGTGGTAACCAAAGGAACAATAGTTAAATCTGGAAGCGTATATGCGGGTGTACCAGCAAAAAAAATTAGAGACATTAGTGAGGAATTATTAAAAGGGGAAGTAAATAGAATAGCAGATGCTTATTTAAATTATTCTAGTTGGTATAAAAAATAGTTTAAAAATCTAAATGTTTTATTATTGTATTAGGTTTGTTTTGTACAAAAGAGGCTAAAATATTTACATCTTGATTGGTTAATAATTGATGATTTCCTAGAGTTTTTTTACTGGATAGTAATTCTTTCTGTATTAAAATTTTTTCTGTTTGCTTGGCAACAGCATATCCAGAATCTGTAATAGTAACACCGCTTCCTACAATATTTTGTATTTGTGGAACTAAATATGGATAGTGGGAACAACCTAAAACCAAGTGATCTATTTTTTTTTTCATCATTGGTATTAGTAGTTTTTGTAAAAGAATACTCATCTCCTTACTGTAAATTTTGTTTGTTTCTATTAAAGTCACCAACCCTGTACCTTCTTGTTCAATAATAGAAATATCTGAACTAAACTTTTGAGCAGTTTTATGAAATAAATCACTGCTGAGGGTGCCTTTTGTAGCCAAAATTCCAATTGATTTTGTTTTGCTTGCTAAGGCAGCTGGTTTTATGGCAGGTTCTATACCAATAAAGGGAATGTTATACTTACTTCTAAGTATGTGAATAGCATTAGTGGTAGCTGTATTGCATGCAATTACTATAAGTTTAGCTCCTTTGTTTAGTAATATCTCGGTGTTTTTAATACAGATATTTACAATCTCTTGCCTGGTTTTATTTCCATAAGGTGCATTTTTACTATCAGCCAAATAAATTGTGTTTTCAGAGGGTAGCCTGGTAATAATTTCTTTCCAAATAGAGGTGCCTCCTACTCCTGAGTCAAACACACCAATAGAATTATTATTCATACTTACAAAATATTTAAAATCTACGTATAATACTTAAGTTTCTAAAAAAAATGCGCTCTGAGTAATCAGAACGCATTTTTTAGAATGAGTTAAGAAAGGACTATTGAATCCCTAATTTTGTTTTAATAGCTCCAGAAATATCTTCACCACCTTCTGCGTATATAATAGTTCTAGCGTCTAGCACATACTGAATTCCTTTTTGTTTAGCGTATGCTTTAATAGCGTTTTGTGCTTTTTTAACAATAGGCTCTAGCAGCTCGTTTTGCTTTTTTTGTAATTCTTGCTGTGCCGCTTGTTGTAACTGAGCAATCTTACCTTGCTCTTGTTGAACCTCAACTGCTCTTTGTTGATTTTCTTGTGGAGTTTTAGATTTCTCTTCGGCAGTATATCTATCAAATTTAGCTTTTAAAGCTGTTGATGCTGCTTTAATTTCAGACTCGTATGTTTTCCCTAGTTTTTCCATACTGCTTTGCATCGATTTTGCTTCTGGCATAGAGGCAACTACCTCGTCTAAATTAATATGAGCAATTTTTTGAGCTTGTGTTAATTGTGTAAATCCAAGTGCTACAAAAGCAATTAATAGAGTGTTTTTTATAATTTTCATAATGTTATTTGTTATTTTGTTTATTTATTTTTTGTTTTCGTTGCTCGTTCCTTTTTTTACGCTCTTCTTCTCGTTTTAATCTATATTCCTCACGTTTTTCACGCTGTTTTTTAACTCTTTCCTCTCTCGCTAATTTGGCATCTTTCCTTTTAATAGCATCTTCTTCTTTTTTAATTTCTTTCTCAGATTTTTGAAGATACCTTAAAACCAGTTCGCTAATATCGTAATTGTTATTAGTATATAGCATAACTATAGATGAAGATTTCTCAAAAATCATATCATATTTACGAAGTTTTGCAATAGTTTGAACCGCATTGTATACCATATCTTGATAAGGTGTAACCAATTGTTGTCTTAATTGAAACAATTTTCCTTCTACCCCAAAATAGGTGTTTTCTGTTTTGGTTATTTCATTTTCATAAATTCCTATTTCAGATTCTCGTTCTTCAATCAAATCTTTTGTCAATAAAGGTTTTTCATTTAAAAACTCTTTATTCATAGTTTCTAACTTTAGATACATCTTATCTAAATTGGCTTTCCAAACGGTTGTTTCAGAATTCAATTTTTCTTGCGCTTCTGAATAAGAAGGTATTTTACTTAAAACATATTCCATATCTACAAAACCTATTCTTTGTAATTTATCTGTTTTTTTTTGTGCAGATACAAAACAAAAAATGCTAAATATTGAAACTAAAAATATTCTTTTAACTGCTATGTGTATGTAGTTAGAAATAATCATGCCATTTTTTTTAAAATTGCTGTCCAATGATAAAATGTGTATTCCATCCTGCTTTTTTTACCCTTCCTGGTTCATTATCAAACCCATGACCAAAATCGATTCCTAACAAACCAAAAGCTGGCATAAAAATACGAACTCCTAGTCCAGCGGATTTCTTTACATCAAACGGGTTAAATGTACTAAAATTTCTAAAAGAATTACCCGCTTCCATAAAACCAAGAGCATAAATAGATGCTGCGGGTTTTAAAGTAATGGGGTAACGTACTTCTAAAGAAAATTTGTCGTAAACAGTATCACCAGACGTTTCATTGTTTCCTCCATTAGATAAAGAACTATTACCGTACCCTCTTAAACCTATAACTTCTCTACCGTCAAAACTATTATTATTCATTCCGTCTCCCCCTACAAAATAACGTTCAAAAGGAACCTCTCCTTTTTTGTCGTTATAAGTACCTAAATAACCAAATTGCGCATTGGTCATTAATACAAATTTACCAATTAAGGATGTGTACCATTTTGCTTTTAGGTTTATTTTATAATATTCTAACAACTCAAATCTTTGATTGTTGCTGGTATATTCCTTTTCAGATAATAGTGAGTAAGGAGGAGTTATTTTTGAAGCTACACTAAATGTAGAACCATATCTTGGAAAAATTAAACTTGGACCTGCAGAATTTCTCTGAAGAGTCATGTTGTAAGATAAGTTGTGAGAAACACCAGTACCATTATCAAATCGTAAATTGGTACCAAAGTTATATTGATCTACTTTATAACGTCTATAACTAATGGAATTATTGATAGTAAAATAGTCATCAGGCCACTTTAAACGTTCTCCAATTCCCAATGAAACACCAAAAATATTTAATTGTTGACTTTTATCTACCTTGTTGTAATTTATAGTACCAAGGTTATTGGTCCCAAAACCAAATTGTCTCTGATTGTATATAGAGAAAGAGAGAGACTTAGGTTTTTTACCACCTAGCCAGGGCTCTGTAAAAGATATACTATTAGATGTGTTAAATCTACTTGTTTGCAGTCTTAAAGATAGTTGTTGCCCGTCTCCCAAGGGTAGTGGTTTGTATTCTTCTCCTTTAAAAATATTACGAATAGAAAAATTGTTAAAAGAGAGTCCTAGGGTTCCAATAAAAGAACCTTGACCATAACCTCCTTGCAATTCTATTTGGCTAGATCCTTTTTCCTCCAAACTATATTCAATAGCTACTGTTTTGTCTGCGTAATTAGGTTTTAAATCTGGAGTAATATTTTCTGCATTAAAAAAACCCATTTGTCCTAATTCTCTAATAGAACGGATGACGTTTTCTTTACTGTACAAGTCACCAGGACGAGTTCTTAATTCTCTAAAAATAACATGGTCGTTAGTTTTCTCATTTCCTTTTACAGATACATGACTAATAGTGGCTGGTTCGTCTTCATGTATCCTAATTTCTACAGTAATAGAATCACCTTCTACTTTGGTTTCTACTAAATTTACTTGCGAAAACAAATAACCACTATTTTGGTAGAGTGTAGAAATATCTTCTGAATCGGGTGTTCCGTCCCCTTTTACTCTCTCGTCAAGAGATTGAGAATCGTAAACATCTCCTCTTTTTATCTTTAAAATTTTCTGTAGATAATTGGTATCGTAAGTTTTGTTTCCTAAAAATAAAATTTCTTTATAAAAATATTTTTTTCCTTCCTCAACTGCAATGTGAAGGTTTATGGTGTTTAGGCCCTCGTTCCAAGTAATGCTATCAGAGAGTACTCTTGCATCTCTAAACCCTTTGCGTCTGTATTTTTCTATTAGATTTAACTTATCTTCCTCAAAAGCTTTTTCTACATATTTTGAGCGTTTCCAAAATCTTCCCCAAAACTTACGTTTGGTATCTTTTAAAGCTCTTCTAATATCTTTATTTTCAAATTCTTTATTACCTGTGGTAACAATTTCTTTGATTTTAACTAAGTCTCCTTTGTTTATTCTAACAATAGCGTCTCTTTGATTTGCGTTTGCAGCGTTGGGTCTGGTTGTTATCTTTGCGACGGCTTTAAGATAGCCTTTGTCTATATAGTACTGCTTTATGTAGTTTTCAGTAGAAGTTATTAAGTTTTCGGTAAGCATTTTACCAGTTTCAAGTTGCGTATCCTTTTGAAAATTTTTTGCTTTAGACTTGTTAACCCCTAAAAATGTGATTTTATTTATTTGGGGTAGTTCTTTAATGGCTATTTCTAAATAAACGGTATTTCCATCTAATTTGTTTATAAAAACTTCAACATCGCTAAATTTTTTAGTTTTGTAAAGTTTCTTAATAGCGCTTGTTAGTTTGTCTCCAGGTATTTTTATTTCTTGTCCGTTTTTTAAACCGGAATATGAAATGACAGAAGCTTCAGAAAACTCGTTGGTCCCTGTAACAGTAATTCCGCCTAAAAGATATTTAGTAGGAGTAGTTAAATCTGGAGTTCCGTTTTGACTGAATATGAGGTTGGTGGCTAATAAGGCAAGTGTAAAAAAATATTTATAAAATAATCTATTCATGTTCTCCTTCTAATTGTTCACTGGTTTTTCCAAACCGTCTTTCTCTATTTTGATATGTATACACTGCTTTGTATAAATCTTCTCTTCTAAAATCAGGCCAAAGTGTATTGGTAAAATACAACTCTGCATAAGCCATTTGCCAAAGTAGGTAATTGCTAAGTCTTTGCTCTCCGCTGGTGCGAATCATTAAATCTACATCAGGTAAGTCGTGAGTGTATAAGTTTTGATGTACAATAGAATCATTTATGGCATTAATTTCTAAATTTCCGTCTTTTACTTGTTGCGCAATTTTTTTTATGCAAGAGCTTATCTCTTCTCTACTTCCGTAGCTTAATGAAAATGTTAATATAATTTTAGAATTGTTTTTAGTAGCATCAATAACTTCTTGTAAAGTTTTGTAAGCCTTGTCAGGTAGGTCTGTTAATTTCCCAATAGCTTTAAATTGAACTCCTTGCTTTTGAAATTCAGGGATTTCCTTTTTTAGAGTTTTAGTTAACAAACTCATCAAGGCATCCACTTCTAATTTAGGTCGATTCCAATTTTCTGTGGAAAAAGCGTACAAGGTAACTGCTTCTATATTTAAATAACAAGCTCCAATTACCACGTCTCTAATTGCTGTAAGGGCGTTTCTATGACCAAATATTCTGGCCATACCCTGTTTTTTAGCCCATCGACCATTACCATCCATGATGATTGCAATGTGTCTAGGTATTTTATGATCTTTAATTTGTTCGAATAAGCTCATTTAGAATCTAGTTTGATTTTTACTACCTCTAGGCCATCCAAAAGTATAATAAATAGTGGCTCCAATATAGTAATAAGCATCTAAAGTAGTCTTGTTTTGTTTTACATAATCTTGTTGAGTAGGGCTGCTTATCACTCCGTTATCTAATTTATCGGTAAATGCAACCCTTCCTTTTGCTTCTATGGAGGCAATAAAATTTTTATAAATTGATTTTTTAAAACCAACTCCCATAGGTATTGCCATGGTAAATTCACGGTTATTAACACCGTTATTATAAAATAGCCCTGTTAGTTCTAAGATTATATAAGCAGTGCTTCTGTGTAAACCGTCAGCTCTTACCAAATTATATTCTGAGAAATTGAAATCAACTCCAGCAGAGACTTCTGTTAATTTTGTTTGGTTGCTGTTTATTTTTGCAGCCGCAATACGATACGAAATTCTTGGATGCATGTTTTTTTTGATTGCAATCCCTACGTTAGGCCCAAAAAAAGATCCATGATTTTTATCTTCTCCTACAATTTGTCCTGGGTTGTAAGAAAGACCTGCTTCGTAAACCTGAGAGAAACCAAATTGGGTGGATAAAACGGTAAGTATATAGATTAACTTTTTCATACAGATGATTAAAACTTTGCAAATATAATTAAACAAAGATAAATTTATAACTTATATAACTAAGAGATTCCTATTTAATTATTGTTTTGGACTAAATTTATTTCGTGTGTCCTGACCCCATAATAATTTATCTCTTAAGGTATTTATAAACGTATGATTTTTTAAAGCAATAATTTTTGCAGAAAAATCTGCCTTTTTCACAATTAATTCTGTTTCAACATTCATAGTTGCTACTCTAGAGTCTAGCGAGGCTAAAAAATGATCTTCTCTTTTTAAGACTTTTAGTTTAACAACGGTATTGTCAGAAATAACAATAGGCCTTGCGTTTAAATTATGTGGTGCCACGGGTGTAATTAAAAAATTGTTTGTATTGGGCATCATTACGGGGCCTTGGCAACTTAAAGAATATCCTGTGGAGCCTGTAGGTGTTGAGATAATTAAGCCGTCTGCCCAATAAGTGGTTAGATATTTGTCGTTTAAGTAAGCATCTACACCAATCATAGATGTTGTATTCTTTTTAGCAATGGTCAAGTCATTTAAAGCATAGCCTAATGTAGTAAATTCTGGAGATTTCTCATTACTCTCTACCTTCAGCATCACACGTTCATCAATAGTGTAATCACTTTTTAAGAATGCAGCTATAGCATCTGGTATTTCATTTTTTTGAACAGTTGCTAAAAAGCCAAGCCTTCCTAAATTGATACCTAAAATAGGGATGCTTAAATGTTTAATTAGGTTAAAAGCTCTTAAAATTGTACCATCACCACCTAGGGTAATTAAAGCATCAAAAGAATCATCCAATGGAGTATTTCCATCAAAAATCTCTAGATTATTCGTAAAAGTGAGTCCTGTTTTTTTAACAGAATCTCCGTAATCTTTAAAAATAAAGACAGAAGATTTTGCTTTGTTAAGTGTGTTAATTAAAGTAGATAAATGTTCCTCGTGAGAGTTTTTATAAACCTGCCCAAAAATGGCTACTTTTTTCATGTTGATAATCTTTAATAGCGCAAATTTAAATGTTTAAATATTTAATAAAGTATTCTGAACGATTTTTTAAATCTTCTAAATAAGAATCTTCGCTCAGTTTATTTAAAATATGGTAATTGTACCTTCTTAAAGATTGGATTAGTTCGTTTATATTAATGGATTTTACTTTAAGGGTAATCCTAGTTTTCTCGTTTTTATGATCAAAAACAAAACAACCAATTACACTATTATTGTTAGCTTCCACAAGCTGACAAATTTCTGACATGGTAAATTCGACTGTTTTTTTCTCTAACAAGATAATACTTCCTTCGGAGCTTAAAAACTCTGTATCAGCAAAACAACCTAATAAATCATTAAAATCTAAATAACCATCATAATTGTTCTGATCGTCTATTAAAGGAAGCATACTAGTGCTGTTAACTGCATAATTAGAGAAAAATTCCAATAGCGTATCAGTCTTTTTAGCAAAGAAAAATTCATACAAATAAGCAACATCTATCAGCTTTTGTTGTGGGTTGCTTATTGTTTTTAAGTCTTCCTTAGCAATGTTTCCAATCAGCTTATTATTCTCTACAACAGGAACGTGAGAGTAGTTTATAGTCTCAAATAAATTTAAGACTTGTTGTACTGTTTGAGAATTATGTACGGTGATTTTATCGTTAGAAATGTAGTGTGTTAATTCCATATTAGCTCAAATTAATAAAATTTCTTAGTTCCTAGTGCTATTTTGAATATTTTTGTAGCCATAAAAATACAGAATATGGCGGTATTAAGCGTTAATGTTAATAAAATAGCAACATTAAGAAATTCAAGAGGAGGAAATGTACCCAATTTGGTACAGGTTGCAAAAGATATAGAGGAGTTCGGAGCACAGGGCATTACTATCCATCCAAGGCCTGATGAACGTCATATCTGTTATCAAGATGCTTTTGACTTAAAGCAAAGTGTTACAACAGAATTAAATATTGAAGGAAATCCGATTCCAAAATTTAAGCAGTTAGTTTTAGATACTTTGCCTGCTCAAGTAACACTCGTACCAGATGGATTGGATAATATTACTTCAGATGCGGGATGGGACACCCTCAAACATCAATCATTTTTAAAAGACGTCATTTCAGAATTTAAACAGGCAGGTATTAGAACCTCTATATTTATAGATACATCAAACCCCGCACTTATTGAAGCAGCTGCAACAACAGGTGCAGACCGAATAGAGTTATATACCGAGAAATACGCTGTGGAATACAAAAAAGGAAATAAAGGAGTTATTACAGAGTATGCAGAGGCTGCAAAACTAGCCAAGCAACTAGGAATGGGTGTAAATGCGGGTCATGATTTAAGCTTAGAAAATATCAATTTTTTTGCGAAAAATATCCCTGAACTAGACGAGGTTTCCATTGGGCATGCTTTAATTTCAGAAGCATTGTATTACGGACTACAAAATGTAGTAAATATGTATTTATACAAATTACAAAATATTTTATAATGGAAATTTTACACTCAAATATTATAGGAGAGGGAGTTCCCTTAATTATTCTGCATGGATACTTTGGAATGGGAGACAATTGGAAATCTCATGCCAATAAATTATCCGAATTTTATGAAGTTCATTTGGTAGATCAAAGAAATCACGGACGTAGTTTTCATTCTGACGAATTTAGTTACAATCTAATGGTGGAAGATTTAAAAGCTTATTTTGATGCTAACGAAATTGAGAAAGCAATTGTTTTAGGGCATTCTATGGGTGGAAAAACAGCAATGTTGTTTGCTGTAGAATACCCAGAGTTGATTAAAAAACTCATCATAGCAGACATAGCACCAAAATATTACAAACCGCATCATCATGTAATTATAGATGCTTTAAATAGTGTAGATTTTTCTCAGCTAAAATTAAGATCAGAAGTAGATGATGTTTTAAAAAAATCGATAAAAGAAGAGGGAATTCGTCAGTTTTTATTAAAAAATGTATATCGAAAAACTAAAACAGAAATGGCTTTCCGTTTCAATTTAGAAAGTTTAACCAAAAACAATCCAGAAGTGGGGCAGCCTTTGCCGTCTTTTACAACCTTTAATGGAGAAACCCTGTTTCTAAGAGGAGCAAAATCTTCTTATATTTTAGAGGATGATTTTAGCCTGATAAAAGCACATTTTGAAAACGCAACTATAGAAACAGTATCCAATGCAGGGCATTGGTTGCATGCAGAAAATCCAATTGAGTTTTACAATAAATTGATTAATTTCTTAAAATAAGAACTTTGTGAATCAAAGCTATTGAGCAACAATTAATTATACCTTTTGTAGCTTGGTAAAAAAATCGTATTTTTGCACCCAATTTTTTAGAGATTTTAAAATAAATAGTCAAAATGAATATTACTAAAGAGAATATCGATGCATTAAATGCAGTAGTGAAAGTTGATATTGTAGCAGAAGATTATCAAGAAAAAGTTGCTTCTGTTTTAAAAGAACACCGTAAAAAGGCAACTGTGCCAGGGTTTAGACCAGGTCATGTACCCATGGGATTGATTCAAAAACAATACGGGCAATCTGTAAAAGTTGATGAAGTAAATAAATTGATGCAAGAGTCTTTAAATAACTTTTTAGTAGAAGAAAAATTAGATATTTTAGGGAATCCTATTCCAAAAACGGATGGAGAATTTAATTGGGATTCAGAGTCTTTTACGTTTGAATTTGAATTAGGTTTGGCTCCTGAGTTTAGTGTAGATTTAGGTGCTTCTAAGGTTCAGAAATACAATATCGTTGCAAACGATGAGCTTATTGATAAGGAAGTAGAGAATTTGCAGATCCGTTTAGGGAATAAAATAGATCAAGAAGCAGTTGTAGATAACTCTACGATTGAAGGAGTTTTTAAAAACGAAGCTTCTGAAATAGAATCTAAAGCAACTTTTACTTTAGAAGATCTTAAAATTGACACAAAACAGTTTGTAGGTGCTAAGGTTGGAGATGTTTTAAATTTAAAAACAAAAGACTTATTTAAAGACACTGCTAAATTAGCTACATCTTTAGGTTTAGATGCTGACAAAGCTAAGGATTTAGATATTGAAGTTGCTTTTACTGTTCAAGCTATCAATTATACCGAAGCTGCAGAAATCAATCAAGAATTTTTTGATAAGATTTTTGGAGAAGGAGTTGTTACTTCTAAGGATGAATTAAGAACCAAGATTAAAGAAGATGCTGAAAATCAGTTTGCTCAACAAGGAGATCAACATTTGTTAAATGCCATTACAGAAAATTTAATTGAAGGAACTTCTTTTGATTTGCCAAAAGATTTTTTAATTAAGTGGTTAGGTACTTCAGGAGAGAAACCTTTAACAGAGGAAGAAGCTACTGCTGAGTACGAAAAATCTGAAAAAGGATTACGTTACCAATTGATTGAAGGTAAAGTGATGGCTGATAATGATATTAAAGTCGATTTTCAAGAATTGAAAGATTACGCAATTGGATTCATCAGACAACAAATGGCTCAGTATGGACAAAACAATCCAGAAGACAAAGAGTTAGAAGATATAGCAATGAGAGTTTTACAAAATCAAGAAGAAGCTAAGAGATTACAATCTCAATTAATTAGCTCTAAAATGTTAAACCTGTACAAAGAAAAAATTACTTTTGATGAGAAAGAGGTTACTTACGAAGAGTTTGTAAAAGAAATTTATCAATAAGAATTTTATAGTATTATAAATAAAAACGTTCACTATTTGTTTAGTGAACGTTTTTTTATGCTGTATGATGATAGCAATTTTTAACCGAATGTAAAAGACTTACCGAGTTTGTTTTTTGGGACTATTTCTAATTTCTGTTCTAAATGCCAACTTAATTTTAGGTTTTAAAAGATTGATATAAAAACGTGTCTTTTTAAATTAAAAAAAGAAAATATTTTGTCAAGAAATACATTTACACCCAACCTTCTCTATCTAAACTCCTGTATTGTATGGCTTCGGCAATGTGATGAGATTCTATATTTGTAGCATTATCTAAATCTGCAATGGTACGAGAAACCTTAAGAATTCTGTCGTAAGCTCTAGCTGATAAATTTAATGATTCCATCGCCTTTTTTAAAAGTGCTTTTGTGCTTGTATTTAATTTGCAATATTTTTTTATATGAGCAACATCCATTTGTGCATTGTAATGAATGTGAGGAGTTGTTTGGTATCTTTTAATTTGTATATCTCTCGCCTTTTGAACCCTTTGTTTGATGGGTTTGCTTTTTTCGGCAGGAATTTCATTACTTAATTTGTCAAAAGGAACAGGGGATACTTCTATATGCAAATCAATTCTATCTAATAACGGACCCGAAATTTTGTTAAGGTATTTTTTAGCCTCTAGCGATGAAGATTGAATTTTGGAATCATCATTGATGAAGTCTCCGCTAGGAGAAGGGTTCATGCTCGCAATTAGCATAAAGCTACTAGGGTAGGTAATTGTAAATTTTGCTCTAGAAATTGTTACTTCTCTATCCTCTAAGGGTTGTCTCATAACCTCTAAAACACTACGTTTAAATTCTGGAAGTTCATCTAAAAATAAAACGCCATTGTGCGCTAGCGAAATTTCTCCAGGTTGTGGATATTGCCCTCCGCCTACCAAGGCTACATCAGAAATAGTATGATGCGGTGCTCTATAGGGACGTTCTAAAATCAATCCTTCTTTGTTCTTAGTATTTCCAGCTACAGAGTGTATTTTGGTAGTTTCTATAGCCTCTTGTAAAGACATAGAAGGTAAAATACTAGGAAGGCGTTTGGCTAACATTGTTTTTCCGGAACCAGGAGGACCAATTAGTAAAATATTGTGTCCGCCAGAAGCCGCAATCTCCATGGCTCTTTTTACAGACTCTTGTCCTTTAACATCCGTAAAATCATAACTAAAATTATTTTCTATTTCATTTAGATATTTTTGAGTGTCAAAAAGTAAGGGTTCAAAAACAGCTGTATTGTCTAAAAAATTAACAACCTCTTTTATGTTTTGAAGCCCGTACACTTCAAAACCATCAATTAAAGCGGCTTCCTTTGCGTTTTTCTGAGGGAGAATCATCCCTTTAAAGCCTTGTTTTTTTGCTTCAATAGCAATGGGCAAAACCCCTTTTATAGGTTGTAAACTTCCGTCTAAAGAAAGTTCTCCCATAATAATATAGTCTTTTAATTTGTTAGACGTAACTTGTTGTGACGCCGCCAAAATACCAATAGCTAGCGAAACATCATAAGAAGTACCTTCTTTACGTAAGTCAGCAGGAGCCATATTAATGGTAATTTTTTTACCAGGGAAATGTAAATGATTGTTTTTTAGTGCCGCGTGAATTCTAAAATTACTCTCTTTCACTGCATTGTCAGGTAATCCTACCAGATGATACCCAATTCCTTTGTCTATATTTACTTCAATAGTAATTAGTGTTGCATCTACTCCTAAAAATGCGGCTGCGTAAACTTTTTCTAACATAGCAAGTGTAATTTGATTGCTGTTAAGTTATAAAAAATAAAAGAATTTATAAAAAGCCTAGTTCTTGTGCTTTTTTAGAAAGTTCTACTAAGTTTTTAACATCCAATTTTTTCATTAAATTAAATCGATGCGTCTCAATAGTACGTTTGCTTTTCCCTAGTTTCTCGGCAATTTCTAAATTGGTAAAACCATTTAATATAAATTCTAAAATTTCTACCTCTTTTTTTGTCAATTTTGTGGCGTTTCTGGAGTTGTTAGGAGTAGCTTCGGTTGCAGATTTTGAAGCAGTACCGTTAATTAAACTTTTTACAATAACATTTGTAGTGTCTCCACTAAAATATTTTCCTCCGTTGTATACATTTGTAATTGCTTTAACAAACTCATCTTTATTAGTGTCTTTTAATAGGTAACCACTAGCACCTGCAGAAATTGCTTTTAAAATATACTCTTCAGAATCGTGCATAGACAATATAATCATCTTGGTAGATGTGCCATTTTCTGTTAATTTAGTAACGGCTTCTATTCCGTTCATTACAGGCATTCTAACATCAATAATTAAAATATGAGGTTTTAATTCCATCGTTAAATCAACACCTTCTTGTCCATTGGTACCCTCTCCTACAATAGTAAAATTGGGTTCGCTTTCTAATAAAGAACGCAATCCGTTTCTTACAAGTAGATGATCGTCAACGAGTAATATGTTAATTTGACTCATATTAAATAGGAGATATTTGAGGTACTTATGTAATTTTTTTACGTAAAACTACAATAAATTACGTATAATTATAAGGCAAATATACGTAATTTTTGAAGTAAGTTACTATTGTGTATTTTTTGCGCTAAGGTTTCTCCCTTTTTAACGAACTTTGTTAAAAGAAATCCCTATTTATACCTAAAAGGTTTATTTAACACATACAATTATGAAATACAACAAAGCTATTGCTCTTATTGATCAGGCAAATAAAAAAGACCCTAACAAAGATATTGTTAAAGAGATAACGTATCCTAAAGAGTATATATATGGAGTTAGAATGTCAGAGAGATTAAATGCTTTCATGCCACACGCTTCTGAGTCGTTAAAAATAGCAGCTAGATGTCAACATATATGTAGATGGGAAATTGCGAGAAAAGAGTTTCCGATGGATAAGGTTGGATATTTAAAATGGCGAAATGAATTAAAAAAATTACATGCACAAAAAGCTGAAGAAATATTACAATTTGTTGGTTACGAACAAGAGCTAATAGAAGAAGTTAAGTTTATGTTGTTAAAAAAACAATTAAAGAAAAATGAATTAACTCAAGCTTTAGAGGATGTAATTTGTTTGGTGTTTTTGGAGCATTATTTTGACGATTTTGCAGCAAAGCATAGCAAAGAAAAAATTATTGATATTGTTCAAAAAACATGGGCAAAAATGTCTGAGAAAGGTCATTCGGCTGCCTTACAATTGCCGTTTTCAGATTCTGGATTAGAATTAGTTAAAAAAGCACTAGCTTAATTTATGGGGTTATTAGATACTTATTTATCAGATAGAGAGAGGTCTTTGTTACAAAAAAGAAGATCGAAAATATCAGGAGCATTTTTTTTGCTTTTTGTTATTGTTATTGTGATGAGTTACATCATTCAAAATAAATTATCTGAGAAGAATACGGTTTTAATGACTCAGGAAGACATAAAGGACTTAAAATTAACACTAGCCTGTGTATCCGTATTTGTACTTAGTTATTTAGGCTGGATACTTTTTAAATTAATTAAGCCTACGTATATAACATACTTGGACTTGATAACCGATTTGTTAGCGATAAAAAACAACACTCATAACAGTGATAGACCTTTGTCTTCAAGAGAAAATACATTGCTTCGCTTTAGAGAACTAAATTTTGCAGTGAATAATGCTGTTTTATATGCAACCATTACCGATGAGAATAGAATTGCCTACATCAGTAAAAAGTTTGAGGAATACTTAGGGCATAAAGAAGATTTAACGTTTAGAAAATTTGAGGAAGTACTTACGTACAAACACAATCAGCACCATAGAATAAGAAAAGCTCTAAGTATTGCTACTGGAGAATTGGTAAATAAAGAGTTGCGGTTAACAAACTTTAAGGGTGATATTTTCTGGATAGAAATGTCTATTATCAACATGGATAATCTTAAAAACTCAAAACGTAGATTAATTGTTTGTCATGACATTACCAAGCGTAAACACGCTGGTTTAGAAATGCAACGTATAAATAGAAATAAGTTTGTGGCAGAAGTTCAATCTCAAAAAGATTTATCCCAACAAATTATGTCTGCCCAAGAAGGAGAACGAAAACGTATTGCAAAAGATATTCATGATGGAATTGGTCAAATGCTAACCGCTTTACGTTTTAGTATTGATGGTATTGATTTTACTAATAAAGCTAATGCAGAAGAAAGTTTAGATTCATTAAAAGAAGTATTTGGTCAGTTAATTAAAGATGTAAGAGCTGTAACTTTTAGTTTGGCGCCTCCAGAATTAACAGATCATGGTGTGGCATCAGCCATCCGTAAAATGAGTAACATGGTGGGGAATTTTACAGGGCATAAAGTATTGTATGAAAACCTTTCTGAGTTTGACCTTCGTTTAGAAATGAACACGGAAATAAATATATATAGGGTAGTGCAAGAGGCTGTAAACAACGCTTTAAAGTATTCAGAATCAACTTATATTTTAATTACGTTAGAGAATACTGATTCATATTTAAAAATTAAAGTTACTGATGATGGACGAGGTTTTGACCCGAAAGGAACTAATAGTTTTAAGGGTACGGGTAACGGTTTGCGTTTTATGAAAGAACGTATGGACTATATTGGAGGAGAGCTAAGAATCACATCAGAGAAAAACAAAGGCACTACCATTTATATTGTAATTCCTTTAGATTAGTTTATAAAAAAAGTACAATTTAGAAATTCCTAAATTGTACTTTTTATGATTTGTAAAATAATAAACTAAAGAACTTCTTTGTTAATCATTTTCCAAAGCTCATCCTTTAACTCTGTAATTCCAATATTTGCTACCGATGAAATAAACATAGTTTTTACACCTTCTGGTAATTCTTGTTTCATTTCAGTCATCAATTCGTCATCTAACATATCAGATTTGGTAATAGCTAACAAACGATCTTTATGTAGTAATTCAGGGTTATGAAGTTCTAATTCGTTTAATAGAATTTTATAGTCGGTTCTAATATCATCTGAGTCTGCTGGAATCATAAACAAAAGGGTAGAGTTACGTTCTATATGACGTAAAAAATAATGCCCCAATCCTTTTCCTTCGTTAGCTCCTTCTATAATTCCAGGGATATCTGCCATTACAAAACTTTGGTAATTTCTGTAACCCACAATCCCCACATTGGGTTTTAAGGTGGTAAAGGCATAATCTGCAATTTTAGGTTTTGCGGCAGTAACTACAGATAAAAGTGTAGATTTACCTGCATTTGGGAATCCTACCAAACCGACATCTGCTAATATTTTTAGCTCTATTTGAAACCATCCATCTACAATGGGCATACCAGGTTGGGCATATCTAGGAGTTTGATTGGTAGAACTCTTAAAGTGCCAGTTTCCCAAACCACCTTTACCACCTTCACACAAAATAACCTCTTCTCCGTGTGTGGTAATTTCAAATAAAATTTCTTGTGTATCCGCATCACGGACAATAGTCCCTAAAGGTACTTCTAAATATTTGTCTTCTCCATCGGCACCTGTACTTCTACTAGCACTTCCAGACCCACCATGACCTGCTCTTGAGTGTTTTAAAAAACGCAAATGGTGTAAGGTCCACATTTCTTTGTTTCCACGAAGAATTACATGTCCTCCACGTCCTCCGTCACCACCATCAGGACCTCCTTTTTCTACAAATTTTTCTCTATGTAAATGCATAGAACCTTGACCTCCTTTTCCTGAGGCTGCATATATTTTTATATAATCAATAAAATTTCCGTCCGTCATAATGGTAGCTTTTGACTATTGGCGCTAAGCCTTTAGTAAATGAAATGGGTGCTAAAATAAAAAGCTATTAGTGTTTACAGGTAAACATTAATAGCTAAATAAGAATGGCTAAAAGCCATATGAATGTTATAATTTGTCTACTACATTAGAAATTAAAGTAGTAATTCCTTCAATGGAACCTACACCATTTACTCCGTAGTATTTGTTTTGTTTTTCGTAGTAACCTTTTACAGGAGCTGTTTCCGCATTGTAAGTATCAATTCTTTTCTGAATTACAATAGGGTCTGCATCATCTGCACGTCCACTAGTTTTTGCTCTCTCTGCCAAACGAACTTTTAGCTCATCCTCGTTTACTTCTAGAGCAATCATTCCGTTGATTGTTACTTCTTTTTTAGCTAAAAATGCATCCAAAGCTTCTGCTTGAGATTCAGTTCTAGGGAAACCATCAAAAATAAAACCTTTTGCTTGAGGGTTTTTAGCCACTTCTGCTTCTAGCATATTGATGGTTACTTGATCTGGAACTAATTGACCTTTTTCAATGTATGATTTGGCTAAAACTCCTAATTCAGTATCGTTTTTCATATTAAAACGAAATACATCCCCTGTAGAAATGTGTACTAAATTGTATTTGTCTTTTAAAACGTCTGCTTGTGTTCCTTTTCCTGCTCCTGGAGGGCCAAATAAAACTATATTTTTCATTTATACATTTTTAAATTCCTGTATTTCAGGAAATCATAATTATTGAATAATTTAATACAAATGTACGTATAAGGAATGAATTCTAAAACTAATTTTCTTTTAGCTTGTAGACCTCTTTTAGGTTTCTTCCCAAACCGTCATAATCTAATCCATAGCCAACTATAAAGTTGTTTTTAATCTCAAGTCCTACATAATCAATAAAAATTTCTTTTTTGTAAACATCTGGTTTTAAAAACAACGTAGCAATTTTAAATTCTTTAATAGGTTGTTGTTTTAAAATTTCTACAATTTTTTCTAGGGTATTTCCCGTGTCTACAATGTCCTCTAGAACAATTACTGTTCTATTGGTTAAGTCTTCATTTAAACCAATTAATTCATTGACTGTTCCTGTTGAGGTGGTTTGTTCGTAAGACGCTAATTTGATGAAGCTAATATTGCAAGCGTGCTTGTATTCTTTTAACAAATCTGCACAGAAAATAAAAGAACCATTTAAAACACCTAAAAATAATGGAGTTTCGTTTTTGTAATTATTTGAAATTTTTTTCGCTATATTTTTTACTGATTGTTGTATTTCTGACTCAGAAATGTAGGGAGTAAATGTTTTATTGTGTAAGTGTATTTCCATTTTGCAATAGTATAAAAAACCTCTTTGCTTTTGCAAAGAGGTTTTTTATACTATAACGAAGAAAGAAGTTAAGCCTAAGCCTCTGTCTCTTCTGTATCTTCCGTTTCTATCATTTTTTTGTTTGCGTTTTTCTTAGCTATATCATACATAATTGGAGATGCAATAAATAAAGAAGAATACGTACCTACCATAACTCCTACAATTAAAGCAAACATAAATCCTTTGATGCTGTCTCCTCCAAATAAAAAGATTGCTAATAATACTACCAACGTTGTAATAGAAGTGTTAATAGTACGTCCTAATGTAGAACTTAACCCTTTGTTTACAATATCTAAGAAAGACCATTTAAAATGCTCTGATGAGTACTCACGAATTCTATCAAAAATTACTACGGTATCATTCAATGAATATCCTACTACAGTTAAAATAGCTGCAATAAAAGATTGACCAATTTCCATATCAAATGGCATCAACTTATAAGTAATAGAGAAAACGGCTAATACCACCAATACATCGTGGAATACTGCAGCTACAGCTCCTAAAGAGAATTCTAATTTCTTAAATCTTAATAAAATGTATAAGAATACTACAATTAAAGATCCAATAATAGCCCATCCTGCAGATTGTTTGATATCATCCGCAATAGTTGGTTCTACTTTAGCATAAGAAAATACTCCAATAGTTTGTCCTTCAAAACCTCCGTTAAAATCGTCAATAGTAGTCTCTTCTGGTAAGAATTGCTGCAATCCATCAAACAAAGCTGTTTGTACTTTGGTATCAACTTGAGCTCCTTCTTCTTCAATTAAATACTTTGTTGTAATTTTTAATTGACTATCGTTTCCATATGTTTTTACCTCTGGTGCAGATCCAAATACCTCTTTTAAAGAAGATGCAACATCTGTAGCATTTACCGCTTGTTCAAAACGAACTGTATAAGTTCTACCTCCAATAAAATCCACTCCATAGTTCAATCCGTTTGTAAATAAAGAAATCAAACCAATTACAATGATAGATCCAGAAATGATGTACGCTAATTTACGTTTTTGTAAAAACTCAATATTGATATTTGTAAACCAATTTTTAGTAGTTGGCGTGCAGAATGCTAATGTTTTTCCTTTTGTGGTAGCAGCATCTAACAACATTCTTGAGATAAAAATTGCCGTAAACAAAGAGGTAACAATACCTACAATTAATGTAAAAGCAAAACCTTGAATAGGTCCTGTTCCAAAAATGTATAAAATACCACCCGTTAATAGAGTTGTAATGTTGGCATCAATAATGGCAGACAAAGCACCTTTTATACTAAATCCGTTATCTATAGCAACTCCAATTTCTTGACCTGATTTTAAGTTTTCCTTAATTCTTTCAAAGATAATTACGTTGGCATCAACAGACATACCAATGGTTAAAATAATACCTGCAATACCCGGTAAGGTTAATACGGCTCCAAAAGAAGTTAAAATTCCAAAGATAAATAATATGTTAACTAATAGAGCAACATTAGCATACCAACCCGCTTTACCGTAGTATAAAATCATCCATGCTAAAACCAATAAAATAGCAATCACAAAAGAAATCATAGAAGCACTAATTGCTTCTTGACCCAACGAAGGCCCTACAACCTCTGATTGAATAATGTGAGCAGCAGCAGGTAATTTACCTGCTTTTAATGCGTTTGCTAAATCTTTAGCTTCTTCAATGGTAAAGTTTCCAGAAATAGAAGTTCTACCTCCTGTAATAGCGTCATTTACTCTGGGTGCTGTGTATACATAATCGTCTAAAACAACAGCGATGGATTTTCCTACATTGTCACCTGTCATTTTAGACCATAACTTAGTTCCATTACCGTTCATTGTCAAACTAACCTCTGGATTTGCTCCTAATTGGTCAAATTCTTGACTAGCATCAGCAATCACATCTCCTTCAATAGGAGCTTGGTCGTTTCTATTAGATTTAATAGCATACAATGACAATACATCATCTTCTGTAGCTTTTGCATCCCACAAAAATTTAGTGTATTTGTATTCTCCTGTTAACAAGGCTCTCACCTCACGTTTTTTCAAATATCCGTTTACTTTAGCAGTATCTTTCACAGAAGCATATCCAATAACAGCATAAGGTTGTCCTGTAGGCTGTAAGTAAGAGAACAAGCTTACTGTTTTAGGTTTAGAAATAGAATCTGTTTCAACCTCTCCTAATAAATCATTGATGTCATCACCTTCTACAACCTCCTCTGTTGTAGCTCTTTCTTCTTCAATAGTTTCTGCTACTTCTTGATTTGCAGTTACTAAAAACTGAATTAATTCTTGTCCGTTATATACTTCCCAAAATTGCAATTCAGCGGTTGATTGTAATAATTTTTTTACTCGTTCTACATCTTTTGCTCCAGGTAACTCGATTAAAATTCTACCAGAATTACCAATTCTTTGAATGTTAGGTTGGGTTACACCAAATTTATCTATACGAGAACGTAATACGGTAAAAGCGGTAGAAATTGAAGCATCAATTTCACCAGCAATAATGTCTTTAGCTTCTGAATTAGAGGTGTCAAACTTAATTTTTTCTCTTAAGTTTTTAGTTCCAAAAATAGAGGGATCACTTAATTTAGTATCTCCAGCAATCTCTTCAAATTCGCTGTAAAACAAATCAAAATAATTATCTGATGAATTTTTTTGAGCTGCTGTAGCATTGTTTAAAGCTTGGTTAAAAACAGGGTTTTTAGAATCGTTAGCCAACCCTATTAAAATATCTTTTACAGATACTTGCAAAGTTGCATTGATTCCTCCTTTTAAATCTAACCCTAGGTTAATTTCTTTGTCCTTAATGTCGTTGTAGGTAAAGCTTCCAAAACCTAAAACACCTGGCACGTTGGCAACAGAATCTAAATAAGCTTTTTCTAATCTGGCAATTTCTCTTCCATTGCTTTCCTCTGCGTTTGCGTGTGCATACGTTTTTGCCTCCTTTTCTACTTTATTTGCGAAAAAAGTAAAAGATAAAGAGTACAAACTAACCAATCCGAAAAGGATAGCAAATAGTTTAATAAGTCCTTTGTTTTGCATTTTTTATATAAATTTTCTTTACTAAATTTTATGTAAGTCCGCAAATATAATATTTCAGTCGAATAAAGTCTAATTTTCATGCTTATTTGTTATGACATTCAAAAACTTAACGGCTTATCTGTATTATGACGACTGATGTTTTTTTCTATCTTATTAAGGAAGCTCTTTTATGTTTGTAAACAGCGCCTTTTTTGTTGTAACAAAAAAGTAATGTAAACTCCTGATTGTAAATTTGTGATTAATATCTATTGCTCTAAGTCCTTATGAATAAAGAATCTATCATTTTAATTGTTAAAGGTAAAGGTTCTGTTTGTAAATTTTAATTTAGGTAGAACATCTTTATCATTAGGAGTTGTAATATCATTACTTGGAGTACCAGCCTTAGTGTAATTAAAATGGTTTTATTTTTTATATTAATAAAAAACAATTGAGGTCAGTATTTAATTACGTATCTTATATCTCACTAAATAGGTATTATTATGGATATTTTTAAAGGACAAAACCTTCTAGAGTTTTCAGATCAGTTCAAAACAGATGAAAACTGTAAGCAATA
>Ga0209093_1000157_pt1 | contig 34474 bp, 33 predicted proteins | sample SidtaG_4_FD_187450 | JGI IMG/M metagenome (GOLD analysis project Ga0209093, IMG submission 187450) | Marine algal microbial communities from Sidmouth, United Kingdom - Sidmouth_Male1 metaG (SPAdes) (version 2) | ecosystem: Host-associated > Algae > Red algae > Unclassified | place: Sidmouth...
ATCATAGGTTGTATATCCATACAATCCGTTAAAGGCTTTGTATTTATCAGGAGAGTCTGTTTGAATTAAATCTGAATAATATTGAAAAACTTCATGAAAATTTCTTTGCAAAGGAGCATTACTCAATACTTCGTCTTTGTAAATTAAACTTAAAGAATCTTTTTCTGCCTTAATATGAACCAAAGAATCTACTCCAATAAATGTATAACTGTCTTCTTTAGAATGATAGTCAGACCCTTCTAACAAAACAGTGTTTGCAAAACGATCTCTAAACCTTAAATATAATCCCACAGGTGTAACCGTATCGGCCATCTGCTCCTTAATAACTGTCTTAAATTGTAACTTTCTCATAGGTTGTATACACTATAAAAAAAGGCTTATCGTGAGATAAGCCTTTATATATTTATTTTTTAAAATACACATGGGTGCTCACACTTAATTAATTAAGAGGGCTCCACCACCAAGTGTTTTTTTTATCTAGTTTCATTATCACAAATTTAAGATAGATTTTGGAATTTGCAAATTATTTCTTTTCATATAACTAAATAACACTAAAGCTTTATATTTGATTATATCTATGGATTTTGTTACAATTGTACTTAGTATTGCTATTTTTCAAGGAATTCTACTTGGTTTTGTTCTTTTGAAATCTCCTTTTTTTAAAAATAAAGCAACCAAATATTTAGCTTTTGCTATTTTTAGTCTTTCTTATTCTCTTTTAAACTACACTTTAGACGGTATCTCAACATATCAAATATTTAAAATTTCTTATGTAATAGACCTATTGGATATTAGTTTTCTGTTTCCTTGCTTTCTATTGTTGTACGTAATTACTCAGGTTCACCACCCATGGCAAAGGTTAAATTTTATTATTTGGATCTTATTTTTTTATTTATTAAGCCTATCAATTAGTATCCTTAGTTCCAATTTACCCTTTAAATTGGGCTTTTGTTGTAGAATCCCCTCCAGTATTATAGATTTTCTTGAAGTTGTCAACTTTTTTATTTCTGTGTCTATTATAATTGGAACAATCACATTTACCAAAATTGCAATTCGTTTTTCTAAAAGCCTACAAGAAAAAAAGTGGCTTGTATGCCTTTGGGCACTAACGCTAACTATATTTGGATCGTGGATCATGGCAGTCTTCCTTGGTTTTTTTATTGATTATGAACTTGAGGTCATCATAAAAATTATTGTAACCATTGCTGCTATGTTAATTTATTGGATATGTTATTTTGGTGTCTACAAATTCAATCTCTCAAAAAATCAAAAAGAAATTGCCGCATTAATAGAGAGAGAAACTAATCCCATAGGTAAAAACATCATAAAAGAGCCTATTGCAAATAAACCTATTGACAATTTTAACAAAGACAACGTATATTATAAAAAACTAGAGCGTTTATGTATTGATGAAAAGATATACAAAAACAGAACTTTAGACAGAAATAAAATGGCAGAAATATTAGGGATTAGTCCAAGTTATGTTTCTCAACTGGTAAACACCGTTACAGGAGACAACTTTTCCAATTATATTAATGGACACAGAGTAGAGGCTGTTAAAAAATTACTTCAAGATTCTAAATTCGATCAATATAGATTGTTATCTATTGGGATAGAGTGTGGGTTTTCTTCTAAAACCACGTTCTACAATGCCTTTAAGAAAAAATGTAAAATGACTCCTAATGCTTATAGAAATAAGTGTAAATAAGTCCCAATATCTTCAAATTAGAGCTTTTGAAACTTCCAAAAGAAAGACTTTATCTAAGTTTGTCTGAAAACATATCACTAATGAATTTAAAAAAGTACATTACCTCTTTTTTTGTTTTGACAACTTTTGCTTTTAGCTATGGTCAAGAAACAAAAGAACTTCGAAAAAAAATTAGACTAGAAATTGGCTACAATTCTGGTGCTCTAAAAAACTTAGACCTAGCCCCCGTTTCTAAGTACAACTACACAGGAACAACGCTAAGTGTTGATTATATATACACCACGAAAAAACAAAATAGTTATGAAATTGAGCTAAAAAACTTAAATTCTGTACTCAAATCAGAAGCCATTGACAAATTGAATATAGCATATGAAACAATGCGATTTAATTTGACCTATTTAAAAAAAATATACAGTAATACATCTCTTAAAATTAATCTAGGACCTAGTTTTCAAAGTGTTTTTTCATCCTATGAAATAGACAAAGAAACCTATTTGATTGAATTTCAACAACAAGTTGGCATTGCAGCTCGTGTACTTTATCAGTTTGACAACAATCAATACATATCTTCTAAAGCAACAATTCCACTAGGTATTTTGTTGCTAGGAAACATCAACAACGATTTGTTTGTACCTAAAAACTACCGAGGAGTTTCTTGGAGTTCCATGTACGGCTATACTTTATCAGAACGTTTTGAAGTTACCTTAGATTATTTTTTCACATATACCCATATCAATATCTCAAGCACTTACAAAGAAGCACAACACCAATTGGCAATTGGAGTTAACTACAAATTTTAAAATCATGAAAAAAATACTTAATAAAAATACGGCTTTGATTCTTCTTTTTGCTTTATTAGTTTCCTGTACCGATATACTTATAGGTGATGAAGGTAAATTGGATGAAACGCTGTACTTAAACTATACAACTAAGACAGGCCTAACACTACCATTTAAAGAGCAGTGGACCGTTGTAAACGGTGGAAGGGTTCACAAAGACGGAGCTCATCATTTTTTAAGCAGATCAGAAAGGTATGCCTTTGATGCTTACATAGAAAAAAAAGGAAAATCATTTTCAGGTAACGGAAAAAAGAATGAAGATTATTATTGTTTTGGAGTACCTTTATTTGCTCCTAGCGATGGAAAAGTAGTACACGTTGTTAACAATATTAAGGACAATGAGCCTGGACAACTAAACTCTGAACAAGCAGGAGGAAATCATGTTATTATTGACCATTTAAACGGAGAATTCTCTTACATCGCTCATTTCAAAAAAAACAGTATTGTAATCAAAGTCGGAGATCATTTGACTAAAGGTCAGGTAATAGGGCGTACAGGTAATAGCGGTAACTCTACAGAGCCCCATTTGCATTATCACCTACAGAATCAATCTGATGAGAATGATGCGATAAGCCTACCAGCTCAATTTAAAAACTATTTTGTAAACAACAAGTTTATAGAAAGTGGTGAACCCGTTAAAAATCAAATTATAAAATCACATGAGTAATGTTTTTAGATACCTTTAAATTATAATAACTGATTTAGGTTTTGTTATCTTTACCCACAAAAAGCATACTGTTTTATGAATTGGTATTTTAGAGCTTTAAAACAATATGCCAATTCTTATGATAGGGCCAGACGTAAAGAGTACTTTTTTTATCTAATAATTAACAAATTAGTGTTTACAGATTTTAGCAAACTGGGCAAATATCTGCAATTAGATTGGTTTTCTTTTGAGATATTTGATACTCTATTTAGAGCCAATTATTTAGGTTGTATTTGCATTACTGCTGTGTTAATTCCTTCTGTGGCTTTAGGAACTTATGGAATTAAAGATACCAAAAAGCCTGGTATGTATAGTTTTTGACTCCTTATTGTGTCTACATAATTTTAAAAGAAAGAAATGTATAAGGTAAGATCCAATCAACAGTATGATAAAATATTTAATTTAAAGTCTATTTTAACCATGAATCCATTATTACAAGAATTTAACACACCTTATAAAACAGCTCCTTTTGAACAGATTAAAAACGAGCACTATTACCCAGCTTTTATAGAAGCCATTAAAGAAGCTCGACAAGAAATTGATGAAATTACACAAAACACGGAAACACCTTCTTTTGCAAACACAATCAAAGTCTTGGAGTTTTCTGGAAAAAAGCTAAGCTCCGTTTCTTCAATCTTCTTCAATTTAAATTCTGCAGAAACAAACGAAGAAATGCAAAAAATTGCACAAGAAGTTTCACCAATTCTTACAGAATTTTCTAACGATGTTAGTCTAAATGAAGAATTGTTTAAACGTGTAAAAACCATTTATAAAAAAAGAGAGTCTTTAGACATCAATGCGGAAGAACAAGTACTTTTAGAAAAAAAATACAAAGGTTTTGCTCGAAATGGTGCCAATTTAAATGAAACTAATAAAGAAAAGCTAAGAGCTATTGATACGGAACTCTCCAAACTTTCTTTAACTTTTGGAGAAAACATACTAGCGGAAACTCAATCTTATGAGTTGCATATTACAAATAAAGAAGACTTAGCAGGGTTACCCGATGGAGCCATAGAAGATGCTGCTCAAACAGCAAAGACTAAAGAAAAAGCGGGATGGATTTTTACTTTAGACTACCCGAGTTGCATTCCTTTTTTAACCTATGCAAACAATAGAGAGCTTAGAAAAGAGATGGCCATTGCAGCGGGTAAAAAAGGATTTCAAGACAACAACCATAATAACGAGAAAATTGTTTTAGAAATTGTTAAACTCCGTGCTAAAAGAGCTCAATTACTAGGTTATTCTTCTCATGCTGATTTTGTTTTAGAAGAACGTATGGCAGAGTCTGCAAACAAGGTTACTGAATTTTTAGAGGACTTTTTAAAAAAAGCAAAACCTAAAGCTACAGAGCAATTCAATCAATTAAAAGCGTTTGCTAAAAAAGATGGAATTGATGAGTTACAAAAATGGGATGGTGCTTATTATAGCGAAAAGCTAAAACAAGAATTGTTTGATTTTGATGAAGAAATTCTAAAACCTTATTTTCAGTTAGAAAACGTCATCAATGGGTCTTTTGAAATTGCAAAAAGATTGTATGGATTGACTTTTAAGGAAGTATCCACCATTGAAAAATACCATACAGATGTAAAAACATACGAAGTAAAAAACGACAAAGGAGAATTTGTAGCAGTTTATTATGCTGATTTTCATCCAAGAGCGGGAAAGCGTAACGGAGCTTGGAAAACAGGTTATAAAAGCCAGTGGATTTTAGATGGAAAGAATTCTAGACCTCACATCTCTATTGTTTGTAACTTTACCAAGCCCACTGAAACCAAACCTAGCTTATTAACCTTTAACGAAGTTACTACTTTGTTTCACGAGTTTGGACATGCTCTGCATGGTATGTTAGCCAACACTACCTACCCTAGTTTGTCTGGAACTTCAGTTTCTTGGGATTTTGTAGAATTACCTAGCCAAATAATGGAAAACTGGTGTTTTGAAAAAGAGGCTTTAGAACTGTTTGCTAAACATTATAAAACTGGAGAAGTTATTCCTATTGAGTTGATTGAAAAAATTAAAAAAGCCTCTAACTTTTTAGAAGGTTTACAAACCTTTAGACAACTAAGTTTTGGAATTCTTGATATGGCATGGCATTCGCAAACCAAAAATGACTTAGCAATAGAAAATGTAAAAGGATTTGAAACAAAAGCATTTGAAAATACAAAACTATATCCAGGTGTTGAAGAAAATTGTATGAGTACTGCTTTTTCTCATATTTTTCAAGGAGGCTATTCTGCAGGGTATTATTCTTACAAATGGGCAGAGGTTTTAGATGCTGATGCTTTTAGTTATTTTAAAGAAACTGGAATTTTTAACAAAGAAACTGCTACCAAATTTAAAGATTTTGTTTTAAGTAAAGGAGGCACTCAAGATCCCATGGATCTTTACAAGCAGTTTAGAGGACAAGAACCTACACCAGATGCTTTGTTAAAAAGAGCTGGACTACTATAAATTTAAAAAACATGAAATTTATTGGAAATATTATTTGGTTTATTTTTGGTGGTGTACTTGTCTTTTTTCAGTATACAATAGCTAGTTGCCTCCTTTTTATATCCATCATTGGAATTCCTTTTGCTATGCAAACTTTTAAACTTGCAAGACTTACATTGTGGCCATTTGGTAAAAAAATAATTCCTCAAGAAAATAGCTCAGAAACGGCTTCCGTTTTTTTTAATATAATTTGGTTTTTTATTGGAGGTGTTTGGATTTCTATCACACACCTTTTATTAGGTCTGTTTTTTTTTATTACAATTATTGGCATTCCCTTTGGAAAACAACATTTTAAACTAGCAGGATTAGCATTAACTCCTTTTGGTAAAAAAATTATTTAAGTCTTTTAACTTTTAAAAAAAAAGCTGAATGTCTAGCAAAGACATTCAGCTTTTTTTTTAAAAGTTAACCCTAGCTTTATCTTTTTAACAACTCTTTCCTTTTTTTATAATAAGCTAAATCTTTTTTAAGTAATTCTATTTCTTTTTTATTAGCTTCAATTTTATTTTTATCGTCTTCTATTTCAATAGTCTTAGCAATTATTTTTTTATTTAATTTTAAAATTTTCTTTTTTGCTTTTACAGATGCTTTAGAATCATTTTCATCTACATCGCTCAAACTAGCAATCGTTACTTTTCCACTCTCAATGCTTGCGTTGTTTTTATTAATTCCTTTTAAAAGTTTTGAATTCTTAGAAACTAAAGAAGCCATTTGTTTAGAAAATCCATTTGTCTTTTCGTTGAAAAATATGTTAGTAGACTCATATAAAAAATTATCTGCTATCTTTTTAAGACTTGCAAACTCCTTTCCATAAATATTTGGATCCACGTAAATATCATATCCAAATGCTACAAAAAATTTAACTTTGGATCCCGTTCCATTTTCATCGGCAGACAAATACAAGTCTATTCGCTTGTCAGACAAGCTATTTATAACAATATCCTTAGACATAACTACATTACCATTAAATTTTGATGAAATTTTATAGGTTTTTGATAAAAAACTCTTCCAGTGCTTTTTAATATCCTTAGCACTAATATCTGATATATATCCAATAGCAGGTCTAAGCTTGTTCTCATAACTAACTTCTATCGTATCCGCTTTTATTAAAACTTCCTTTTTAATTTTTTCTTCTACTGTTTGCGCTTGTAAACTAATTGTTAATAAAGAACTTACTACAAACAATTTCACGATTCTATTCATTTTCTTATTGATTACGATTATAATTAAGATGCAAATTAAGCATAAAAGTCACTGTATAACTACGTAAACGTAACAATAAATCTATAAATAATACAAACTAACTCTCTCATCAATTAATTCCTTAAAAAGTCAAATACTATATTCAACCAATTGAGCTCTAAATTTTAATTTTTTACTAGATTATTTATTCTTTTTTTGATGAAAATTAAAAAAACAACTTTTACACCTCATTTCCTATTTAGATTTCTTTTGCACCGCTTGTGGTTTCTTCTATCATATACTCTATTTATTTACAATGTAAATCCAAGGGTAGCACTCTTATGCACCCTATATAAACATAAAAAAAATCAACAAAATTTAAAAAAACGTTATTTGATTTAATTTGCACACAACCCTTACACTCTTTTATTTACTTTTGTTGTACACAAGAAAAAACAATTTTCATGAACAAGTACGATGTAACCGTGATCGGTTCTGGACCCGGAGGATATGTAGCTGCAATTCGTTGCGCACAATTAGGATTAAAAACTGCGATTATAGAAAAGTACAGCACCATGGGTGGTACTTGTTTAAATGTAGGTTGTATTCCTTCTAAAGCTCTACTAGACTCATCACATCACTACCACGATGCGTTGTCTCATTTTGACAAACACGGAATTGATGTAGATAATATCACTTTAGATTTTCCTAAAATGATTGAGCGCAAAGCTAATGTTGTTTCTCAAACATCTGCAGGAATTAATTTCTTAATGGACAAGAATAAAATTGATGTGTATGAAGGTCGTGGGGAGTTTTTTGACACTACACACATTAACATTCATAAAAACGATGGTTCTGTAGAAAAAATTGAATCTAAAAAAACAATCATTGCTACAGGTTCTAAACCTGGTTCTTTGCCTTTTATCAAATTAGATAAAGAAAGAGTGATTACTTCTACAGAAGCTTTAAAATTAAAAGAGGTACCCAAACATTTAATTGTAATTGGTGGTGGTGTTATTGGATTAGAGCTAGGACAGGTTTACAAACGTTTAGGTGCAGAAGTTTCTGTTATAGAATACATGCCTAAAATTATTTCTGGAATGGATGCAATGTTGTCTAAAGAATTGCAAAAATCTTTAAAGAAACAAGGATTAAAGTTTTTTGTATATCATAAAGTAACCTCTGTTACCAATACAGGCGAAGGCGTAAAAGTGACTGCAGAAAATAAAAAAGGAGAAGAAGTGGTTTTTGATGGAGATTATTCGTTAATTTCTGTAGGACGTATTCCTTTTACTACAGGGTTAGGTTTAAATAACATCGGAATTCAAACCACAAAAAGAGGTCAAATAGAAACCAACGACCATTTACAGACCAATATTGAGAACATTTACGCTATTGGTGACGTGGTAAAGGGTGCCATGTTAGCTCACAAAGCAGAAGAGGAAGGAACTATGGTTGCAGAATTGATTGCTGGAGAAAAACCACATATTGACTATAACTTAATTCCTGGTGTAGTATATACTTGGCCAGAAGTGGCTGCTGTTGGTAAAACAGAAGAAGAACTAAAAGAGGCTGGAATTGCTTACAAAGCAGGTTCTTTTAACATGAGGGCTTTAGGTAGAGCAAGAGCAAGTATGGATACCGATGGACAGGTAAAAGTATTAGCAGATGCTAACACTGATGAAATTCTAGGAGTACACATGATTGGTGCCCGTGCAGCAGATATGATTGCTGAAGCCGTAGTTGCCATGGAGTTTAGAGCGTCCGCAGAAGATGTTTCTAGAATGTCTCATGCACATCCTACCTATACAGAAGCAATTAAAGAAGCTTGCTTAGCTGCTACTGCTGATAGAGCTATACATGCTTAGACAACAAAATATTTATTTAAAAGCACTCAATTAACCTATTGGGTGCTTTATTTTTTTGATAACAAACATAGAAAAACTTTATACTTATAGCAGTACTCACTTCTATTTTAAGCTCTTGTAGTGCTTACATTAAAAGTGACTTTTCAAGAAGATTTACCTCATTATCTACTAATGATTCTATAAAAATACTTTTCCCAAAAGTGTATCTTCATAGAAACAATTCAAAAGACCTAAAAATAGGATCTATTATTGTTGGAGACCATGGAATTACCAAAAACTGTGATTCTATTACCATGATTAACATTGTAAAAGATTCTGCACGAGCTAATGGAGGTAATCTTATTGGAATTGTAAGACATCTAAAACCTAGTTTTTGGAGCTCTACATGCCATCAATTTTATGCCCATATACTAAAAGAAAATGTTGTTAGTTTAGACACTCTATCTACTAAAAAATATGTGACTCTGGCTGAAAAAATAAAAATAGCGAACACATATCCTAAATTATCACTAATATATAATAACACTTTTTTGTTCAGGACGGTTTCTACAGACTACAGTTCTGAATTTGATAAAAACATTAAAAAACAACTAAAAAAAGGATACGGAACATCCATTGCTGCCTATTATAATTTTAAAAAAAACGGCGGCTATGGTCTTAAATATGGGTATATGAATTATACTGCCACATTTAGAAATGCCTATACAACCTTTAATGATGGGAGACCACGAGAAACAGGTACCTACAAGGCACAATCTCAGGTTCACTACTTTGCTTTGTCTAGCCACTCTAATTTTGATTTCGGTAATACTAAAAAAAACACAATTACCTTAGGTTCTTCCGTTGGATATACTCAATACACTGAACATAACGGAATACTTACACAAGTAAAAACTACAGGAAACAGCATTGGTTTTGAATTAAATACAGGATATTTAAGGAAATTAAGTCCTAAATTTAGCTTGGGTATACATCTGGGGCTTTTTTCAAGTAACATATCAACACTTACAATTAAAGATGGTATTTCTCAACAAACTATAAAACTAGATAGAGAAGGCATGATAAACCTTGGTAATTTAAACTCAGGAATTTCTTTATTGTATCAATTGTAATTGGTATAATAAAGAAATTCGACTAATATCCTTATCAAGGATTTACTAATTTAAACTCTGTCTAAGAGTTTTTTTGCATAGTTTTAACTTAACAAAAATAAACTTATGCCAGTAATAGAATTAGTAAAAGGAAAAACTTATAAATATTGTACTTGTGGTCACTCGGCTTCTATGCCGTTTTGCGATAGCGCTCATGCTACTAAAGGAGGTGGAAAACCTATTTTATTTACTGCTGAAAAAGACGGAGGCGTTGCCATTTGTGGATGTGGAAAAAGCCAAAATAAACCTTATTGTGATGGAAGTCATAATTCCTAAAGAAAAGCCTCACAAACTGTGAGGCTTTTTTATACTGTGCTATTACTTTATTATGCAATAGTATATCCAACTAAAAACAAGCTTCCATTTTAGCTACAATTCTATCTAATCCTAAATTACCAACAGAACCAATATGTGTATGGTTTACATTTAAATCTGGTTTAAATGTTCCATTCTGAATTTTAGCTCCTACAATTTTATAAGCATCTCTAAAAGGTGTTCCCACTTGTACCAAAGCATTCACTTCTTCTACACTAAAAATATATTTGTACTTATCATCTTGCACAATATTTTCTGTAATAATAATATTCTCTAAAGAAAAAACCATCATGTCCAAACAAGATTTTAAAGTAGATACCGATGGAATCAACCCTTCTTTTACCAATTGTAAATCTCTGTGATATCCACTCGGTAAATTGTTGGTAATTAAAGTTAATTCGTATGGCAAAGCTTGTAATTTGTTACACTTTCCACGAATCAATTCAAAAACATCTGGATTTTTTTTATGTGGCATAATACTAGAACCTGTAGTTAACTCATCTGGAAAAGTTACAAAACCAAAATTCTGACTCATATACAAACAAATATCCATGCTCATTTTTGCTAAGGTTGCAGATACACTTGCAATGGCAAAAGAAATAGATTTTTCTAATTTACCACGTCCCATTTGTGCTGCTACAGAATTCACTTTTAAGGTTTCAAAACCTAGTTCTTTCGTCGTCATTTCTCTATCAATAGGAAAAGAAGAACCATAACCTGCCGCAGAACCTAACGGATTTTGATCTGCTACTTTGTAGGCTGCATCTAAAAAATATACATCATCAATCAAGCTTTCTGCATACGCAGAAAACCACATACCAAAAGAAGATGGCATTGCCACTTGTAAATGTGTATATCCTGGTAATAAATGATTTTTATAAGTATCTGCCAATTGAATTAACAAATCAAACAATTTCTTTGTCCAATCTTTTAACTCTAAAATAGCATCTTTAGAATATAAATGCACATCTAATAAAACTTGGTCGTTACGAGAACGTGCTGTATGTATTTTTTTACCTGCATCTCCTAACTTTTCTGTTAACAACCACTCTACTTTAGAATGTACATCTTCAAAATTATCTTCAATAGTAAAAGTACCTTCTTCAACTGTTTTTAAGATGTTAGCCAACTCTACTTCTAAACCTGCTAACTCTTCATTGGTAATGGTCCCAATAGAATTTAACATTCTAGATTGTGCTAAGTTTCCTAACACATCATATTTAGCCAACTGTAAATCTAATTCTCTATCATTTCCTACTGTAAAAATGTCAATTTTTTTATCTGTAGCGTACCCTTTATCCCAAAGTTTCATAACGATTCTTTTTATATGGATGCAAAGATAGTCTAATGAGTTGAAAAGTAAAAAGTGATAAAGTTTAAAATTACTCCAAAATTAAAAACCCGTATCATAAAACCTTTATCTATATCCAAAATTAAAGTTAAATTAGCACAAAGCACAAAAATGGAATTACTCCCTATTGAAGAAATAACGATTGATTTTTCTAAAATTGAAGAGATTGAACAAATCATCAAATCAACCTTTAGACTTATTACTTTTAGTAGAAAACATTTGGCTGATGATCTTCTGAACTCTTATTTGTCCAACATATCTAGTTTGCAAGAACTTTTAAGTGTAAAAAACGCGCAAATGGAAGCTCAAAATGAGGAAGAAGCTAAAGAATACGTTACCAAACTAAATGACTGCTTGTTGTTTGTAATTGATGAAATTAATCAAGAAATAGATTTTAAAGATGAGTTGCAATTGTTTCAGTTATTTAGAAAAATATCTCCTGAGTCACATGCAAAACACCCAAATAAATATAGAAATTCTTTGGTTTTGGTAGGCAATTATGTATGCCCTAATCCTGAAGAAGTCCCTTTTTTAGTGTCTCAATTGTTCTATAATATTAGTAAAATTGAAAACCCCATTATAAGAGCTATTTATTTTCATCACGAATTGATTAGAATTCATCCTTTTATGGATGGGAATGGTAGAACTACTAGAATTGCGAAAAATTGGATTTTGATGTACAACTTGTACCCTCCTATTTTTATTAGAAACGAAAATGAAAAACTAAATTATATCTCCACACTTTCTAATAGTTTTGCTTCACTAGAAAAAACACCTAAAAAATGGAATGCTAATTTGACTTCTTTTTTTAATCAAGAAATAGAAAGATTAAAATTTAATGCTTTGTTGATACACGATTCTGTTGAAAAATTAGGTGAAAAAAGAAGTAAGAATGAATAAAAGTAAACAATTGATTTTTGAAGGATTTCAAATTCTTATAGGTATTATACTTGCAAGTATAGGGCTTAAAGCATTTTTATTACCTAACGGATTTCTAGACGGTGGAGTTACCGGAATTGCAATTTTGATCAATGAGCTTTTTGAAGTAAATGTATCCATTATACTTTTAATTATCAATCTTCCTTTTTTAGCATTGGCATGGTTTACATTAGATAAAAAAATAGTGTTAAAGTCATTTTTATCTATTGTTATATTGGCTGTTTTTATTCATTTTGAAAACTTTAACTCTTTAACAAGCGACAAGCTGCTAATTGCTATTTTTGGCGGAATTTTTTTAGGGGCAGGTATAGGAGTTACAATTAAAAATGGAGCTGTTTTAGATGGATCAGAAATTTTAGGAATTTATATTAATAACCGTTTTGGCATCAGTATAGGAAAAACTGTACTCTTTTTTAATGTTATTTTGTTTGCATTTACAGCACTATTTATTTCTGTAGAAACAGCTATGTACTCTACCCTTACTTTTTTAATTACTGCTAAAATTATTGATTTGGTTATTGAGGGCTTTGAGGATTATGTAGGTTTGATGATTGTTTCTGAAAAAGTCAATTTAATTGAAGAAAAGCTCAGCAAACAAATTGGTGTCGGAATTACAATGTACAAAGGCACCAAAGGTCACGGAAAAAGTGGAATTCAAGAACAAAAAGAAATTATACATACTGTTATTAACAGAATTGATATAAAAAGAACCTATAAAATTATTGAAGAAATAGACAAAAATCCGTTTATTATTGAGTTTGATGTAAACAGTGTTAAAGGAGGTGTGCTTAAAAAATATTTAGGCAAGTAAATAAAAATACTAATTCTTTTTTAACACACCTCATAGAATTGATTATACAACACCTTTTAAAAGATCAATGTAAAACACAACTCCATTGTAAACCTCTTGTAGATAAATAAATTCGTCTGCAGAATGCGAACGTAAAGAATCTCCTGGACCTACTTTTACAGACTGGCAAGTTAACCTACATTGATCTGATAATGTTGGAGATCCATAGGTTTTACTTCCTAAAGCAATACCAGATTGTACCAATTCGTGTTTTGGATCTATAGAAGATGAATTTAAACGCAACGAACGTGGCTTTACCTCGCACTCAGTATTTTCTGCTACAATTTCAGCAATTTCTGCATTGGTATATTTATCTGTTACTCTACAATCTAGCACAAAATTTAATTCTGAAGGCACTACATTGTGCTGTTTTCCTGCGTTAATTTGAGATACCGTCATTTTTACTTTTCCTAAAGCTTCGGATATTTTTAGAAATTGATAGGTATTGATCCACTCTAAATCTTTGATTGCTTTAAATATTGGATTTTGATCGTTTGAAATATGTGCAGCGTGTCCTGGTGTTCCCGTTACTTTTCCATCAAAAACTACCAGCCCTTTTTCAGCTATTGCTAAATCCAACAACGTAGGTTCTCCCACAATAGCAACATCTATTTTTGGCATGATATTTTGCATGTAGGCAATTCCGTTTTCTCCAGAAATTTCTTCCTCTGCAGTAGCCGCTATTACAATATTATATTTTAGCTCTTTTTGAGGGTAGAAATATACAAAAGCAGATAGCAATCCTACCAAACAACCTCCAGCATCATTAGAACCCAAACCATACAATTTTTCTCCTTCAATTTTTGCTTCAAAAGGATCTCTAGTATATGCCTGATTGGGTTTTACCGTATCGTGATGAGAATTTAACAAAACGGTAGGCTTCGTCTCATCAAAATATTTGTTGGTTGCCCAAATATTATTCAAATCTCTCTTAACTTCAATTCCTCTTTCCTTTAACCAATCTGATAAAATTTTAGCAGTAGGCTCTTCTTCTTTGGAAAAAGATTGGGTTTTTATAAGGTTTTGTAATAACTCTAATGCTTCTGATTGTAGTTTTTCTATCATTTTATGTGTTGCATCTCAACTTTGCTCGATGACCTTTTGATTGGACTCTTATTTTTTGTAAAAACTATAATTATTATTTTTATGTAGATTACGCCCAATAACCTCTTATAAATTTGGTATTCAAGCGGAGTTGATAATAATAATTTACATTGTTAATCTTGTAAACAACTGCTCTTTATTTTTTATAACTGTTGGGTTTCCTATAATTACTTCTGAAACACCTTTTTGTAAAGCATTAAAACAGTTTTCCATCTTTGGTAACATACCATCAGCAATAACGCCATCTGTTTTTAACTGGGTATATTTTTCTGAATTGATGTCTGTAATTACAGAATTGTCATCCTCTACAGAAGTCAACACTCCGTTTTTTTCAAACGTATATACCAAAGAAACATCGTACAGATCTGACATTCCAACCGCAATGGTACTCGCAATGGTATCTGCATTGGTATTTAACAATTGTCCTTTTCCATCGTGCGTAATCGCACAAAAAACAGGAGTCATTCCTCCTTTGATAAACGTAGCTATATTTTTGGCATTAATCCCGTCTACATCACCTGCAAAACCATAATCTACATCTACCACCACACGTTTGTGCGCTTGAATAGAGTTTCCATCTGCACCAGACAAACCTAAGGCATTGCAATTGTTACTTTGTAAAGTGGCTACAATATTTTTATTCAACAAACCGGCATATACCATGGTTACAATTTCAATAGTTGCCTCGTCTGTAACTCTACGTCCATTAATCATTGTAGCTTCTATCCCTAAATCTCCCGCCAATTGCGTAGCTCGTTTTCCACCTCCATGCACTAAGATTTTATTTCCTTCTAGCGCAGCAAAATCAGTTAAAAAACTTGTCAAAGCTTTTGGATTGTTAATTACGTTACCCCCTACTTTTACAATGGTTAATTTTTGTTTGCTCATCTTTTGTTTCTATCAAAAAAGTTAAAGGCTCAAAAATACACTTTTTTGAGCCTTTAACTTTTATTTATTCTTTATTTGAATTTTCTATCTTTTTCTTCAATAGCTAAATCATTGATACTTGCAAAGCGTTTTTGCATCAATCCATTTTTATCAAACTCCCAGTTTTCGTTACCATAGGCTCTAAACCACTGCCCTTGCTCGTTTCTGTATTCATATTCAAAACGAACTGCAATTCTATTATCTTGATATGCCCACAACTCTTTTTTTAACCTATAGTCTAATTCTTTATTCCATTTGTCAGCCAAAAAAGTTTGTACTGCCTCTCTTCCATTTACAAACTGATCTCTATTTCTCCATTCCGTATCTTTGGTGTATGCCATAGAAACTTTGATAGGGTCTTTAGAATTCCATCCATCTTCTGCCATTTGTATTTTCTGTTTAGCAGTAGCTTCTGTAAAAGGTGGTAATGGTAATTTTTGTTCTGACATAATATTCTTTTTAATAGTGTAACAGATCAACTAGGTTTGATCCGTTTTTATAAGTTTTCTAGTATTTTTTTCAAGACTATTTGTGCCGAAAAAGTTCTATTATTTGCTTGTTTAATAACAATTGAATTTTCTGAATCAATCACCTCATCTGCCACCACAACATTTCTACGAACAGGCAAACAGTGCATAAACTTGGCATTGTCTGTTACTGCCATTTTATCGGCAGTTATCGTCCAAGAAGTATCTTTATTGGCTACTTGTCCGTACTCTTTGTAAGAAGACCAGTTTTTTGTGTAAATAAAATCGGCACCTTCAAAAGCTTTTTTCTGATCGTATTCTATGGTAGCACCTTTTGTTTTTTCAGGATTCAATTCATATCCTTTAGGATGTGTAATCACTACTTCAAAATCGTCTTCATGAGCCAAAGCCATTTCTGCAAACGAATTTCCTACAGCATGTGGCAATGCTCGTGGGTGTGGTGCCCAAGACAACACTACTTTTAATTTCTTTTTTTGGGGCTTATGCTCCTCAATAGTAATGGCATCTGCCAACGCTTGTAACGGATGACCTACAGAAGACTCCATGTTTAAAATTGGAACGGTAGCATATTTTACAAAAGCAGATAGTACTTCTTCAGCTTCGTCTTTTTCTTTGTCTTTTAAACCTGCAAAAGCACGGATGGCAATAACATCGCAATACTGAGAAATTACCTGGGCGGCCTCTTTTACGTGCTCCGACTTTCCTTGATCCATAATTCTACCATCCTCAAACTCCAACTGCCAACCTTCTGCCCCAAAATTCATCACGATAGGCTCCATCCCTAAATTCAATGCTGCTTTTTGTGTACTTAATCTGGTACGCAAACTGTTGTTAAAAAACAACAAACCAATGGTTTTATTTTTTCCTAAGGATTGAAACTCTAAAGGATTTTTTTTTAACGCTATAGCTTCTTTTACCGTATCTTTGATAGAAGGTAAATCGTGAATGGATAAGTAGTGTTTCATTTAAAATAGATTTTTTTATAAAAAAAGAGTTCTAGATAACATCTATAACTCTGTAAAATTACTAATCTTTTTTGAGATATACCTGCCTTCTAATTTAGATTACTCTAAAACCATAAATCTTCTTTTAAACTTACTAATACTTATTCATTTTAAACTTTTTATTTAAATAAGCTCCAAGATACGAATGGTATTTAGTAGTTCCCTTAGTTTTATGGTCTTGAATTTTAAATCTTGCTACCTCGCCTGATTTTGTGTAACTAAAATTATACAACGCTGTTGCTCCCAAACCAAAAAAACTTTTAGACAACTTGATTCTACCATTTTTTGTTTCTTTAAATTTCTACCTGTGTTTAAAACCACATGTATTCTATTTATTTTATGTGCGTCTGCAAAAAAATGCAACAACAATACTAGTAATAATAACCCTGCTTTTTATATCATTTAATTTTTTTCTAGAAATACAAAACCCTATTACATTTATTTGTAATAGGGTTTTCTTATAACTGTAAAACTTTTATTCTATTTTAATTAAAATTTAAATCCTAAAGAAATTTGAAACACTGAGTTATTAGCTTTTGTATTTCCGCCTCCTTTGTTTTCATAAATATTTGACAAACCTACACTGTAACGTGCATCTACTAATAAGCCATCACCAAATTCATAACCTACTCCTAAGTTCAATGCAAAATCAATTGATTTATAATTATCTTTACTGTCCTCTATTTTAGACTCTTCTGGAAGACCTAGACCAGCACCAGTAGTAGTTGGTGTAATATCTTTCTTTAACTTTGCCGATGTTAATATTCCCAACTGAGGACCTGCTTGTAAATTAAAACCTTCAGCTACAGGGTACTTAAACATTACAGGAATATTAATATAATTTAATTTATCTTTCATCTTAGCTTCTTGCAAAACTGTACTACCTTCAGATTTACTACCTTGAGTTGAGAAAATTAATTCTGGCTGGACAGATAACTTTTCAGACAAAGGAACTTCTACAAATGCACCAATATGAAAACCTGCTTTAGCATAATTATCTTTATCTTTATCTACAATATTAGCGACATTTAAACCTGCCTTAGCTCCATAAGTAAAATCTTGGGCTGTTGCTTTTGTAAAAACACTCATTAATACAATTGCACTTAATACAATCTTATTCATAATTCTTTGTTTAAAATTTATAACTACAATAGTAAAATTAATCTGCAACCATTACTATATTAATTGTTAACTCTCTTATCTTACAACAACGCTTTTAATGCTACTATGAACACATCAATATCAGCTTTGGTAACATTTAAAGGCGGTAAAATACGCAGCAAGTTTTTATTCATGGCTCCACCAGTAAAAATCTTATAATCGTAAATTAATTGCTTGCGTAATTCTCCTACTTCGTAATCAAATTCCAAACCTAGCATCAATCCTTCTCCTTTTATTTGTTTTACCCCTGGTAAGTCTACTACTTGCTCTTTAAAATATGCATTAATATCAGCCACATTTTGCATTAGATTTCCTTCTTTGATAACGTCTAACACTGCAATACCTGCTGCACAAGCCAAATGAGAACCACCAAAAGTAGTTCCTAACATTCCAAACCAAGGTGCTATAGATTTGTGAATTAAAACTCCTCCAATAGGGAAACCATTCCCCATTCCTTTTGCCATTGGAATAATATCTGGCTGAATATTATGGTGCTGGTGTGCAAAGAATTTTCCCGATCGTCCGTAACCAGACTGTACCTCGTCTAAAATAAGACATACATTATTTTCCGTAGTAATTTTTCTTACTTCTTGCAAAAACGCTGTTGTTGGCATATCCAAACCTCCTACTCCCTGAATAGGTTCTATAATTACAGAAGACACATCTCCTTTAGCAATTTCAGCTTTTACAGCCTCAATATCATTCAACGGTAAAATAGTAACCGGATTGTGTGCATTGATAGGAGCTATAATTTTTTTATTATCCGTAATAGAAACCGCTCCAGACGTACGTCCGTGAAATCCGTTTTTAAACGCAATAATTCTTGATTTTTGATTGGCAAATGATGCTACTTTAATAGCATTCTCATTTGCTTCTGCTCCTGTAGAACATAAAAACACTGCGTAATCTTCTCCACAACCAGACAACTCACCTAATTTATCTGCCAACTCTTGTTGTAATGGGTTTTGAATGGCATTGGAATAAAAACCAATTTGACTTAATTGATTTTCGATAGCAGCTTTATAGGTTGGATGTGTATGACCAATAGAAATCACTCCGTGACCTCCGTACAAGTCTAAATATTTATCTCCTTTTTGGTCCCAAACGTAACATCCTTCTGCTTTTACAGGAGTTACGTTGTATAGTGGGTAAACATCAAATAATTTCATTTTTTTAGCTTTTGGTTTTTAACCATTAACAGTTTACTTTATCTAGACTACGCAAGATGATCTTAAAAACGCCACGATGTGGCTAGAATCCTGATCCTTTTAAATTCAGTCCCAAAGTTTCTTCAAAACCAAACATTAAATTCATGTTCTGAATTGCTTGTCCTGATGCTCCTTTTAATAAATTGTCTATTGCTGAATAAATCAATAAATTGTCTCCATGTTTAATGATAGAAATTGCACATTTATTGGTATTTACAACCTGTTTCATATGTACAGGAGCATCTGTAATGTGTACAAAAGGTGCATCTGCATAATAGTTGGTAAACAACTCTTTTGCCTCTTCTAAGGTTCCATCAAACTTGGTGTAGATAGATGCAAAAATTCCACGACTAAAGTTTCCTCTATTTGGAATAAACAATAATTCTCCAGCCTTGGCACCTTGCAAACCTTCTAAGGTTTCTCCTATTTCACCCAAATGTTGATGTGTAAAAGGTTTGTACACAGAAAAGTTATTATCACGCCAAGGAAAATGAGACGTTGCACTTGGAGACACTCCGGCACCTGTAGCACCTGTTGTTGCGTTGATATGAATTGTATTTCCTAACTTTTTTGCTTTTGCCAATGGCAACAATGCAAACTGAATACAAGTTGCAAAACAACCAGGATTGGCAATATAATTTGCTTTTTTAATTTCCTCTCTTCTAACCTCTGGCATTCCGTACACAAACTCTTTCCCTTCAAAAACCATATCGGCATTCAAACGGAAATCGTTGCTTAAATCAATAATTTTTGTCGTATCAGAAAAGGTATTGTTCTGTAAAAATGAAGTTGAATTTCCATGTCCCAAACACAAAAACAACACCTCAACATCTTTATTAATGGTATCTGTAAAACGCTGCTCTGTATCTCCCAACAAATCCGCATGCACTTTGTACAACTTATTTCCTGCATTAGAGGTACTGTATACAAAATCCAATTCCATGTTTGGATGGTTGGTAATCAATCTTATCAACTCTCCTGCGGTATAACCCGCTCCTCCTATAATTCCTGCTTTAATCATTTTATTGTAGCTTTTGTCCTATAGCCTATGGCTATTGGCATTTATTACTCCCAAAAAGCTATTAGCTAATTGCTAACAACCAAAGGTTAATTATGCATCTAACAAATCTTTATTTACGTGGTAGAAAATCTTGTTTTGCATTCCGTAAATCTTAATAAACCCTTTTGCGTCTTGGCTAGACCATGCGTTGTTTTCTTCTCCATAATCTGCAAAACCAGAAGCCATCAAATCGTACTTAGAATCAATTCCTGTAGTAATAAAATGATAGGGTCTTAAGGTTACATAAACATCACCAGAAACGGTTTCTTGAGAATCCTCTAAAAACTTTTCTATGTTACGCATCAACGGTTCTAAATACTGACCATCATGAAAAAATGTTCCATAAGTAGTTGCCAAACCTTCTTTAGCAATTTGTTGCGCTTTAGATAAGGTATGCTTTTCTAACAAATGATGAGCTTTGATAATAACCGTTGCTGCAGCAGCCTCAAAACCTACACGCCCTTTAATACCCACAATGGTATCTCCCACATGAATATCTCTACCAATGGCAAATGCAGAAGCTATTTCTTCTAACTTTAAAATATTATTTACAGGCGTATCTTTTACTCCGTTAAAAGCCACTAACTGACCTTTCTCAAAAGTTAAAGTTACTTCTTCCTCGTCATTTCTTTTTAATTGACTTGGATACGCTTCACTTGGCAATGCTTTTTGAGATTTTAACGTCTCCACACCTCCTACAGATGTTCCCCAAATTCCTTTGTTTACAGAATATTTAGACTTTTCCCAGTTCATATCCACTCCGTGAGATTTTAAATAATCAATCTCTGTTTGACGAGACAATTTTAAATCTCGAATGGGAGTAATAATTTCTATTTCTGGTGCTATGGTCTGGAAAATCATGTCAAAACGAACTTGATCGTTTCCTGCTCCTGTAGAACCATGTGCAATGTATTTTGCTCCTACTGATTTTGCGTATTTTACAACTTCTATAGATTGAAATACACGCTCTGCAGATACAGACAAAGGATAAGTATTGTTTTTTAAGACATTTCCGTATACCATGTACTTAATGGCCTTGTTGTAATAATGCTCTAAAATATCTTTATTTTCGTGAGAAGTAACGCCCATTTCGTAGGCTTTTTTCTCTACAGTAGCCAATTCTTCTTTGGTAAAACCACCTGTATTTACCAACACAGAATGCACCTCTAACTTTAACTCGTTTATTAAATATTTTACACAATACGAGGTATCTAAACCTCCACTATAAGCTAATACTACTTTATCCATTTTCTTATTGGTTGATTGTTGTCTTTATCTAAGTTTTATCCTTTAAAAATAAACTTAAATTACAACATACTATTATTTTAATTGACGTATTTCCGACTCAAAACGAGGATTTACGTAATATTTATATTTTAATTCATCTCTTAACTTTCCTATTTTCTCTAAGGTTTGTACCAGCACATTAGACATTTCTGATAAGGTAATAAATTTCATCCCCAACAACTCATTATTGTTATGTACAATAGGCTCACTTGCTATAGAAATTACAAATTCATCTTTATACAATGCTGTTAATTTTTTCATTAATAACAAGCCTAAATTGTAACTTCTGTACTCTTTTTTAACCCATAAAGAAGCGCGTTCGTAAATAGCATGACTGTTTACCATGTGTTTATGAGCAAAAATATGGCCTACAACCTCATCTTCTTTTTTTAACAAATAACAACCGTTTTTTAAACGCTGTTGTAACATTTCTACACTTGTAAAATATAAAGAAGGTAACGCCTTAGACCTACCCGAGATGGTTTGTAACAACTCCAAAGGAGCCTCGTAAATTAATTCCAACTCCAAGCCCTCTGCATCAAAATACTTTTGAGCATTGTCTATTATATTGTCTATACTTTTTTCCAAACAGTTATCAATTTCGAACATATCTTTAATAGAAATACGCTATTATTTAATTTATTGTGTTTTAAACTTCCTTAAAACTCTAAAGAGATAAAAAAGATTTAAATCATTTTATAAATACTAATGAAAAGAGTTAGCGATTCGTTTAACAAACACAACTAATACTATGTTACAAAAAACGATGAATTTGATAGATATATGTATATATCAAAAATAAAAGAGATAATTGATATGTGATTCCCTGCTATCAGTGAAGCTTCCATACTTGATTATTAACTCTAAATCGTCGGCTTTGGCCCCTTTCGTTAATATTTAAGCTGCAAAAATACAATTATTAAATTAATATACAGAATAAAAAGAATATGAATCCTTATAAATCAATTTTTAAAACAAAAAAATCGCTGTTGAGTAACCAACTCAACAGCGAAAAAAATAATCAACATAAATATAATTAACACTTAATTATACAACAATGTCTTAACAAAACAACAACTTACAATTTAACATTAACTTAAATATAGCGTTATTTTATTAGCAATTCAACAAAAAAAGGTTCTATTTATTAAATTCCCTCTCAATTTCTATTAAAACATTGTCAATTTTATCAGTCGTTGTATTGTAATTCATATCCAAAGCTTGTTTCTCAGGAAATTGTTCTACCATTAATGTTTGTGATGGAAATGCAAAATCTACTCCTAACTCTTTTGCTAATTTTAAAATAGCAATATGCAATCTATGTTTAGAGGATTGTTCTACCCCCCATTCTAGTGACACAAAATAGGTGTTTACCAAAATCTCTAAGGCAGAATCTCCAAATCCAGTAAATTCTACATTATATGATTTTGTTAACGTTTCTGGATGAATCTCTATTATTTTTCTAACTCCTACTACAAAAGCTTCAATCAATTCTGGTGGGGTATCATATCGAATCCCTAATACGGTTTGATATCTTCTGTATTGTCTTAATCCTTTATTGTTAATTACAATTTCTGACAACTTGCTATTTGGAATTGAATATAATGAAGTATCTACAGCCCGTATTCTACTAGATCTAAAACCAACCTCTTCAACGGTACCTACAACCTCTCCTCCCTCTATCCAATCTCCTATTTGAAAAGGTTTGTCTAAGAAAATCATAAACGTTCCTATCAAATTCTTAACCGTATCTTGAGAAGCCAACGCAATAGCCAAACCACCAATAGAAGCCCCTGCTAAAACAGTTGTTGGATTGACTCCAAAGAGGGTTAACATTTTTAAAACTCCCACAAAGACCACCAACACTTTTAACAACCTACTTAAAATAGGAGCTAATTGATCGTCTAATTTGTTTTCTGTCTTAGAGGTATAAGAAATGTAGATTTCTATCAAAACACTTACAATTTCTAAGAATACATAAATCCACAACACAATTTGCCCAATCTCTAATCCTTTGATTAAAAAAGAATTGATATCAATATTAAATTGCAAAACGGGTACATACGTTTCTATCAAATAAAAAACAATTAACAAAGCTAAAGGCCTAGATAATTTATCTAAAATTTCATGTAGAGACTTGTGTGCAAATCTCACAAAAGTAGTTTCTAACCTTTTTAAGCTGTAGAAAATAATTTTGTTACATAACCAAAAGAGAAAAATTCCTAAAACAATAAACAACACAACTCCTACGTACTGCCAAAGCTCAACCCTCAAAAAAGAAAGATGCCCTGAATTTGGAATGATTCTTTTTACAAACTCTGTGCCCACAGGAAAAACTTGTTTGTAAATTCTTGTAATTTTCTGATTGGTTTCTTCGCTATAATACCACTTTCCGTTAATTCTCTCTAAATAAACTTCTGGCAACTGCTTAGGAAACAATACATATTGATTTCTTATATCAAATTCAGAAATTGTATCCTTGTAACGAGGGTTAGTAGGCAAATCTTTTATAGAAACCCTTAAGCCTTTACCATCTAAAACCTGCTTGATTTTTACGGCAATCTTAACAGCATTCTCAGGAGATTCTCCATAAATAGTTGTTGCTGATTTTTCTGCATTGTACGTTTCTGGTTGTAGAAAATGTAAATGCGTAAAAATGGTTTTAGAAGGACTAGATAGATCTACTTTTACCCTACTTTCTTGTGCAAATAAAGATACACAGCATAAAAACAACAGAATTCTAATTTTTTTCATGATAAGCTTAGCTAATTTTGAATGTCAAAAATAGCTAATTGAAGCATACCAAATAAAAAAAGACTCCTAACATTGTGTTAAAAGCCTATATCTATAATCGCCAAATCGTTTATCAATCAAAATCTTCTTCCCGACCGTGATGACGACAATTGCACATGAAAAAAGGTTTAATTTGATTTAAAAAATTAACGTCTTCTTTTTTGTGGCTTTCTTTTCTTGTTAAAAGACTCTCCTTTTTTCTCTTTATCCAACACACTTACAAAACCATCTTGGTTTCTTTTTCCTCGTGTAGGTTTTGACTTTTTGGCTCTAATTCCTTTTGGAACATCTACAGCATCATCAAAAGTATTTTTAGGTTTAAAGTCTTTTTTGTAACTATTCCCTCCTTTGGATAATAATTTATTTAGCAAATCTTGTCTTCCTATTTTGGTTAGAGATTTACGTATCCAAGCTTGATTTTCTTTTTTATACCAAAAGAAAAATCGGTGTTGTTCTTCTTTTTCTTTTGCCGTTTTAGGCGTATCCATTTTCTCTAGAGTGTACGGATGGTATCCACTGTAATAAATTACTGTAGCTACTGTCATAGGTGTAGGTGTAAACCCTTGTACTTGTTCTAACTGAAATCCCATATCCTTTGTTTCAGCAGCCATATTAGCCATGTCTTCTATTTCAGATTGCGGATGACTTGAAATAAAATAAGGGATTAATTGTAAGTTCAATTTTTTACGAAGATTGATTTTATCAAACAGTTTTTTAAAATCGTGAAAGTTAGAAAACGAGGGTTTACGCATCAACTTTAATACCTTATCAGAAGTATGCTCTGGGGCCACTTTTAAACGTCCTGAAACGTGATTGGTAATTACTTCTTCTGTATATTCTTCTAATTCCTTAGGATCTGCATTTTTGTTAAAATCAGACACCAACATATCGTAACGTATTCCTGAACCTATAAATGATTTTTTAACCTTTGGATGCTTGTCTACTGATTTGTATAAATCGGTCATAGAAGCATGAGAAGTATCTAGGTTAGAACAAATTACAGGATTGATACAAGAAGGCGCAACACATTTGTCACAAATTTCCTGAACCTTCCCCTTCATCTGATACATATTGGCCGATGGGCCTCCAATATCAGACAAATAGCCTTTAAAATCTGGCATATTTGCTACTTTATCAACCTCTTTTAAAATAGACTCTTTACTTCTACTTGCTATAAATTTTCCTTGATGTGCAGAGATGGTACAAAAACTACATCCTCCAAAACAACCACGGTGTGTGTTGATTGAAAACTTAATCATTTCAAAAGCCGGAATAGGTCCACGTTTGTTGTACTTAGGATGTGGCAAACGTGTATAAGGCAAATCAAAAGAAGCGTCTATTTCTTTTTCCAACATAGTTGGATACGGAGGGTTAATTACCAAAACATTTGTACCTACATCTTGTAAAATTCTACCTCCGTATGTTTTGTTAGATTCTTGCTCTATGGTTTTAAAGTTGGCTGCAAATGTTTTTTTGTCTCCCAAACAAGCTTCATGGGAACTCAACACTTTGTCTTTCCAATTTTTATTCTTCTGAAGAGAATCTGACTTTGGTTGTAAGTAAGCGGTTTGCTTTACCGTTTTTAAAGAACTAAACGGAACTCCTTTTTGCATTAACGTAACAATCTCCTTTAAAGGTTGTTCTCCCATTCCATACACCAAAATATCAGCACCAGATTCGGCTAAAATACTAGGTTTTAATTTATCAGACCAATAGTCATAATGTGTTACTCGTCTTAAAGAAGCCTCTATACCTCCTATCAAAATAGGAGTATCTGGAAATTTTTCTTTTAATATTTTAGAATACGTAATCGTTGCATAATCTGGTCTAAAACCTATATCACCATTAGGCGTATAGGCATCCTTATCTCTTTTTCGTTTACTTGCAGTGTAGTTACTTACCATAGAATCCATAACTCCTGAGGTAACTCCAAAAAACAATCTAGGTTTCCCTAATTTTTCAAAATCCTGTAAATTGTCTGTTACACAAGGTTGTGGAACTATCGCAACTCGCAATCCATAACTCTCCAATAACCTTCCAATTACAGCAGGTCCAAAAGAGGGATGATCTATGTATGCATCTCCACTAAATAAAATTACATCTAATTCCTCCCAACCTCTAATCTTACACTCCTTCTTAGTTGTTGGCAACCAGCTTGATAGTCTTAACTCTTGTTCCATTTTGCAAAGATACACCGATTAAACAGAACTTTTATCATTAAATTCTATTTGAAATTAAACCTTTTAATTTTAAATGCATCTAAATACTATAACCTTAAAAATATAATATTATGAAACAGTTTAGTTTGATTTTAGTAATGTTTAGTAGGTTAACACTTTCTGCACAACACAAAGGGCTTTTAAAAAATCTTAATCCTTAGCAAAAAATAATTATATATTTCATCATTTTATTAGAGCTTTTAATTTCAACACAAAAGTATCTTAGTTCTTTAAAAGCCTAGTTAAGTAGATTGTTACGTTTTACTAATATGTGACCTACTCAATAATTCTTAACTCTTGACCTACAGATAAATTATTACTTTTTAAATGATTAATTTGTTTCAGTTTATCAACCGTTATATTGTATTTTCTTGCAATTCTGTACAACGTTTCTTTTTTCTGAACTGTATGAAATGTACTTTTATTTGCATGATTTTTTATTTTTAACGCATCACCATTATGAATGGTATTTCCATCTATACGATTCCATTTTATTAGGTCTTGTACGGAAACACCATACGCTTTAGAGATAGAATACAAAGTATCGTCATCTTTTACAATATGTACTCCTTTTGGCTTATTATTTTGCTGTAGTTTGTTAGTTGTTGCTACTGTTTTTACAGGCACTTTTACGGTTTGTGTCATTTCACTCAAATTTACATTCCCTTTCAATACCAAATCATCGTATCTGTACAATTGATATTTCTCTATAAAAGAAATTAATTTATTTGGATATTTTGGATCGGTAGCATAGCCTGCTTTTCTCAATCCTTTTGCCCACCCTTTGTAATCGTTCTTTTTTAATTTAAACAATAAGGCGTATCTAAAACGTGTTGTTAAAAACAACGAGTGGTCTTGATAGGATGTTGCAGAATACTTGTACTTTCTAAAACACTCGCCTTTGGCATCATCATCATGATACACTCTACCTCCTTTCCAACCTTTGTGACATTTTATACCAAAGTGATTGTTGGATTTAGCGGATAATTGACTCTTTCCGCTACCTGATTCTAAAATACCTTGAGCCAACGTAATACTTGCAGGAATGTTAAACTTTCGCATTTCATCCATTGCTAAAGGAGCAAATTTTTCTACATAAGCCAGTGTGGTGCTATTTAAATTACTTTTAGAACTCTTTTTAGTTGCCACCACAACTTTTTCTACTTCTTTTACTACCTCCTTATTAGGAGTTAGTTTAATTTCTTTATTTGTGTCTATGGGTTTATTTATAGGTTTATTTGTGGTGGTTGTAGCTACTTTTTTATGCGATTTACAAGCAACCATACATAATATCAATCCTAAAACTAAAAACTTCTTCATTCTATAATTTGTTTATTTTTTTGTTTTAACAACACATTCATCCCCTCAATTGCTTGAAGTCCTCCTGTATGAATTGCCAAAATTTTACTTCCTTTTTCAAAAATATCGTCTTCTATCATTTTTAACAAACCAAACATCATTTTACCCGTATATATAGGATCTAATGGAATATTTGTTTGTTTTTTAAACTGATTGATAAAAGTAATTAATTCATCGGATACTTTTGCATAACCACCAAAATGATACTTTGATATGACTTTCCAATTTTTTTTATTTGGATGTAAGCTGTGTATTTCATCTAAAATCCAATTCCCCTTTAAAGCAGGGAACACTAAAACTTGCTGATTTTGTTGACTGGAATTTATAATTCCTGTAACCGTGCCTCCAGTACCCATAGCACAAGCAATGTGTGTTGCATTTTTATCTAAAACTGATAAAATTTCTTCGCAACCTTTAATAGCCAATCCATTTGTTCCTCCTTCTGGAACGATATAACTATTTGGATATTTGATTTTTAGAGATGCTAAAAAGGAGACATTTTTTTTTTGTTGATACGCAGTACGAGTGACAAACAAAAATTCCATTCCAAATTGATGAGCTTGTCTTAAAGTAGCGTTTTGAGATAATGTTTTTTCTAAATCAACCCCTAACTCTTCTCCACGGATAATTCCCACAGTTCTAAAATCATATTCCTTACCCGCTACTGCTGTCGCCAAAATATGATTGGAATACGCTCCACCAAATGTAAGCAAACATTTTTTGCCTTGATTTTTAGCTTCTTGCAGATTGTATTTTAATTTTCTGTATTTGTTCCCTGAAATATACGGATGTAATAAGTCTTCTCTTTTTACATACAACTCCACTTCCTTTTCTGACAAAAAGGGGAGTTTAATTTGTATGTTGTCAGAAATCATTCTTTATTTTTTAATATTTAGTCTCTTATTTGTTAATCCTTAAAAACTTATTTTAAAATAATGTAGTGAGGTTAAGAAATTACAAACTATTCTTCTCTACATGAAATCTCTTCATCCAATTCAAATAGCTCTTCCATCAACGTATCTAGATCATCTTTTTGGTCTTGGTATTTTTTAAAAAAGGTTCCATCTGCAGCGTATTTCTCATAATCTTCTGCCAATTGAGCATCCATTTTTTTTATATTCGTCTCAATATCTGCAATAGACCTTTCTACTTTGCTAAATCTATTTTTTATTCTCTTTAACTCTTTTTCTTCTTCTCTGCTTAATTTTCCAGACTTTTTTTCTGTAGGCTTTTCTTTCTCTACTACTGTTTTCATTTCTGCGGCACGCATATCTTCTAACTTATGTTCTGCCAAGAAATAATCTAAATCTCCTAAATATTCTTTAATTTCTTTGTCTTTAAAATAAACCACTTTTTCAGTCAAGCCTTGTAAAAAATCTCTATCGTGAGAAACCAGAATTAAAGTTCCTTCAAAATTTTCTAAAGCCTTTTTCAATACATTTTTAGAAGCTATGTCCAAATGATTGGTAGGCTCATCCATTATAAGAACATTAAAAGGTTCCAATAACATTTTACATAAAGCCAATCGGTTTCGTTCTCCTCCAGACAATACTTTTACTTTTTTATCTACATCATCTCCTTTAAACAAAAACGATCCTAACATATCTCTAACCTTGGCTCTGTTACCATCATTGGCTGCATTCTCCATAGTATCTAACAAGGTAATTTCACCATCTAGGTGTTCTGCTTGGTTCTGAGCAAAATATCCTATTTCTACATTGTGCCCTAATTTTAAATGACCTGTATAATGGGTATCCCCTACCATCATTTTAGCTAAAGTAGATTTCCCTTGACCATTTTGCCCTACAAAAGCAATTTTAGAACCACGTTCTATAACTATTCCTACATTAGATAACACGTGTTTTTCTCCATAACTTTTAGACAGTTGTTCTGCTTCAACTACAATTTTTCCAGGCTCTTTAGATAAAGGAAAACGGACATTCATCACCGCATTATCCTCTCCATCTACCTCTATACGCTGTACTTTGTCTAATTGTTTGATTAAAGATTGTGCCAAAGATGCTTTGGTTGCTTTGTATCGGAAGCGTTCTATTAACTCTTCTTTTGCTTTTATATCTTTTGCCTGATTTTTTTGAGCTTGTAATTGCTTTTCACGAATTTCATCTCTCAACAACATAAACTGAGAATACGATTTTTTATAATCATAAATTTGACCTAAAGATATTTCTATAGTTCTGTTGGTTACATTGTCTAAAAACATTTTATCGTGAGAAACCAAAACAACTGCTCCCGTATAATTTCTTAAGAAATTTTCTAACCAAATAATAGATTCTATATCTAAGTGGTTGGTAGGCTCATCTAACAATAAAATATCGTTTTGCTGCAACAACAATTTAGCCAATTCTATACGCATCCTCCATCCTCCAGAAAAAGTATCTGTTAATTTCCCAAAATCTTCACGCTGAAACCCTAAACCTTGTAATATTTTTTCTGTTTCTCCTTGGTAGTTGTAACCTCCCAACATTTCGTATCGGGTGGTTTTCTCTTCTAAGCTATTCATCAAATCAGCATAATACTCACTTTCGTAGTCCGTACGTTCTGATAGTTCTATATTGATGGTTTCTAATTCAGCTTCTATCTTTTTTATCTCCTCAAAAGCCTGATACGCCTCTTCCAAAATGGTTCTTCCTGGTATAAAATCAATATCCTGACGTAAAAACCCCATCTGAATCTCTTTATCAAATGCCAAAGTACCACCATCACTAGGAAGATCTTTAGATATCACTTTTAACAACGTAGATTTACCAGCTCCATTTTTCCCCACCAATCCTACTCTATCTCCTTTTTCTAACTTAAATGTAATACCCGAAAAAAGATCTGTACCATTAAAGGTAACTGTTAAATTATGTACATTAACCATCTGTAACTTATGTTGCTTAAATAAATAAAATTAGGAACTATATTTGCATAAAACAAAGGCACCTTTGTTGTCTATTCTAAAATATAGATGCAGCAAAAATACCATAAATAAAACTACCATGTGCACAAAAAAAAGCAAACTATATAGCATTTTAAATTCTAAATGTCCGCAATGTAGAGAAGGAGATTTTTTTGAGAACCCATTTTCTTTTAATGTTTTAAAAACAACTCAAACAAAAAGTAATTGCCCTAATTGCAACTTAAAATATATGAGAGAGCCTTCTTTTTTTTATGGAGCTATGTATGTAGGCTATGGGTTAAGTGTGGCATTGGCTGTAGCGTTTTATATTATGGGTACTACCCTTTTTAACTTGTCTATGAAAGAAAGTATTATTGTAATAGCAGTGGGGTTATTTGCGCTTGCACCTTGGACTTTAAGATTGTCTAGAGTTATTTGGATACATTTATTTATAAATTATGAAAAAGACCCTAAGAAAAGAGTTCGCTAAATCTATCTATACTTATTTCTTTTGGTAATTCTTTTCCTTTTTCTATATGCTGATATAATTGTGTAGCTACCGTGGGAGCAATCATTACACCACGGGTTCCCAAACCATTAAACACAACTAACTGAGGATATTTGGGATGCACACCTACCAAAGGTCTTCTGTCCTTTACTGTTGGTCTTATTCCTCCAAATTGATTTACCACAGTAAAAGGAACATCTATCATGCTTTCTAATTTTTTTAACATTTCTTGTCTTCCTTTTTCCGTTGGATCTATCGTTTTATCTGTCCAATTAAACGTAGCTCCCACCCAATATACATCCGCTCCCACCGGTAACACAAACAAACTAGATTTTATTTGTTGCCTTAGTTTTAAACTTGGAGCTTTTATATACAACATCTCTCCTTTGGTTCCTGCTAAAGGGAGGTAATTAAAAAACGGATTTTCTTTTAAACCGTATCCTTCTGCAAAAATTATTTTTTTTGCTTTTATATTTTGATAAGTAACTCCCTCTTGTTCAATTTCTAATTCTTGATAACAAAATGGAACTTTTAAAAATTGGTTTTTAGCTTTTAAATAAATTATATAATCATCCAACACTTTTTTAACCAACACCCTTCCTGTTCCTTTTACACGGCCAAAACCTTTGTAATGTTGAATTCCATTAATATTTTCTTTTTGAATTTTAGGCTCCATATATTTTTCCAATAAAGGATTGTCGCAAGCCATAAACCAATTGTTTTGGTCTTCTATCGATTTAAACACTTTAAAGGTGTCAAAAAACGAAACATACTCTCCTCCTAATCTTTTAGATACATCTTTATAGAATGGAAATAAGTTACCCAATTGTTCATCAGCATTCCAAACAGGTGTAAAGCGTTTTAAAATAACAGGATTAAAAACTCCTGCTGCTACTCTAGAAGAAACTTGAGAAGCGTTATCTAACACTACAAAAGTATGTCCGTTATCTTCTAATTCTTTTGTTATGGCCATTCCAGCCAATCCAAAACCCACAATAATATAATCTACTTGCATACTACAAATTTACACTTTTGAGAAAATGATATATATTAAATTCCAACTTATTAATTATAAGTATATTTACAATCGAAATAAAACTTATTCTTTTTTTCGATAACAGATACATATGAGAAAAAAACTAACGATTAAAGACATAGCCAAAGAATTAAACGTTTCTATCTCCACCGTTTCTAAAGCTTTAAATGACAGTCACGAAATAGCGGAAACTACCAAGAAACGTATCAAAGCCTACGCAAAAGAGTTTAATTACAAACCTAACTTTAATGCACTTAGTTTAAAGAATAAAAAAACAAAAACCATTGCTGTTTTAATACCTAACATGCTAAAATATATTTACGCTCAGGTTTTTAACGGAATAGAACAAGTGGCAAATGAACAAGGTTATAAAATAATCACTTGCGTTTCTAACGAAAAAACTAACAAAGAAATAGAAATTTTAGAAATGCTTTCTAACGGGAGTATTGACGGTTTTATTATTTCTCCCGCCTTGGAAACTAGCATCAACAAACAATACACACATTTTAAAGATGTAATAGAAGAAGGTTTCCCTATTGTAATGTTTGATAGAGTTCCTAAAGAACTAAAGTGCGACAAAGTTATGATTAAAGATCACAAAGCCACTTTTAATGCCGTAGAACATTTAAAAAACACAGGATGTAAAAACATTGCTTTTGTATCTATAAACAATCAATTGATAAGTACACAAAAAAGAAAAAAAGGATACTTAAAAGCTTTAGAAGAATTTAATTTACCTAAGAATAAAGATATTGTAATTGACTTATCTGACATCAACTACAAAGAATACGAAAAAGCATTAACTCCTGTTTTAGAAAAACATAAAATTGATGGTGTAATTACCACCAATGAAGCTACAGGAATAGCAGTACAAAAAGTAGCCCAAAAGTTAGGATATAGAATTCCTGAAAACTTTTCTGTAATTGCATTTTCTAACGGAATTTTAGCAAGGCATGCGAGTCCACAAATGACAACCATTAGCCAACATGGAGAAAAGATGGGAGACAAAGCAGCCAAACTTTTAATACAACGTATTGAAAACGATGAAGAAAACCCCAAATACGAAACCAAAATTATAAAAACAGATTTGGTAATGAGAAGTTCTACCAAAAGTTTTATGAAATTAAATTACAATTGCTAAAACGGAATTTATTCTATAATAAACTCCGTTTTAAGTACTAAACACTCATATTTTTATTTTAAGAAAGTAATTGTTTTACCATAAAAGAAATTACTTTTCCTTCTGCTTTTCCTGCTAACTTTTGAGAAGCCAAACCCATTACTTTTCCCATATCTTTCATAGAAGTCGCTCCTGTTTCTGCAATCACACTTGCAACTATTGCTTTAACTTCTTCTTCTCCCATTTGCGCTGGTAAAAACTGTGAAATTACAGCTGCTTGCGCTATTTCTGGCTCTGCTAAATCTTCTCGTCCTTGTTCTTTGTACAATGCTGCAGAATCTTTACGCTGTTTTACCAACTTTTGTAATAATTTAATTTCTACTGCTTCTGTTAGCTCTTCTTTTGATCCGTTTTCTGTTTGTGCCAATAAAATAGCAGACTTTACAGCTCTTAACGATTCTAAAGCAACACTATCTTTGGCTTTCATGGCTTCTTTTAATTTTACCATGATATCTTTTGATAAACTCATTTTTTTTATTTTTGATGGTTGAATTACAAAAGTAATCAAAAAAGCGAGCCTTTAGGTAAAACCAATAATACTAAACACCTCACTTCTATTTAATTTTTCATGCTTTTTTAAAACCAAAACATTTTGTTTTTCAAAATATTTAAAGCCGCCACATTACAAAACCTTCCTATAAATTTTACCACAATTCTAAAACATCACCAAAATAGACTTCTTCATAATTTTAGACCTAATTTTTAATAATTGTCCTAGATTACTAATAAAGACATAAAAAAATGTACATACTGCTTAATTTATTGTGCACCCTAGACGCTTTATTAGGATTATCATAAACAACATATATTAAAAAATCCAGTAAAAAATACTGGATTGATTT
>Ga0209093_1000160_pt1 | contig 34200 bp, 35 predicted proteins | sample SidtaG_4_FD_187450 | JGI IMG/M metagenome (GOLD analysis project Ga0209093, IMG submission 187450) | Marine algal microbial communities from Sidmouth, United Kingdom - Sidmouth_Male1 metaG (SPAdes) (version 2) | ecosystem: Host-associated > Algae > Red algae > Unclassified | place: Sidmouth...
AAAAATGCTGCTTATGCTATAGCAGGAGAAGATACATATGGAATACAATTTCATCCAGAGGTTTACCACTCTAAAGATGGAACGCAAATATTAAAAAACTTTTTAGTGGGTGTTGCCGATGTAGCACAAAAATGGACTCCGGATAATTTTGTTGATGCTACGGTAGCAGAAATAAAACAGAAGGTTGGAGACGATAAAGTTGTTTTAGGATTGTCTGGCGGAGTTGACTCTACCGTGGCAGCCGTTTTATTAAACAAAGCTATTGGTAAGAACTTATATTGCGTTTTTGTAAATAACGGTTTGTTACGTAAAAACGAGTTTGAGGGAGTGTTAAAGCAGTACGAGGGTATGGGCTTAAACGTAAAAGGCGTAGATGCTACTGAAATATTTATGAATGAATTGCAGGGATTGTCTGATCCTGAATTAAAACGTAAAGCTATTGGAAAGGCATTTATTGATGTTTTTGATCAAGAAGCAAATTTAATAGAAGGTGTAAAGTGGTTGGCACAGGGAACTATTTATCCTGATGTGATAGAGTCGGTTTCTGCAGATGGAGGCCCCTCAGCAACTATTAAATCTCATCACAATGTAGGTGGATTGCCAGATTTTATGAAGTTGAAAATTGTAGAGCCTTTACGTATGATTTTTAAAGATGAAGTACGTAGAGCAGGAAAGTCTATGGGAATAGATCCTGAGTTGTTAGGTCGTCATCCTTTTCCGGGACCAGGATTGGCAATTAGAATTTTAGGAGATATTACAGCTGAAAAAGTAGCCATGCTACAAGAGGTAGATGCTATTTTTATCAACGGATTAAAAGAGCACGGTTTGTACAATTCTGTTTGGCAAGCTGGAGCTATTTTATTACCCGTGCAATCTGTGGGAGTTATGGGAGACGAACGTACTTACGAAAAAGCAGTTGCTTTACGTGCAGTAGAATCTACAGACGGTATGACAGCGGATTGGGTAGATTTACCTTATAAGTTTTTACAAGAAATTTCTAATAAAATTATCAACAATGTAAAAGGGGTTAACAGAGTTGTATATGATATTAGTTCCAAACCACCTGCAACCATTGAGTGGGAATAAATAAAAACAAAAAACATCAATGATCGTCATTGATGTTTTTTTACATAATTGAATAAGTAATTGACATGTATCCACTGTAAATTTTGGGATAATATGTGTAGTTTTGTTTTATATGAGTTTTACAACTATGAGAATATTAAAAATTTTTTATTTTTTATTTTTTTTGATAAATATTTCTTTATCTGCTCAAGAAATGCAAGAATATCACATCAAAAAAGGAGAAACATTAAAAGATGTTGCTGATAAATTTGATGTTTCTTACATAACTTTGTTAAGAGAAAATAAAGATATAGCCCTATCTCCCAAAGAAAATACAATTGTAAAAGTACCTATAGATATTTTTAAAAAAACAAAAAGACCTTATGATCTTCGAGATTCTATAGGTGTAGAAAATATAAAAGCAGTGTTGCCTGTTCAAAAAGATTCTATGCTTGTGCATAAAGTCTTGCCTAAAGAAACGTTGTATAGTTTGTCTAAACGGTATCAGGTTTCTATGTCAGATTTAATTAAGCAGAATAAATTTTTAGCTGTTGAAGGCTTAAGAATCGGTCAAGAATTACAAGTTCCTAATCAAGAAAAACAAGTAGGAGTAAATACCCATACAGTGTTGCCAAAAGAAACTTTATATGGTATTTCTAAAAAGTACAATGTTAGTATAGAGGCTTTAAGAAATAAAAATAAAGAAAAGTTGTCTCAAGGTTTGAGTATGGGAACGGTGTTAATTATCCCAAATAATAAGTTAGAAGTTTTTAAAAAAGATCCTAAAAAACACATTATATCACAAGGAGAAACACTATATAGTGTTTCTAGAAAATACGGAATTAGTGTTCCAGAATTATTAAAAGTAAATAAAGGAGTAAAGGTTGATAGTTTAACAATAGGAAGTGTTTTAGATTTGCCTGCTAAAGTAGTAGTAAAAGTAGATAAAGCTAAAATAACTCCTATTTATAAGCTAAAACCTTTAAAATTTGAGTACGATTACAGGAGCTCTTTACCCTCCGTATTAAAAGAGTTACAAGTTAGCGAAGATTCTTTAAGGTCTATAAATCCCTTATTTGATTCTATTGTTCAAAATGGAGGAGATTTATTAATTGGGTTTGAAAAACAACATTTATTATTTGATGAAACTGAAAGGTTTCAGGATGTTATGGTAAAAGATACAGCTATCAATGTAATGCTCTTATTGCCCTTTGATTTTAAGAAAAACGATACGTTGGCAGGAGAAACATTATTTAAAAAAGAAAAGGGTTTGCCTAGCATTGTTGCCGATTTTTATTTAGGAGCAGAAATAGCTTTAGACTCATTAAAAAAACAAGGTATTCAAATTCAACTTTCTGTAATTGATACAGAAAAACAAGTAAAAGTTATTGCTGCTAAATTAAGCAAATTAAAAGCGCTACAACCAGATGTAATTATAGGTCCTTTGTATACAGAGATAACAAAGTATGTTGCTGCTAATTTTCCCACAACCCCTGTTTATTATCCTATTTTTTCTAAAAATCAGATTACTCTAACTCAAGAAAATATTTACAAAACAGTACCTAAAAAACAGTTGTTTGAAAAAACAATTTTAGCTTACATAAAAGAAAATAGAAAAGGGGAACATTTGGTTATTGTGGGGAAAGAAGAAAATTTATCTCAATTAAGAGCGTACAAAAATGCCTTAGTTAAAAGAAATACATCAGAAGTAATTATAGAAAATGACGTTACGATATTAACCCCATCTGATGGATATATTTCCAACAAATATTTTTTAGAAAAAGTAAAATTAGAGCAAGAAAATTGGTTTTTAATTACAGATTCAGATAATGTTATGACCGCAGATGTGTTTAACAATGCCAAGGCGATTCCAAGAGATTCAATTTTAGAAACTCCAATCAAAATTATTTCTTTTGAAAAATCTGAAGATGCAGAAAAAATGTCTAACGAGTTGTTATCAAAATACAATTATGTGTATGCTACAGATAATTTAGAATATCTAGAATTTTTGAATAAAAACTTTGAACAAGCATACGTTCGCAAAAATAATACGTTTCCTAGTAAATATGCAATAAACGGATTTAATGTAACGTACGATGCTATTTTAAGATCAATAAAAGGTGCAGATTCAGAGGATGCTGGTAAAGCTTCTTATAGATTTAAACAAGCTTTTTATTATCAGAGTGCATCTGGAAAAACGAATGAAAACCAAGCTGTGTTTGTGAATACTATACAAAGTACAAAAGAAAAAGGTTTGCAAATTATAAGACTAAGATAGTTTGTTGCAAATATTTTGAATTACAGTATCAAAAAGAGTGTAGTTAAAATCTATACTCTTTTCTATTTTAGACCCGTTGTAGTATCTTTTGTTATGAGCAGATTTTGAGGTGTATTTGTAGATGCCTAAGTTAACGGTGTCAAAAGTAATCAGAGACAAGAACAAATTCAATCTCCAAGCTATTTCTGTAAAGAATTTAGAGACTTTTATCTTAGGCGGAGATACGTTTAATTGTTTTGCTATCAAGCTAAAAATAGTCTTGTAACTCTTATTGGCAGCTACTAAAATAAAACGTTTGCTTTTTATATTACTGTTCATCAACTCTATCATTGCTACTACCACATCTTTAACGCCTACAACTCCCACAACACCTTCTGTATAAAAAGGAAATCCTTTTTTAATTTGTGTAATTAGTTTGCTAGAATTTACGTTCCAAGCACCAAACCCAAAAATAACACCAGGATTTACGATCACAACATTCAACCCCTCTTGAGAACCTCTCCAGACTTCCATCTCAGCTCCAAATTTAGAAATGCTATAATCACTATGATTTCCTTCAGGAGCCCACTCGCAAGTTTCATCAATAAATTCTTTACCAGGAGTTTTAGCAACCGTTGCAATAGAGCTTACGTAACAAAGTTTTTTAATTTTATGAGTAATGCATAGGTTTACAATATTAGCTGTTCCTTCAATGTTTATTTTGCGAAGATTTTCTGCGTCTTTACTACGGAAAGAAACCATAGCGGCCGCATGATATACATGTGTAATATCTAAAAAAGCGTGTTCTAACTCAGTAATATCCGTAATATCTGCTTTTTTCCAAATAATATGCTGGTAAGTAGCAAGAGAGTTGTAAAGTTTAAAAATTTCTTTAGTAACACATTGCGTGTCTTTATTCCTATAAATAGCAATTACTTTACTGTTTGTTTTACATAAATTGTAAAGCAAATGCGAACCTACCAAACCTGTACCTCCTGTAACTAAAATCATAGTTCAAAATTAATGAATTTTAAGAGAATTTAATTGTTAATTTTGCTTTTCAAAGTTTTTTTAAATGAATAAAAATGAGTTGCGAAATAAATATAAAATTTTAAGAGAATCGCTAGATGAAGAAACAATTATTTCTAATAGCTTATCTATAGCTAACCAATTGCTAAAGCTAAATGTTTGGGAGTATACTTATTATCATTTGTTTTTGAGTATTGTAGCTAAAAAAGAGATAGATACAGAAACGGTTTTACAGATTTTATTTGCAAAAAATAAAGAGGTGGTTGTATCTAAATCAGATTTTAAAACAGATATCTTGTCTCATTTTTTATTGACGGATAATACCCAGTTAAAAATTAATAACTACGGAATTCCAGAACCTATCAATGGTTTGCCTGTTCCAGAATCTATGATAGAGGTTGTGTTTGTACCATTGTTGGCTTTTGATGTATATGGCAACAGAGTAGGGTACGGTAAAGGTTTTTATGATGATTTTTTAAGTAAATGTAAGCCATGTACTATAAAAATAGGTTTGTCTTTTTACGAAGCAGAAGATAAAATAGAAGGAGTGTACCCGGGAGATATTTCTTTAGATTACTGCATAACACCTAGTAAAATATATAAATTTAATGAAGAATAATATTTTAGAAAAAACCATTTCTTTTGTAAAACATCAGTTAGATGGGGCAGAAGGCGGACATGATTGGTTTCATATAGAAAGAGTTTATAAAAATACATTGTTAATAGCCAAAACCGAAGATTGCAACTTACAAATAGTTTCTTTAGGTGCTTTGTTGCATGATATTGCAGATTCTAAATTTTACAATGGTGATGAAAAAATTGGACCTAAAGTAGCTGTTGATTTTTTACGAAGTCAAAAGGTGTCAGAAGATAGTATAGAGCATGTAAAAAAAATCATAGAAAATATTTCTTTTAAAGGAGGGAAAGAAAAGCGAACCTTTACTTCTAAAGAACTAGATGTGGTACAAGATGCAGATAGATTAGATGCATTAGGAGCTATAGGGATTGCTAGAACCTTTAGCTATGGAGGTTTTAAAAATAGAGCGATTTACAATCCAGAGATTGAGCCCAATTTAAATATGACCAAAGAGGAATATAAAAAAAGTACAGCACCAAGCATCAATCATTTTTATGAAAAACTCTTGTTGTTAAAAGATAAAATGAATACAATGTCTGGGAAAAAGATAGCAGAGCAACGACATCAATTTATGAAGTTGTATTTAGAGCAGTTTTATAACGAATGGAATGGTTTTTTATAGTTATAATACATTGTTTGCCATGATTTAATTAGGTTTTAGTACATGTTTTTTATTTTGCTAATAACAGTTTAATATCTTTAATAGCTTGTTGAGTTTCCTTCAGCTTAGTACCATCGTAAAAACCTCTAATTCTTTTCTTGGTATCTATCAACACAAATTGTTCGGTGTGAATAAAATCTTGTGCATCTCCATCACCTTCGTCTAACACCGCAAAATAATTTTTACGAGCCAAATTGTAAATCATTTTTTTATCTCCTGTCGTAATATGCCATTTGTTAGAAACAGCTCTATGCTTATCAGCATATTCTCTTAATACAGGAACACTGTCCATAATAGGAGTTACGGAATGTGATAAAAATTTAACTTTTGGGTTGTTTAGAAATTCTTTTTGTAAAACCGCCATGTTTGTGGTCATAATGGGGCAAATTGTGGCACATTTTGTAAAAAAGAAATCAGCTACATAAATTTTATTTTCAAAATTATCTTGTGTTACCGTATTGCCATCTTGGTCTACTAAAGAAAAAGAGCCAATGGTATGATTTTTAGATTTGTTCAACAGACTTTCGTCCACCAATCTAGGATTGATATCAATAGGATTGTATATTGGCAAAGATTTTGCTTTGTTATTAATTTGATATAAATAAGTAATAATAATAACAGATAAAACACCCATAGCAATAAAGGTGTATTTAGATTTTGCAAAAAAGGTTTGAGACATTTTTCTTGTTTTTTCAAAGTTACAAAGCATTTAAGAAACTTTTGCTAAAAAAATATGAACACATAATTAAAGTTGTACATTTGTTCGACTTTTAAAAGAATTAGACGATAAATTATATGGGAAATTTAATTATTGCGGGGCAGTTTTTGTTAAGCCTTTCATTATTGATTGTATTGCACGAATTAGGACACTTTATTCCTGCAAAATTATTTAAAACAAGAGTAGAAAAATTTTATTTATTTTTTGATTATAATTTTTCAATTTTTAAGAAAAAAATAGGAGATACTGTTTATGGTATAGGCTGGATTCCGTTAGGAGGATATGTAAAAATATCTGGAATGATAGACGAGAGTATGGATACTGATCAAATGAAACAGCCAGCACAACCTTGGGAATTTAGATCTAAACCAGCTTGGCAACGTTTAATTATTATGTTGGGCGGAGTTATTGTTAACTTTATTTTAGGACTGCTTATTTACATCATGATTTTTGCCTCTTGGGGAGAAGATGTAGTTGCTCCAAACGGAGTTAAAAACGGATTTTCTGTAAATAAGCATTTTGAACAATACGGTTTTAGAAAAGGTGATACTTTTTTAAAGATAGACGGTAAACCTGTAAACAATGTTTTAAAAGTAAGTAAACACTTGTTTTTAAGAGATGTTAGCAATGTAGAGGTTTTACATGCTGATGGTACTACAGAGACTTTGTCTTTACCAGAAGATATAGGAAAGCAGATGTGGCAACAAAACATTATGGAGCCATTTGGTCCTTTAATACCAGCAGTTATAGATTCTGTAATAGTAGATAGACCAGCAATGAAATCTGGTTTTTTAAAAGGAGATAAAGTTGTTTACGTAAATGAACAAGCAACACCTTATTGGTCTGATTTTACAGATAAAATTAAAAATTCAGACAATCAACCCCTGCAAGTAGTAGTTGATAGAAATAGTGCTTTATTAACCTTAACAGTAACTCCAGAAAATTATAAAATAGGAGTTGCACCTGAATTTATACCAGAGAATATCGTAAAAGTGGAACATAAAACTTACGGATTTGGAGAAAGTATTTCTAAAGGTTCTACAAAAGCATATTGGACATTAAAAGATTATATGGCTCAGTTTAAATACGTGTTTACTAAAAAAGGAGCTTCAAGCATGGGAGGATTTATTTCCATTGCAAAAATATTTAAACCCGTTTGGGATTGGAAAGTGTTTTGGTCTAATACTGCATTTTTATCCATAATGTTAGGGTTTATGAATTTATTACCAATTCCTGCCTTAGATGGTGGACATGTAGTATTTACCTTATACGAAATGATTACCGGAAGAAAACCAGGAGATAAGTTTTTAGAATATGCTCAAATTACAGGTTTTGTACTATTATTATCTTTATTGGCCTTTGCCAATGGGAATGATCTTTATAAATTAATAGTAAGCCTCTTCTAAATAATATTGTTACAAACTAAAAAGCTATTCTTATAATTTGTTTATAGGAATAGCTTTTTTTACATCCTATTTTAAAATTAAGTACTTTTAAGGTCAAAATAAAATTATGGTAGCATTAGCAGGAATTATTATATTGGGTATTATTGCGCAGTGGGTAGCATGGAAATTTAAAATGCCAGCTATTTTACCTTTAATTTTGATTGGATTAATGGTTGGACCAGTATCAACCTTAATAACAGAAGATGGATCTAAGTGGATAGAACCTGTTTGGAATGGCACTACGGGGTTGTTTGCAGGAGAGAGCTTGTTCTATTTTGTGTCTTTAGCAATTAGTATTATTCTTTTCGAAGGAGGTTTAACCTTAAAGAAAAAAGAAATTTTAAATGTAGGACCTTCCATTGTTCGTTTGATAACTATTGGGAGTTTTATAACCTTTTTAGGAGCAGGAATTGCAGTTCATTATTTATTTGGGCTAAGTTGGTCTATATCCTTATTATTTTCATCCTTAATAATAGTAACAGGTCCTACAGTAATTACGCCAATTCTTAGAAATATAAGATTAAAACGAGATGTTTCTGCCATTTTAAAATGGGAAGGAATTTTAATAGATCCTATTGGAGCGTTGGTTGCCGTATTGGTTTTTGAGTTTATTAGTGTAGAAAACGTAGATCATTATACGCAAACAGCTATTATAGAATTTTGTAAAATTGTTTTATTCGGATTTACTTTTGGATTTACCTTTGCCTACGCTTTTAATTTTATTTTAAAAAAGAACTTAGTGCCTAAATATTTACTAAATGTATTTACGTTAGCATATGTTTTAGGAGTTTTTGTATTGTCAGATTCTTTTGCACACGAATCGGGTTTGTTGTCTGTAGTAATAATGGGGATGGTTTTAGGTAATATAGACGTGCCTCATTTAAAAGAAATTTTAGATTTTAAGGAATCATTAAGCGTTCTACTTATCTCTATACTTTTTATTCTTCTATCAGCAAATATGAATCTTCAAGATTTTGATTTGATATACAATTGGCAAACTCTAATTTTATTTGCAATTATAATTTTAGTCATCCGACCTTTGGGCGTATTTTTAAGTACTAAAAATTCAGGGTTATTACTTACCGAAAAAATATTTATTAGTTGGGTAGGACCCAGAGGAATTGTAGCAGCAGGAATTGCTTCTTTATTTGGATTAAAATTGGTAGCAAAAGGAGTAAGTGGAGCAGAATACATTACACCCTTGGTATTTTTTATTGTATTAGGTACCGTTTTATTAAACGCAACTATGGCAAGATTTGTAGCTAGGTTGTTAGGAGTCTTTATGAGATCTTCTAAGGGAATCCTCATTGTGGGAGCCTCAGAAATATCAAGAGTTTTAGCCAAGTATTTAGAAGAAAAAAACAGATCGGTAACCTTAATAGATAACAATTCAGATAAAGTAGAGTTAGCACAAGAAATGGGGTTAAATGCAGAGGTGGTAGATGTGTTTTCTGGAAATGCAATTAACAATATTGAGTTTACAGATGTAGGTTTTATGCTTGCGTTAACTGGTAGTAAAAAAGTAAACACACACGCTATATCTAGTTTTAAAAATCAAATTGATAAAAACAATGCCTATCGTTTAGTATCAGAAACAGAATTAAATGAGGGTAAAAGAGACGAAGATGCTAATTTTTTAACTTTAGAAGATGATTTTATTAAATTTAGTGAGCTGATAAGAGAGTATCCTCAAGTAAATGAGGTTGATATTATCTCTGAAGAAGATTTTGTAGAAAAAAATCAACTGTTGGTAAAAGATCCAAATACAATTCCTGTTTTTATTGCAGATGAAAAAGGAGAGTTATTTGTGATTGCAGCAGCCAATAAAAACTTAAAAATAGGAGCAGGTTGTAAATTAGTTTACGTAGGTAAAGTAGTCTTTACAAGTTAATTAAATAGTGTTTTTTTAAATACATAAGAACTTATTTGTATTGAAAATAATAATTGTATATTTGCAACTTCAAAATTAATAACGCAGGTCGTGACCTGCACAATTTTAAATTATGCCAGTAAAAATTAGATTACAAAGACACGGTAAAAAAGGAAAACCTTTTTACTATGTAGTAGCAGCAGATTCTCGTGCTAAAAGAGATGGTAAATTCTTAGAAAAATTAGGAACTTACAACCCAAACCAAAACCCAGCAGTGATTGACTTAGATGTTGATGCTTCTGTAAAATGGTTAAACAATGGTGCACAGCCTACAGATACTGCAAAAACAATTTTATCTACCAAAGGTGTTTTATTAAAAAAACATTTACAAGGAGGTGTTAAAAAAGGAGCTTTAACAGAAGAGCAAGCAGAGGCTAAATTTAAGGCATGGGTTGAGTCTAAAGAGGCTGCAATTCAAGCTAAAAAAGAAGGTTTAACTGCTGATCAAGCAGCTGCCAAAGCAAAAGCTTTAGAGGCTGAAAAAGCGGTAAACGAAGCTCGTATAAACGCAGTTAAAGAAGCTGAAGAAGCATTAATTGCAGAAGCAAAAGCTGCTGATGAAGCTGCCAAAGCATCAGAAGAGACTACAGAAGAAGCTGCTGAGTAATTTTTAAAACAATTTTATGTATAAAGAAGAATGTTTCTATTTAGGTAAAATTGTTAGAAAACACAGTTTTAAGGGAGAGGTTGTAATCAAATTAGATACAGATGAACCCGAACTTTACAGAAATATGGAATCATTCTTTGTTGAACACAGCAAAGATTTGATTCCATTTTTTATTGAAGAAAGTTTACTGCAAAAAGGAAATCAATTAAGAGTACGTCTTGAGGGAGTTGATACCGAACAAGATGCAGATGCAATTATGAATGCAGGAATTTATTTACCGCTTGCCTTTTTACCTAAATTAACAGGAACCAAATTTTACTTTCACGAAATAATTGGATTTACAGCTGTAGATATTAATTATGGAGATTTTGGAAGTATTACAGGAATTAACGATGCCACTGCACAATCTTTATTTGAAATAGAGCAGGAGGGAACACAGATTTTAATTCCCATGATAGATGAATTTATCAAAGAAATAGATCGAAAAGCAAAACGTGTGGTTTTAGAAACACCTCCTGGCTTAATAGAGATGTATTTGTCTTAACATTTTACAGAAACATTTGTATTTTTACAACTGGATAAATACAAATAATGTTTCGTTTCAAACAATTTTCTATTTTACAAGAACAAGCTGCCATGAAAGTGGGGACAGATGGTGTTCTTCTAGGTGCTTGGTGTTCTATAGAAAAAGTAAATACCGTTTTAGATATTGGAACAGGAACAGGCCTAATTGCTTTAATGTTGGCTCAAAAAAGCAGTAAAGTTAGAGTTGATGCTGTTGAGATTGAAGCAGCAGCAGCTGAAGAAGCTAAACAAAATTTTATCAATTCTAATTGGAGTGATAGATTAAACTTGTATTTATCTTCTTTACAAGAATTCAAACCCAATAAAACGTATGATTTTATAGCATCAAACCCACCTTATTATACAGATACTTTTTCGTCAGAACAAACACAAAGAACATTAGCTAGGCATGTAGCTTCATTATCTTTTAGAGAGCTTTTAAGGATTTGTGTAGGTTTATTGAACAATACAGGATCTTGCGCATTTATTATTCCATACAAAGAAGAGCTTGGTTTTATTGCTTTGGCAAAAGAAGTGGGTTTGTTTATTTGTAAAATAACACGAGTAAAAGGCAGAGAAGATTTGCCTTTTAAAAGGAGTTTATTGTGTTTTAATAAAACAAAAGAAATAAATTTAGTAGATGAGTTGATTGTTGAAGTTGACAGGCATGTTTATACAGATAAATACATAGCCTTAACGCAAGAGTTTTATTTAAAAATGTAAGAATATGAGAAAATATATTGCCGTTGCAGCTTTTAGTGGAGCACTATCTGTAGCGTTAGGAGCCTTTGGAGCACATGGATTGAAAGAAGTATTAACCCCAGCTTTATTAAATAGTTTTTTAACAGGAATAAGATATCAGGTAATTCATAGTTTACTGCTATTGATTGTTATTCTATTACCCATAATTTCAGAAACTCAAAAAATAAGAATAAGTAAAGTTATTATAGCGGGTATAGTATTGTTTTCAGGGTCTATTTATTTGCTAACTTTAGGAATTGTGCCTTCTAAATATGTTTGGTTTGTAACACCTTTAGGAGGTTTGTTGTTATTAGCATCTTGGCTAATGATTGTGTTTTATGTTTTGAGAAAACAACAGCCTTCTATCTGATTATAGTAAGAAGGTTGTTGTTTGAATTTTTTGACTCTAAGACTTAATAAATAACTATATGTCTTATTCTTTTTCCTTTAAAATTATTTAAATCGTCTGAAGAAAAGAAAAATAGACATCCTTGTCTTTTTGCGATTGTAGGACTTAAATCAGAATAATCGTACCTTTTTATTGTTCCTGAATTCGATTGAGATTTTCGATCTTCTGTAGTTAGGCCATGTTTTTCTATAACTTTATCCATTAATATGCCTGATAGGTTATTAAAATTACCTAATTCAGCGATATCGTATGGGTATGTTACACCACCTCCTTTTTTTACTTCACCGTCAAGTGTTAGAGACCATGGAGAAAATGCGAAAGGAGTTACTGAAGTAACAATATTGTTGAATTTTTGATTTAAAATAACTTTAGTGTGTATTGTAAAGATAAATCCTTTGGAGAAATAAATTAAATCTTGGAATTCGTTACCATCGTTATTTATTCTAGTTCTTACACCATCAGGTTCTCCGTGTAATAAAACAACTTTATCTTTGTAGTCGTTATCAATAACAATTCCTTCAAAAGTGTGATAATCTTTAGTTCCATGTTCGTAGAAATTGATATCTATAGTTTCAGTAGTATCGTTCTCTGGGGCTTCATTGGTTAAAGAAACTGTAATTCTTCCCATGACAGCTTCTGAAGCTGATATTTTGTAAGTTGTATTATTTATTTTATCTATAGAAATAGTTGCGTCGTTATTAGTGGTAACTTTAATATCATCATACCCATTAGCCTCAAAAGTTAAATTCGCGGTTTCATTGGTAAATAGATTGTTTTTTTCAATCTCAAGATTGTTTATTGTTATTTCATCAATACTATCTTCATTATTACAAGAAGAGAAGATAGTTAATAAAAGAATAGCTGCAATTTTTTTCATTATTATGTTTTTATATTAATGTTGCAATTTTAAAAAAAATAATAGTTATCACAGCTATTGTGAATGTATATAAAGTTTAATAATAATAAAGGATTTGTTTTTTATCAAACCCCTTATTATTTATTGTTTTTGATTACTATTTAGTGAGTCAAGCTCCTTTTCCACAATAGAAAGTTGTTGTTGTATTTTAGCTTTAACCTGCTTTAAAATCTCCTCATTTTGTTTAATATCAGATGTATAGTATTTTAAACTTTGATGAAACGATGCGGAGTCAATATTGTGTTTTTTGTAAAGCAAAGCATGGTAGTTAATATTTATGCTTCCCTGTATATTTGTTCTTTTTTTTGCAGTTTTAGCAATGTAGGAGTCAAAAATAACAGCAATCATTTTATCTTTAGGAATAAGATGATCGGGCTTTTTAATAATTGTATTGCTATTACAAGCCATCAGCAAAAAGAAGTTAAAAGCAAGCAAAAGAGATGGTTTCATCATTAGTTATCTGTTAAAGGTAATTCGCTTTCCTTTAATATCGTCATTAAAAGTACCATTTTCATAAATTAAATTTCCGTTTACAAATGTGTGTGTAATAGTGTTCTTAAAGGTTGTTCCTTCAAAAGGACTCCATCCACATTTGTACAAAATATTTTCTTTAGTAACGGTCCACTCTTTTTCAGGGTCTATTAATACCAAATCAGCATAATATCCTTCTTTTACAAAACCTCTTTTTTCTATTTCAAATAAAATAGCTGGGTTGTGACACATTTTTTCTACCACTTTTTCAAGCGTAATTTTACCATCATCTACAAATTTTAACAAAGCAGGAATGGCGTGTTGTACCAATGGACCACCACTTGGAGCTTTGGTGTATATGTTTTGTTTTTCTTCTAAGGTGTGTGGTGCATGATCGGTCGCAATTACATCAATTCTATCATCCAATAACGCTTTCCATAAAGCACCTTGGTCGTTTTTAGTTTTAACAGCAGGATTCCATTTGATTAGTGTTCCTTTTTTAGCATAATCATCACTATTAAAGTTTAAATGATGAATACAAACTTCTGCCGTTATTTTTTTATCCTTTAAAGGAATATCGTTTCTAAATAATTCCGTTTCAATAGCTGTTGATAAGTGGAAAACATGCAGTCTAGCTCCTGTTTTTTTAGCTAGTTCTATCGCTTTTGAGGAGGAAATGTAACAAGCTTCTGCACTTCTAATAATCGGGTGTTGTTCCATAGGAATATCCTCACCAAATTCTTCTATCGCTTTTTGTAAATTATCTTTAATAGTTTGTTCGTCTTCACAATGTACAGAAATAACCATGTCTGTAGATGAGAATATTTTTTCTAAAACCTCTGGGTCATCTACCAACATATTTCCTGTAGACGATCCTAAAAACAATTTAATTCCAGCTACTTTTTTAGGATCTGTTTTTAGTAATTCTTCTAAATTGTCGTTTGTACCCCCAAACATAAAAGAATAATTAGCGTAGGAGTCTTTAGAGGCAATTGCAAATTTTTTCTCTAACAATTCTTGTGTTGTTGCTTGAGGTACTGTGTTGGGCATTTCTATAAAAGTAGTAATACCACCTGCAATGGCAGCTTTACTCTCTGTAGCTATGTTAGCTTTGTGAGTTAAACCTGGTTCTCTAAAATGAACTTGGTCATCAATAGCTCCTGGAATTAAAAATTTCCCTTTTGCCTCTATAATAGTAGCACTTCTAGGGATTTTAATATCTTTAGCAATCGTTTTAATGATTTCGTTTTCAATCAACAGATCGCGTTTAAAAACTTTACCTTCGTTTATAATTTTAGCACCTTTAATAACTGTACATCCCATAATTTATGTTTTTGTCAATCCTTTAATTTTCATTTTTATTACTCCAAAAATAGCTTCGCTAATTATAGAGCTATTTAACTTTGAGGTTCCTTTGGTTCTATCGGTAAAAATAATAGCCACTTCTTTGATCTTAAACCCCCGCAACCAGGCTTTAAACTTCATTTCTATTTGAAATGCATACCCTGTAAATCTAACATGACTAAAATTGATAGCTTGTAAGACTTCTCTTTTGTAACAAATAAATCCTGCGGTAGTATCAAAAACTGGAATTCCAGTTATAAATTTAACGTATTTAGAGGCAATATAAGAGAGCATTAATCTTTTAAAGTCCCAATTAATTACATTTATTTTGTTGTTAATATATCTAGATCCAATTGCTAAATCAGCACCTTGTTCACAAGCGTTTATCAATCTTGGTAAATCTTTGGGATTGTGAGAGAAATCGGCATCCATTTCTATAATATAATTGTATTCTTTTTTAAGAGCCCATAAAAAACCATGTATGTATGCCTTTCCTAATCCTTTGTCTTGAGTTCTTACTTCTAAAAATAAATGCTCAAATTTATTCTGATTTTTTTTAATTTCTGTAATAGTACCATCGGTAGAATTATCATCAACAATTAAAATATGATAATTGCTGTTGACGGCGAATACAGCATGTACAATGTTATTAATGTTTTCAACCTCGTTTAGAGTTGGGATTATAACCAATACTTTATTCATACTAGAATTTTAAAAAGCCAAATTTACACTTTTTTATTGCTAATTTTACATCAATATTTAGACCATTTAGATTACAGAATATGATTTATGAGCTTAGAGAGTTGAATAACAACAATACAATTACTGTTTTTTTGTTCTTACCCATTATGTTTGTTTTTTTAATGTGTTTGATTAACGTTAAAAGAACAAAATTACTTTTTAACGTTTTTTTTTCTAACGAATATTTTTATTATCATACTACCAAATCCTTTTTTTCGGTATTTAATTTTTTTGGTATTTTATCTATTTTACATTCGTTTTCGTTGCTACTCATGTGCTTAATATATGAGGTTTCAGATAATAGAAGTCATTTGTTAACCAATTACTTTTTTTGCTTAACCTTTGTATGTTTTTATTTTGTGTTAAAATTTTTACTAGGAAAATTGTTGTCTTATTTTTTATTAAAAAACCATAAACATAAAGAAATGTTATTGTTGGAAAACAGTTACTTAGCGTCTGTTTTAATGCTTGTTTTTCCGGTACTGTGTTATGTTTTTTTACGTTTTAATACTGCTATTAACAGCGTTAAATTTTTGTTTTTTAGTGTGTTATTGTTGTATATTTACAGAGCTGTATTGTTGTTTAAGAATAATAAAAATCTTTTATCGGGTCAAATGTTTTATATTATTTTGTATCTTTGCCTTCTAGAAATTTTACCGTTTATTTATTTTTTTAAACGATACATAGAGTAAAAGAAAGATGAAAGTAAAAACAATATTGGTTTCGCAACCTGAACCAAAATCCGATCAACAATCCCCATTTTCTATTTTATCAGAAAAGCAAAAAGTAAAAGTAGACTTTAGGCCTTTTATTCATGTAGAAGGGTTAACGGTTAGAGAGGTCAGAAATCAAAAAATTGATTTAAGCAGGTATTCAGCAATTATTTTAACGAGTAGAAATGCAGTAGATCACTTTTTTAGAATTGCAGAAGAAATGCGTTATAAAGTACCTAATGAGTTAAAGTACTTCTGTCAATCAGAAGCTGTAGCCTATTATTTACAAAAATATGTAGTTTACAGAAAACGTAAAATTTATGTTGGAAAAAGAAGTTTTCCTGAGCTTTGCGAATTGATAAAAAAACACAAAGGAGAACGTTTTTTACTACCTTCATCAGATAAATTAAAAGACACAATTCCGGAAGCTTTAGATGAAATGGGCTTAGACTGGAAAAGGTTAGATTTGTATAGAACCGTTACTAGCGATTTATCAGATTTAGAAGATGTTTTTTATGATGTATTGGTTTTCTTTAGTCCATCAGGAATAGATTCTTTATTTAAAAATTTTCCAAAATTTAAGCAAAATAACACAAGAATTGCTGTGTACGGAAACTCTACAGTAAAAGCAGCTACACAAGCTGGTTTAAAGGTAGATATTTCAGCACCGTCACCAGAAAATCCATCTATGACCATGGCAATAGAAAAATATATAAAAGTAGTAAATAAAAAATAAATTTTATTTTTATTGCTCATAAAAAAAATACAAAGAGTCTATTGAAAAATAGACTCTTTTTTATCTTATTAGAATTTAAAGAATGTTTCAGATAGGAAAGACAATAGTATCAGAAGATGTTTTGCAAAAAGATTTTGTTTGCAATATTTCTGCATGCAAAGGAGAGTGTTGTGTTGCTGGAGACGCAGGAGCTCCAGTATTGGGGTCGGAAATAGAAAAATTAAACGAAGTATATCCTAAAATAAAACATTTATTAAGACCAGAAGGGGTAGAGGCTATAGAGGCCAAAGGCGTATGTACGACATCTGAATTTGGAGAGCATGAAACTACTTTGGTAAATGATAAAGAATGTGCCTTTGTTACTTTTGACGATAAAGGAATTACATCTTGCGGAATTGAACAAGCTTATAACAAAGGCTTGATAGATTGGAAAAAGCCCATATCTTGTCATTTGTATCCTATTAGAGTGCAAGATTACGCAGAGTTTTCTGCTGTAAATTACAATCAGTGGGATATTTGCGATGATGCTTGTACTTTAGGAAAAGAGTTAAAAGTTCCAGTATATAAATTCCTAAAAAATGCATTAATTCTTAAATTTGGAGAAAATTGGTATTTAGAATTAGAGAAGGTTGCAGAAGAATGGAAAAAAAGAAAGAATAAAAAAGGCTCGAATTAAAAATTCGAGCCTTTTTTATTATCCTTCGCAGCTAGTGCATTCTTTCTTTTGTTTGAATTTTTGAGCAGCATTCATACTATGTTGATAATATAAAGATTTTACTCCCAATTGCCATGCGGTAGTGTGAATTTTATTCAAATCTTTAATAGGCATGTCTGGGTGTACCATAATGTTTAAAGACTGTCCTTGGTCTATGTGGTTTTGACGGTTTGCCGCTTGATAAATAAGGGTTGTTTGGTCAATTTCAGAATACGTTTTAAAAATTTCTTTTTCATTCTCAGTTAAAAACTCTAAATGTTGTACAGATCCATCTTTGTCTCTTATACTTTTCCAAATTTCTTTGGTGTTTTGTTTCTTCTCCTCTAAGAGCTCTTCTAAGTATTTATTCTTAATAGTCGTTTTTACTTTTGCAATGTCTTTTACATAGCAATTAGACCAAATAGGCTCAATACCTTGTGAAACTTGTCCTAGAATAAAAGCTGAAGAGGTAGTTGGTGCAATTGCATTTAATGTAGCATTTCTTCGTCCTTTTCCTTTTAATACTTCAGGCTCTCCATATAGTTCAGCTAATTCTTTTGATGCTTTGTAAGATTTTTTATGAATCAGTTTAAAAATTTCTGAATTGTAGTCATAAGCTTCTTGAGAATCTATAGGTAGTTTTTTAGATTGCAAAAATGAGTGCCAACCTAATACACCTAATCCTAAAGCTCTATTTTCTTTTGAGAAATTATAAGCTTTTTCCATAAACTTAAAAGTTAACTGATCATCTTTGTCAGGAGAATCTCTATAACCTTCTAGTTTTTGGATAAATTCTTGTAAAACAGCATCTAAAAAGTAAACCATTGTTTCAACAGCATCTGTATCTTTCCATTTGTCATATTCTAAAATATTGATAGAAGATAATACACAAACAAAAGACCATCTATCGTTGGTTGGGAGCATAATTTCAGAACATAAGTTACTACCATATATGGTGTGGTTTTGTTCTTTATAAACATCAACGGTATTATTGTTGGCGTTGTCTTTAAAGAATATGTATGGGTAACCTATTTCGCATCTGCGTTGTAAAACCTTTGCCCATATTGTTCTTTTTTCATCATCACCATCTATCATCTCCTGCATCCACTGGTTCCCAACACATACACCGTGTGTTAACTCTTGTATAGGATTTCCTTCGGTACCAATTTCCAAAAATTCGTTAATGTCTAAATGCTCAATATCTAAGTAAGGAGCAAATCTTCCTCTACGAACAGAACCTTGGCTTACAACATCTACCATTGTTTCAAAAAGTTGCATCATATGTACAGCACCAGAAGAACTTCCGTTGTTTTTAATAGGAGAACCTCTGTGTCTTAACTTTCCAAAATAACCAGAAGTACCTCCTCCTAATTTAGACATCATACCAGCTTCTGATTGTGCAAAAAGAATATCTCCTATATCATCTGCAACATGAGAACCAAAACAGCTAATTGGTAGCCCTCTTTTTTTACCAAAATTAGACCAAACAGGAGATGCTAATGAGTAGAACCCCTGAGACATATAATGGTAGAATTTATCAGCAAATCCATCAATTTTTAATGTTTTCTCAGCATTTTCTGCTATTTCTCTAATTCTTTCCTCGGGAGTTGTATTGGGCAATAAATAACCAGATCCTAAAAATTGTCTACTATGCTCTGTTAGCCATTCAAATTCTTTAGTTTGTTGTAAGGTGCTCTGTATCATGAGTTGCTGTTGTGTTTTTTAAAATAAATCGTCTTTGGTAATACTTCTTGTTCTTTTGCTGTAATTGATAGATCTTTTTACAAAGAAATCTCCATGTTTGGTTCCAATAATCTCATCATCAAACCATTCTGTTTCATCCAAAAGTTCTTTTTTAACTTCAAATATTTTTGGAATTCCAATGCTTTTTAAAGATTCATTAAATCTGTTTTTAATAAATTCTTGAATCACTTTTACAGGTAAAAAGTCCAATTCTCCTTCTTCAAATATCCAATCAATAACACCTATTTCTGCCTGATATGCTTCAGCACAAATTAATTGAATCATACGTTCAAATTCATTTGTAAACCAATCAGGATTTTCTTGTTTGATAATTTTAATTAAATCAATTCCAAAATCTCCGTGTATTTGCTCCTCTTTAGAGGTTGCCTCTACAGCATTAGAAATTCCTTTTAACATGTTTTTGTGCTTGTTAAAAGCCATGATAATTAAGAATTGAGAAAACAAGGATACGTGCTCTATAAATAATGAGAAAAGCAAAATAGCTTCTGTATATTCTTGTTGGCTGGTGCTTTTTGAGTTTTTAAGAGACTTTTCTAAATAGTTTACCCTTTTCATGATGATAGGGTTCTTTTTTAGATTTGCAAATTCATGATTTAACCCTAAAACTTCCAGTAAATGAGAATAAGCATCGTGATGTCTTACTTCACTTTCTGCAAAAGTAGCTCCAACAGCACCAATTTCTGGTTTAGGCAGTTGTAAATGAACATCTCCCCAAAACGTTTTTACGGCCACTTCTATTTGAGAGATAGCTAACATTGTGTTTTTGATTGCACTTTTCTCAACGGTATTCAATCGAGTTTTAAAATCTTGAATATCACTTGTAAAATTAAATTCTGTATGAATCCAATAAGAATGTCTTATAGCATCTACATACTCATTTAAGTGAGGATATTCATAGGGTTTTAAATTGACACGTTTTTCAAAAATATTTGTAGTTCTTTTTTTCTTTTGTTCGTTTCTATATAATATAAAAGATTTTGCAGCCCCTAATAATTCTGTCTGCATCAGCTTAATTTCAACTAAATCCTGAATTTCTTCTACAGTAGGAGTGTAGTATTGTGTTTTGGCTGCCTTGTCATTTAATTCGTTTAATACCTCTTGAGCAATTGCATTTGCTTGTTCTACAGATCCTGTATTAACAGATTTCATAGCTCCATAGATAGCATTACTAATCTTAGAAAGCTCAAAATCAGTAGCTGTGTTGTCTCGCTTAATTACTTTTAATATCATTTCTGGACGTTTGTTTGGATAGTCTAAAGGTAATACAAAAATAGATTCGTTTTTGAGGAACGCTCTCATAGATATTCACAATATGATAATTCTTTCTAGGCTTTTGTTTTATCTATGTTTCTTAGATATTTCTAAAGAAATATGGAAAAGTTTTTAACAATGCTTTAAAATTTGAACAATAAGTTTTAATTACAAATTGATAGCTTAAAAACAACTATAAAAGTGTTTATTTAGTTTATATAGAATTTGTTTTAATATTAATTATAATTGTTAATTTGTTGTTTTACAGTTTTTTGTGTGTTTGTAAAAGCAAAACACAACAGTTTTATATCTGTTAAAAAGCATTGTTGATGGTACTTGTAAATAATTATTAGGCGGTTTTTTTTAGTAAATAAATTGCAAACACAACAGGGTTAATAAGTTAGGTTGTTCGTTTTCTGAAATACAAAATAGGTAAGGTAAGAGGTGTTAGTATTTAACGTAGAAACTTTGTTTTTATCAAGAATTAAAAAGTACAATGTTACTTTGTTAATAATGTAAATTAAGATGCTAAAAGGGATTGATGTTTTTTACTATTCATGAGTACTATAAAAATAATTAGGATAGAAAAAGGTGTTTAAGCTGTGTGTTTTTAGATGCTAATAAATAGGTTTTAAAAACCTAAGAAAGTCGTTTGAAGATTGTTTATATTTGTGGTTTCAAAAAATAGCGTAGCTGTATGTCACAAAAACCGAGCATTCCTAAAGGAACTAGAGATTTTACACCTGTAGAGGTAGCAAAAAGAGATTCTATATTTTCTACCATCAAGTCTACTTTTCAAACATTTGGATTTCAGTCCATAGAAACTCCCTCTTTTGAGAACTCTCAAACATTAATGGGAAAGTATGGTGAAGAAGGAGATCGGTTGATTTTTAAAATTTTAAATTCGGGAGATTATTTAAAAAAGGCAGATGCTACTTTGTTGGAAAATAAAGAGAGTAAAAAAATAACCGCATCTATTTCTGAAAAAGCGCTAAGATACGATTTAACAGTGCCTTTTGCACGCTACGTGGTTCAACATCAAAATGAAATTGATTTTCCGTTTAAGAGATATCAAATTCAACCCGTATGGAGGGCGGATAGACCACAAAAAGGTCGTTTTAGAGAGTTTTACCAGTGTGATGCAGATGTGGTAGGAAGTGATTCTCTTTGGCAGGAAATAGATTTTATTCAGTTATACGATACTGTCTTTGAGAAGTTAGGACTGGAGGGAGTGACTATTAAAATGAACAATAGAAAAATTTTATCAGGAATAGCAGAAATAATAGGTGCTAGTGATAAACTTATTGATTTTACAGTTGCTTTAGATAAATTAGACAAAATTGGAGAGGAAGGCGTTGTTAAAGAGATGATAGAAAAAGGAATTCCAGAAGAAGCTATTGGAAAAATCACTCCTTTATTTCATTTTAAAGGATCCAATCAAGAAAGGTTAAATCAGTTACAAACAATGCTGATTTCTTCAGAAGAAGGAACCAAGGGAGTTGAAGAATTAAGATTTATTATAGATACTATAGAAGCTGTAGGTTTACAAACGGCAGAAGTAACTTTAGACGTAACTTTGGCACGAGGATTAAATTATTACACAGGAGCTATTTTTGAAGTATCAGCCCCTAAAGGAGTAAAAATGGGTTCTATTGGTGGTGGTGGTAGATATGATGATTTGACGGGGATTTTTGGATTAAAAGATATGAGTGGAGTAGGTATTTCTTTTGGATTGGATAGAATTTATCTAGTTTTAGAAGAGTTAAATCTATTTAAAGGAATAGATTTACCAAGGCCAGATGTTTTGTTTATCAACTTTGGTGATAAAGAGGCGTTGTATTCATCCAAAGCAATAGCAAAGCTGAGAAAATTAGGAGTAAAAAGTGAATTGTATCCAAGTGCAGCTAAAATGAAAAAACAAATGATGTATGCAAATAAAAGAAGCATTCCGTTTGTGGTTTTGGTAGGAGAAAAAGAAATAGAAGCAGGTACATATACCTTAAAAAATATGGAAACAGGAGAACAAGCGATGTATAGGTACGATGAATTGCTACAAGTGATAATTAATTCGTAAATTTACTACTTAATAATTTTTATAAATATGTCCCAAGAAATTGACATAATGAAAGAAGAACACATAGACGAAATAGGAGACAATCACATTGGAGATGTAACCAGAACGCCATTGCGCGAGGATGCATTCGAATTGTCTGATCAAGAAAAAATTGATAAAATTCAAGGCAATGTTCTTGAAATTATGCAAACGTTAGGTTTAGATTTAACAGATGATAGTTTAAGAGGAACACCCAAACGAGTAGCAAAAGCTTTTGTAAACGAGCTGTTTGGAGGATTAAACCCTAAAAACAAACCCAAACTATCTACATTTGAAAACAATTACAAGTATAATGAAATGTTGGTAGAAAAAAACATAGTTGTTTATTCTACTTGCGAACATCATTTATTACCCATTATTGGTAGAGCTCACGTAGCCTACATTTCAAAAGGAACTGTGGTTGGTTTGTCTAAAATGAACAGAATTGTAGATCACTTTTCAAAAAGACCTCAGGTTCAAGAGCGTTTGACAAGGCAAATTGTAAAAGCCTTACAAGAAGCTTTAGGTACTAAAGATGTTGCTTGTATAATTGATGCAAAACACTTGTGTGTAAACTCTAGAGGTGTAAAAGACATTGATAGTTCTACCGTGACAGCAGAGTTTGGTGGAGCTTTTAAAAACGTAGATAAACAAAAAGAGTTTAGAGACTATATTAAATTAGAAACAAAGTTTTAAGTATCGTTCAAAATTATAAAAAAAGCCAACTACTAAATTTAGTAGTTGGCTTTTTTTATATTCAGATAAACAATTCCGGTAGTTTTTGCAATCTACATAGTAGGGTATAGGCAATAGTTATACACCAATTTGTTCTAAGTTGTTAAAAGCTAAATTTCTGTCTTTATATCGTCAGTTTTTAGCACATTGGTATAACTGTTTACAAACATAAAAATAATTTATTTTTTAATATCAGCACTATAACCATCATGAATAAAAAAAGTTATAGGTTCACCTCAATCTAACTAATTTAAGTTTCTAGTTGTAATCTTTGTAACAATAGGATTGCAAAAAAAGGATACTAATTAATTTTTTTTCATATCAATTAAAATAGAAAATGTTTTATTGATGTCATCTTCTTTTACCACAATGGTAATTTCGTGTGTGGTTGATATAATTTCTTGTACAGGAATATCTGCCCAAGCCAATTGTTTTAATATAAAATAATAAATACCAGATTGCTCTGAATTTGACTTTGGAAGCTTAATAGTTATAGAAGCTAAATTTTTAGAGGAAGACAGTAATTGTTCTGTTTTAAAAATAGCAGCTACTTTTGTGTGTAATTTTTTACTAGTAATAATATTTGTTTCAAAAATACCTTGAGAAATGGTAAAGAAATAGTCTTTATCATCACCAAATTCATGAATCAAATCTGCAATGCATTTTAGTAGCGTTGGAGTGTTTTTAAATGTAAAATTTCCCAAATCAGAACGCACAATAAAATCACCTAAAGTAAGTGTTATTTTTTTGATGTTTTTTCTGATTTTTAAGATACTAGAAGGAGACAGTCTGTTGATAGCCATCATAATGGCTCCTGATTTTACATCTTTATTTAAATCATTTTCAACATCAGGTTGAATGACTCTAGCCAATGACGAAACATTGATTAATTTATCATTTAAAGCCTCTTCTAAAAAAGGTGTTTTTCTAATAATTCCTTCTACCGATTCTTGTATGGTTTTCATACCTGTTGAAATTTTAACAATTCGTATCAAGATGTAAAGATATTATTATTTTTTTGTAGAAATAACACTTTTGTGAAACCTTTGTGGTTTTATTGCGGCAAGGACTATAAAATGCTGATAATAAAGATTAGTGAAACCTAGAAACAACAATTATGAAAGTATTAAAGTTTGGAGGAACTTCTGTAGGAAGTCCAAAAAGTATAAAGGAGGTAGGGAACATTGTAAGAAATGTAAAAGGAAAAAAAACAGTAGTACTATCTGCGATGTCTGGTACCACTAATTCTTTACACGAAGTTGCAGACCATATTATAAATTACAGAGAAGAGGAGGCAAACGAACTGGTAGACACTTTGATTGGCAAATATGTAAATGTTGTAAAAGAACTCTTATCCGTAGAAAAAAATCAAGACGAAGCAATAGCTTTGATATCTACCCGTTTTGAGTTTATTAGAGAGCACATTGGATTAGAAATTTCTTCTGCTCAAATAGAAAAAAATATTGTTGCACAAGGAGAAATTTTATCTACCAATTTATTTATTTTTCATTTAAAAGAAATTGGAGCCAATGCAACATTGGTTTCTGCTTTTGACTTTATGGCTATTGATGCAGCTAATGAACCTGTAATTTCTAAAATAACAGAGGAATACGGTAAAATTGTAGCTGCAAATCCAGCTACAGAAATTTTTGTAACTCAAGGCTATATTTGCAACAGTTATACAGGAGAAGTTGACAATTTAAAAAGGGGAGGGTCAGATTATTCAGCTTCTTTAATTGGAGCGGCTATTGTAGCAGAAGAAATTCAGATTTGGACAGATATTGATGGAATGCATAATAATGATCCTCGTTTTGTAGAAAATACATTCTCGTTAAAAGAAATCTCTTTTGATGAAGCGGCAGAGTTAGCTTATTTTGGAGCAAAAATATTACACCCACAATCCGTTATTCCTGCAAGAAAAGCAAATGTGCCTGTATTGTTAAAAAATACGTTTCAGCCCGATGCACCTGGAACGATTATTAAAAACTGTAATGTTCCAAACGGTGTAAGAGCTATTGCAGCCAAAGATGGTATTACCGCAATTAAGATTAAGTCTTTTAGAATGTTAATGGCGTATGGTTTCTTAAAAGGTGTTTTTGAAGTTTTTGAGAAGTACAAAACCTCTATTGATATGATAACGACTTCAGAAGTTGCTGTTTCTATTACTATTGATGATACCACACACTTAGAACAAATTGTAGAAGAATTAAAAGAAATAGGTACAGTAGATGTGGATACAAATTTAAGTATTGTATGTTTGGCTGGAGATTTTTCTGTAAAGCGAACAGGATCGAGTACTGCAATTTTTAATAGTTTATCTAACATTCCTATTCGTATGATTTCTTACGGAGGGTCTGATTACAACGTATCTTTAGTTATAAATACAGAGAATAAAAAAGAAGCTTTAGTCGCTTTAAACAAGGGCGTGTTTCAATAGATAATAATTAACAGTTTGTGCGGTTTAAAACAAAAAATATTCTATTTTTGTAGATATAATATAATTACACAAACAAAATATTTAATATAGAATGGATATTTCACAATTTTCAGGTTTTTTAGCTTTCTTATTTGTATTTACTACAGGTTTTTGGTTGTTGATTTTTTTATTGACATTTGTGGTACCTTATTGGATTACAGGAACAGTTATAGAAAATATACAGTTAAAATTAGCTGAAAAAAAACAACAATAAGCATAAGGTATATGTTTATTATAAATTAGAAAAGCCTTAAAAACAATTTTAAGGCTTTTCTAATTTTGTGTTAATTTTTTTATAGTTACTCTAAATTATTTTAAGAAAATAAATATTACTTTTCTTGAAGATTAACAACAATTAGATCCAGGAGTGCAGTTGTTGTTGGTTGCTTTAATAGTAAGTTTCTTTTCTGGAATACCACAAGCATCCTCTGCCAAACAAGCTGTTAAGGTAGAAGTCAAAACAAAATGCGTGTGATGAAACGCTACACCATATTTACCAATAGTATCGCTTTGGTATTCTATCTCAATGGTTAAATTTCCAATATTTAGCTTGTCTTGTGCTAATTGTATAATATTTAGTAATTTTTCTGGATGCAATCTATGATCGTAGTCATTGGCATTCCAAAGCTGAAAATTAACAACCTCCTCTTTACGTTCTATACCTCCACAATCTATAAAGTGTTTGGTCACTTTACCTATTTCTGTTATATGAAAATGAGCAGGAACTAAAGATCCGTTTGGAAGTTGAAATATTAACGACTTAAGTTGTGATAATTGGTTTTTAAAATCTAACAATTTCATAATTTTATTTTAAGATAACAAATTCTATATTAACATCTATTTCTGGCCATTCAGAACTACCATCTAACTTAACGCTAGCTATTTTATCAATTACATTTAATCCTTTGGTAACTTGTCCAAAAACGGTATGTTCTCCGTTTAAGTGTGAGCAATCTACATTGGTTTGCGTAATGTAAAATTCAAAAGGATTGGATAGTTTTTTAGGATTGTTTTCCCAACTTCTGGTAGCAGAAAGAGAACCTCTTTTGTGTGTTACATTTTTTCTAAATTCTGCTGGTAACCTATAGTTGTTTAATTGAATTCTATAGGTGTCTACAATTGCTTTTTCAGACCATCCACCTTGAATAATAAAGTCTTTTACAATTCTATGAAAACAAGTTTTGTTGTAGTATCCGTTTTTTATTAAATATATAAAACTAGCTCTATGTAGAGGTGTTGTTTTGTATAAAGTAATGTGTATATTCCCTAATCTAGTTTTTAGTAAAAGCTTGGTTTCTGGGTTGTTTTTTCCATATTCTCTAAAAAAGCTTCTAACATTTTTATAATTAATAACGTCTTTTACCAATAGTTCTTTTTTGAGAATTACAGGAATAGACTTTTTTTGAACTACTTTTTTTAGAACAGTTTTTTTAACGACTAAAGGTGTTTTTTTTATCTCTTTTGATTTAGTTGTACAACTTGTAAATAGTGTAAAACTAAAACAAAGTACAAGAAAAAAATTACTCAATAATACCTGCATATAAACTTTTTACAATTCCATCAGACAAACCAATTTTAGGCACATAAATGCGTTTTGCAACTGACCACTTCATGGCAGATACATATATTTTAGTTGCAGGAATAATTACATCAGCTCTATCTATATTTAAGTTCAATTCAGAAATACGTTCTTCATAACTCATTGTTTTTAAATATTTATAATTGGCTTTCATATAAATATAGGATAGAGGAGAGTCGTCTGTTCTACCAGACATTTTGTATATTTTATTGATATTTCCGCCAGAACCTATTAAAGAAATGTTGTGAATGCCTTTGGTATGTTTTTTAACCCAATTTTTCATATCATTCCATTCCTCTTTTAATTGGTCTTTTTGGTTTAACATTCTAACTGTTCCCATTTTAAAAGATTTGGATTCACTAATTTTTCCTTTTTTGTAAATGGTCATTTCTGTGCTTCCTCCACCAACATCTACATATAAATAAGAACTGTTGGTATCAAGTAAATCTCCTAAATCGGTAGCAGCAATAATCTTAGCTTCAATTTTACCCTCAATAATATCTATTTTTATTCCTGTCTTTTTTAAGATACGATCTATAACATAGGTTCCATTAGAGGCATCACGCATAGCGGATGTTGCACAAGCTTTGTAGGTTTCTACTCCATGCACACTCATTAAGAGTTGAAAAGCATTCATGGCATCAATCAATCGAATAATTTTCTTTTCAGAAATTTTTCCATCTACAAATGTGTCTTCTCCCAAACGGATAGGAACACGAACCAGGGCACTTTTTTTAAATTTGACATTGTTTTTTTCTTTTTCAAGAACATCCATAATCAATAGTCTAACTGCGTTAGAGCCTATATCTATAGCTGCATATTTTTTAATATTAATCAAGATGTAAATTGTTTAAGAGGTTATGTTATTTGTTTTTGTGAGCTTTTGGAAACTCTTTTAAAATGGTTTTTCCAGATTTTATGTTTTTCCAATGTTTGGTGTCAAACTGAATTCCTATGACTCCACAAGTAGGAACATGAGAAATTGCTTTATTGCCAAAGGTATTTACAAAAGTGTTAATTCCATGATCGTGACTAAACACAATTGCAGAGTTGTAAGCATCATCTAAAGCCTTAATGGTTTTTACCAAGTATCCGTCACTAAAGCTATATAGAGATTTGCTAATTTTTAAATTTGCCATAGGAAATTCCATAACGTTACAAAAAATAATCCCTGTATGTAGCGCTCTGTTTGCACAACTAGATATAAAAGTATCAGGTTTTGCAATGTTTTTATCTAGAACTTTGGCAATTAAATAAGCATCGTTAATTCCTCTTTTTTTAAGAGGTCTATCTATGTCTTTTATACCTTCATATTCCCATGAAGATTTTGCGTGTCTTACAATATATATTGTTTTCATATAATTTTTGCTTCTTGTTTAAGGAGCTAGTCTTTCAATTTTCCACTCAAAATTTTCTAATAAAGTATATCGAATTCTGTCGTGCATTCGGTTAGGTCTGCCTTGCCAAAACTCTATAGATATAGGGTTTATAATATAACCTCCCCAGTGTTTAGGTCTAGTAATTTCTAGATTTTTAAAATGCTGAGTATGCATAGCTAGTTGTTGATGTAATTGCTCTTTTGAGGACACTACTTCACTTTGATTTGATGCCCAAGCTCCTAGTTTACTACCCTCAGGTCTACTTTTAAAATATTCATCTGATAGGCTTGGAGTAATTTTCTTTGCCTTTCCTTTAATAATAACTTGTCTTTCTTGTTGTTCCCAAAAAAACGAAGCACATACATTAGGGTTGTTTGCAATTGCCTTTCCTTTTTCACTTTGGTAGTTGGTATAAAAAATAAATCCTTCTTCAGTAAAACGTTTTAACAATACAATTCTATTTTTAGGAAAACCATCCAAACCTATGTTGGCAATGTTCATTGCATTGGTTTCTGAGCTGGTTTTGGCTTTTTCAGCTTCGTAAAACCATGTTTGAAAAAGCGTAATAGGATCTTTAGGAGCATTAGTTTCTGTTAACTCTCCCTTTTGATAGTTTTTTCTATACTCGCTTAAATCTTTATTCATATTTAGTTGTTTGTGCTGTAAAGTATTGAAAATGTGAGTATTGTGTTAAGTGTTAGCAAGTGTTAACCAAACTGATAACCGCTTAATAAACTCGAGTTATACTCATTATTAAAATAACTAAAAAAAATAACAATAATAGCTATAAATAACACCCATTTGTCTTTGATTTTATACTTTATAAAAATACCAAAAGAAAACAAAACTAACATAGGATTCTAGTTGTAAGAAGCTGCTTTTAAAAATTGTTAATTACGTTGTTATATAACATGTATTTAAAAGTTATAGTAAATAGGGGGTAATAATAGAAATAATAATATACCCTAAAAATAACCAAAAACTATTTGTGTTTTGTTAAAATTACGGCTAGCTATCCATCCTGGAACAGATATAAATGTAGCACTAGATAAAAAGTTTCAATCATATTATACTAAGGTGCTTTTTAATTCGCTTTAAAAATATATTGTTAGAGTTGTATTTTACGGGTCATCAAGAAGATTTTTTACAGAACCATAAAATAAATTTTGATGATAGGTAGTATTGTTATTGGAGTCATTTTGTGTATTTAATTTCACTACAAATTAAATATTTTATTCATTCTATTCTGCTATATACGTACATTTGTATTTCTATGGAATTTTCATCTAAACTTTTAGAAGGTGCAGTAAACGAAGTCTCTCAATTACCAGGTATTGGTAAAAGAACGGCATTGCGCTTGGTGTTACATTTATTAAGGCAGCCTAAACAGCAAACTGAGTATTTAACGCGTGCTTTAAATAATTTAGTAACAGATATAAAGCTGTGTAAAAACTGTCATAATATATCAGATGTTGAAATTTGTGAAATTTGCGCAAGTCCTAAAAGAGATCCTACTACTGTTTGTGTGGTAGAAGATGTTAGAGATGTAATGGCGATAGAAAACACGGCACAGTTTCAAGGAAAATATCATGTTTTAGGAGGAAAAATATCTCCTATGGAAGGAATTGGTCCTAATAATTTACAAATAGAAAGTTTGATAGAAAAAGTAAAAGAAGGTGAGATTAAAGAACTTGTTTTTGCTTTAAGCTCTACCATGGAGGGTGATACTACTAACTTTTATATTTACAAACAAGTAAAAGATTTAGATGTAGAAATTTCTGCAATTGCAAGAGGGATTTCTGTAGGAGATGAGTTGGAATACGCAGATGAGGTTACCCTAGGAAGAAGTATTTTGAATAGAATACCGTTTGAAATTAGTCTACGTAATTAAAAAAAAGACATTGGTAAATTTACCAATGTCTTTTTATCAGTTCTATTCTTTTATTTTCCAGGTTCTAATCCAATCATATTTTGTAGTCAAATCATCAAAAGAAGCTGTCTCAAAAATACTTCCTTCAGGGTCTACAGGATTCCAGTCATAAACTTCAACCGCCATAGTAATAAAACCTTCAATTGTAAAATCAGTAGTAGGAGTGATAGAATATTTGTATTCCCCGTCTAGGTAAAACCTCAAATCTGTAGGGGATTTCCACCAGAAACCGTACACATGAAAACGTTCGTAGTTTTTCTCTGTTAAGTCCAGTTTATTCTGACCTCTAGAACTTTTAGGCGTTCCACATTGAGGTCTTGCATGTATAATAGCATTTGAGTGAAATATAGCATCCCAATTTTTAGCCCAAGCTTTTGTACCTTGGTGTACACGCCCTACACATTCTTGTATATCAAGTTCTAATTTTCTAGGGTCTTCACCTTTACAATTTTGTTTCATAGCTAACCAAAATGTAGAAGACATAATTGTTTTGTTAGCTTTCATTTTGCATTCATAATACATTCCTATACCTCCTGCTTTCTTCGATCTGACAATTCCACCACCATGAGTGTAAGTTAGATTTCTAACCTTTTTAGGTGCTTGATACTTTAATGTTGTTATGTTTAAATTTCCATTGCTAACAGTAACATTATTGGCTTCAAAAAGACCTGGGGGTCTACCTATCCAAGAAAAACCATCAGTAGTGGGTTCTTTGTGCCATTTTGTATCATCAAAAATACCAGTCTCAAATTCATCAGACAGCTCATCTATTTTAGACCAGCTTTTGTTGTAGCCTATTGGAGCAGCTGTTGCATCTTTAAAGAAAGGTTTTTCTGTTTTGATAACAACGGGTGTTGCGGTACTTTCAATAGTTTTGTTGATTTTTTTTAACAACTTAGTACTTTTTTTAATTGGAGTTGTAGCACAACCCATCAGAATTAAAGAAAAGTATAAAAATAAGTAATTATTTGTTTTCATTAAATAGTGTTTTAGTTAGCTAAGTTATTTAAAATATATAAAAAAATATAGTTATGTGAATTTTGTTTTTTTAGAACAAGATTTAAAATTATTGTTTAGAACAAACTTTTCCTAAGAATAAAAGTTTGTTTGTTATTAGTAGAGAATTAAATATTTATATTTGTGTTTACTATTTTTAAAGACTGTATAATTTGTCAAAATTTTGTTATACTAGGAGCTTCGTTTTTTGTTGCCTAGTCATGGTATTGTTCAGTTGTAAAAATTCATCTAAAGAAATCAATGATTTTTTGGCAGATCAGAATTTACCCATTGGTGTTGCAGAACAAATAAATCATGCTTACAAAGATTCTGGAATTATTACGAATAGACTAATATCTCCTATGCTACTAGATTATTCTAATAGAAAATTAACTCCCTATTCAGAGTTTCCTAAAGGGATAAAAATGGTAATCATCAATAAAAAAACAAGAGACTCTATAACAGTAACAGGAAATTATGCCATTAACTATGAAGTTACCAATTTTTCTGAAATTATAGGGAATGTAGTAATTATCAACCACCAAAATGGAGCTACTTTAAATTCCGAACAAATGTATTGGGATAAAAAAGAACACTATTTTTTTACAGAAAGTAAATTTACGTTATTTACTCAAAAAGATACCTTGCATGGTGTTGGTTTTGAGTCTGATAGTGATTTAAATAATTGGATATTAAACAATACAAAAGGTAATTTTGTTATCAATACTAAAAAAGAAGAATAATGCATAAGTTTTCAAAAATTATAGCTTGGGCCTATTTACTTGTAGGAATTATTTTTGCAGTAGAAGTGTTTATGAATTGGAGTACAGATAGAGACAAATCTTATGTTTCAGCATTAATGTGTGTATTAGCCATTTTTATGTTTTTTTTCAAACAAAGATTTAAAAATAGGCAATCAGAAAAATAATTAGATGGACACAGAATTTCTCATTATTATAATATCTATTCTTTTCTCAGCTTTTTTTTCGGGTCTAGAAATTGCTTTTGTTTCTTCTAACAAACTACAAGTTGCTTTAGAGAAAAAAAAAGAAGGTTTTACATCTTTGTTAATGAATAAGTTAACCCAAAAAACCTCTAAGTTTATTACTACAATGTTAGTAGGTAATAACATTGCTTTGGTTATTTATAGTTATTATATGGGAGAAAAGTTAATGACTTTGTTGCCTAACGGATTTAACAACTCTTTAGTATTACAAACCATTATATCTACTATGGTTATTTTGGTAACAGCAGAATTTTTACCCAAAGCTATTTTTAGAGTATATGCAAACGAAACTTTAATGTTTTTTGCATTTCCAGCATACGTTTTTTATGTTATATTTCACCCCATATCTAGTTTGATAGAAAAAATATCAGACGGATTGTTAAGTTTGTTTTTTAATACCGATGAGGACGAAGAAGATTCAGAATTTTCAAAAGCAGAGTTAGGCCATTATATAGATAAGCAGTTAGAAACAGGAAAAGATGATGAAGAAATAGATTCTGAAATACAAATTTTTCAAAATGCATTAAGTTTTAATACGGTTAAGGCAAGAGAAATTATGGTACCAAGAATAGATGTTCAGGCTATGGAAATTCATGAGCAAGTTGTTAAATTAAAACAAAACTTTGTAGATACGGGCTTTTCTAAAATTTTAATATACAAAACATCATTAGATGATATTGTAGGTTATGTGCGTGCCTTTGAGATGTTTAAAAACCCTAAAACAATTAAGTCTGTTATTTTGCCTGTAGAATACATTCCAGAGTCCATGATGATTAACGATGTTTTGAATATTATGACCAAAAAACGAAAAAGTATTGCGATTGTAATTGATGAATATGGAGGAACATCTGGAGTTATTACAGTAGAAGATATTATAGAAGAACTTTTTGGAGAAATAGAAGATGAACATGATAAAATAGCATTAAAAGAAGAGAAAATATCAGAAAATGAATATCGATTTTCAGCAAGGTTAGAGGTTGATTATATAAACGAAACCTATAATTTAAATATTCCCAAATCGGAATCGTATGAAACGATAGGTGGGTATATTATAGAAAGTATAGAAGATATTCCTCAATTGGGAGAAGAATTTGTAATGGGTGAGAACTATATCAAAATAACCAAAGTAAGTAACACCCATATAGAAGAGGTGTATTTAAAATCGAAATACGACACTGAATAAAAATTTAATTTTAAAAACGTTTCTTTTTGTTTTCGGGTTTCAATTGAAATTGTATTTTTGCAGACAATCAAAAAAAATATAGATACATAAATGGCAATATTATCAAAAATAAGAGATCGCTCAGGGTTTTT
>Ga0209093_1000165_pt1 | contig 33664 bp, 23 predicted proteins | sample SidtaG_4_FD_187450 | JGI IMG/M metagenome (GOLD analysis project Ga0209093, IMG submission 187450) | Marine algal microbial communities from Sidmouth, United Kingdom - Sidmouth_Male1 metaG (SPAdes) (version 2) | ecosystem: Host-associated > Algae > Red algae > Unclassified | place: Sidmouth...
AAATTTTTTCGAGTACGAGGCGGAGGTTATTCAGCATAGCCGTAGCTACGCTGGATGTTCTCCAACAAAGTAATCGGACAAATTTCGCCAAATGAACTTATCATAATTAGTTTGACTTACTACTTAGTAAAAGGTCAACATTGATTTCGTAGGGTGATTGTAGTAGGTTTTGAATTATTTGAATGTTATTTTATGGTAATTATTTTATTTTGAAATGGTAAAATGCTACCTTGTTTTCGATTGGAAGTTAGTTTCATATCCGAAAGCGAACAAATTACATTATTTTCAGTTTTAAAGCATATCAATATTTTTTAGGTTAAAAAAAATACAAATACTATGGCTATTAAATTAGGAGAAATTGCGCCAGATTTTACGGCAGAAACCACCGAAGGAACGATTAATTTTCACGAATGGCTTGGCGACGGCTGGGGTGTTTTATTTTCGCATCCGGCTGATTTCACGCCCGTTTGCACGACCGAGCTCGGTACGGTGGCAAGGCTCAAAGCCGAATTTGCGAATCGCGATACCAAGGTCATTGCAGTCAGTGTAGACCCGATGGGCGACCACCACGAGTGGATTAAAGACATCAACGAAACACAGAAAACGACGGTCAATTTTCCATTGATTGCCGACCATGACAAGAAGGTCGCTATGCTTTACGGCATGTTGCACCCTGAGGCAGATAGCAAGCATACGGTACGTTGTGTGTTCATCATTGCACCGGACAAAACCGTGAAGTTGACGCTTACTTATCCGCCGGCTACGGGGCGTAATTTCCACGAAATCATCCGCGTATTGGACTCACTCCAATTGACTGCCAATCACAAACTCGCCACACCTGCCAACTGGAAGCAAGGCGAAGATTGCATCATTGTACCTTCGGTAAGTAATGAGCAAATACCGGAACTTTTCCCGCAAGGACATTACGAAGTAAAACCTTATTTGCGCTATACGTCTCCGCCGAAGTAGGTGATTAGGTGGATAGGGTGCAGGACAAATTTTTAATTTTGGAGAAATCTTTCGCCTACTAAGTAACAAAATAAATGTATATTCTCGACTTGTTCTTTTTCCTTTATACTTCACCAAATTTTCCTTAAATACAGTGAGTATTCGCGTCAAATTTGGTTTGTCTAAAGAAAAAATAACGACGCGAAGAATGTACATTTATTAAAACCCTGTTCCTTACTACTTAGTGAAAGAAATTAAATAAATTGTTCCATAATGCGCCGTAATTTTTTCTTCTAAGGTCGCACTGAAATATAGCCATTTTTTAATTAATTAAAATTATTTTGTAATTTATTTGTTATTAAAAATGAATTATTTATAAATATTTTTTATTATAAAATAATTTAAAAATATCCTTATTTCAGCAGAACCTTCTAAAGAATTCAAAAAATCGTTGCATAGCCATAGCTACGGAACTATTTTTTGTGTTTTTTAGAAGGGAAAAGAACAAGCATAATGGGGCAAGTTATTTATTTTCTTTCACTTAGCAAATTAGAAGCGTAAAATTAATGCTGAATTTTGAACGACCAAAATAGCTGATTATAAACAATCATCTTGTCGTACAAAACTTTCAGCATGATATCTATTTGCTACAAACTTGACTTTTATCATTCAATTGCCTATCTTGTATTAGATAATTGAGGTGAAAGTATAGTGAGTAATGAGTGTACATGTTGTACTCAACATTGATACATTCAAAACTAAATGAATAAGTTCGTTTGAAGCAAATACTAATATCATTCTTAAAATACATAGAACTCGAAAAAAGATACGCTGCTCATACTATCCAAGCATATCGGAATGATTTGGAGCAGTTTAGCTTATATATTCGGACGACTTACACCATATCTGAAATAGGAAACATCCAACATATACACATTCGCTCATGGATAGTGTCTATGTTAGAAAGCGGCGCGACTACCACTACAGTCAACCGCAAACTCTCCGCACTCAAAAGCTACTATAAGTTTGCTCTCAAATGCGGTTTCATCATTATCAATCCGATGAATAAAGTCGTTATGCCCAAAAATGGCAAACGTCTCCCTGCATTTGTTACCACTAAGAAGATGACACTCCTTTTTCAAAACGTTGATTTTGGAGAAGGCTTCCCCGGGCTTCGCAACCGCCTCATACTCGAAACCCTCTACGCCACCGGCATGCGTCGCGCCGAACTCATAGGACTCAAAATCGCCGACGCAGACATGTATAACTGTCGCTTTCGCGTAATGGGCAAAGGCAATAAAGAACGCATGATACCTTTTTCTGATTCATTCAAAAAAATATTGGAACAATACCTTATTATACGTAACGAAACATTCCCCACTACAAACAATGACCTTTTTTTGACAGACAAAGGAAACTTACTTTACCCAAAATTCGTTTATAATATAGTTAGGCGTTACCTATCACAAGTTACTTCGCAAGCGCAGCGTAGTCCACACACATTACGGCATACATTTGCCACACACCTCACCGAAAACGGTGCCGACCTCAACGCAGTAAAGACCCTGTTAGGACATAGCTCTTTGGCTTCCACCCAAATTTACACCCACAACTCTATCGAAAAACTCAAACGTGTATACGAACAAGCACACCCCAAGGCTTTGAAGAAAAAATGAGTGAATGAGTGGATGAGTGAATAAGTGAATAGTAAATGAATGTCCTGATAATTATCGGGATGAATGAAGAAATGAGTGAATCACTAAATTGATTTAATCATTTAAAATTCATTCACTCATTCATCAAAATATTTACTCATTCACTCATCTACTCATTTAATCATTTCATTTTATAACCATATAAATAGATTGATATGAGAGTACAGACGCAGTCCGTTCACTTTGTTGCCGACAGAAAACTGTTGGAATTCATTGAGAAAAAAGTAAACAAATTAGAAACCTTCTATGACCGGATTATCGACGCAGACGTGACGCTCCGGTTGGAAAATACCGGACAGGTGAGAGACAAAATTGCTGAAATCAAACTACAAGTGCCTGGCGACACCCTCGTTGTGAGAGAAAGTAGCAAAACCTTTGAAGGCTCAATTGATGGGGCAGTAGGCACCCTCAAAAGACAGCTTATTAAACGAAAAGAAAAAATGACGGGTAGATAAATAGCATAGTATCAAGCACCAAATACCAGACTCCAATTTAAATGAAAAAAAATATTGGAATTTGGAATTTGTTAATTGAAATTTATTTACCTTTGCAGCGCAAAAGAAATCCGTTTCCTTTAGAGGAAACGGATTTTTTATGTGAATAGGGAAAAAGCCACTAAATACGACTTTAGGGAAGACGAAAAAAATAATCTACCCGTCTGAATTGTTCTTTTTCTTATATGTTTCACTAAATTTTCCTTACGTAGCCCAGCTATGCGCGTCAAATTTAGCCAAACATATAAAAAAAATAACTTCTTCATTTGGGGTAGATTATTTTCTTCCTCTTCCCTTATCACCTCCTTTTTATCCACAGGGAACGAATTGACGCAGATGTACGTTATTAAAGTCAGAAACACTTGTAAAACGAACTTTAAAGAGGAAAAATGAAAAAAAGATAAAAAAAGTATTCCAAATACTTTATTTTTTCAAAAAAGTTCGTAAATTTGCAAGCACTTTGAAAAAAAGGTCAAATTATAGAAGATAATTTGTTTAAAAACTCACGAAAAAACTAAATTTTGCCGATGTAGCTCAGTTGGCCAGAGCAGCTGATTTGTAATCAGCGGGTCGGGGGTTCGAATCCCTCCATCGGCTCCAAAATTTCTCTTCATCTTTCAAACTTTTCCGGTAAGATGAGGATAGTAAAAACAGTCGAAAAAGTTCGACTTTTTTTCAACTATGGTAAATAGTTAAATGTTTTATTCGTTAAATTGTGTTATACTGTTTCGCTACGCGAAACTAAAAACCTAATTAACCAATCACCTAATTAATTAAGTACCATGTTCCGGGGGTGCGCCGGAGTTGGAGAGCCGGGCCAGACTGTAAATCTGGTGTTTCGACTGAATAGGTTCGAGTCCTATCACCCCCACGTATAAAGAATAAGTTTAAGTCGAAGTTTAAGCTTAAAAGAAATTTGTCGCAGACAAATTTAGATTTTAAACTTGAACTTAGGCAAGACGAAAAAAATAATCCACCCGTCTGAATTGTTCTTTTTCTTATATGTTTCACTAAATTTTCCTTACGTAGCCCAGCTATGTGCGTCAAATTTAGCCAAACATATAAAAAAAATAACGGCTTCATTTGGGGTAGATTATTTTCTTCCTCTTCCCTTATTCTTAAATTTAGACTTAAAAAGCGGAAGTAGCTCAGTTGGTAGAGCATCAGCCTTCCAAGCTGAATGTCGCGGGTTCGAGTCTCGTCTTCCGCTCTTTGACCAATGAATGGATGAGTGAATTTTGAATGAATGAATAATGAACGAATGAATTTTGAATGAAAGATTGAATTATAAAAGTACCCCCTTGATTCATTCAAAACTCAAAATTCATTCATTGTATTCACTCATTCAAAATTCATTCATTCATTCATTAGCTCTCTGCCAATGTAGCTCAGGGGTAGAGCACTTCCATGGTAAGGAAGGGGTCGGGGGTTCAATTCCCCCCATTGGCTCAAAGACTTTAACTGTTTCTGTGATGTATGATATTTTCATAAAAAAATCATAGACAGAAACTTTCACTAAAGCCTACTCAACAATAAAACAATCATTTAATAGTGTTAAACTATTTCTATTTAATAAAATTTTCACATCAATAAAAATTTCACAAACCGATGGCTAAGGAAACTTTTAACAGAGATAAACCCCACGTAAATATCGGTACTATCGGTCATGTTGACCATGGTAAAACCACTTTGACAGCTGCGATTACTTCAGTATTAGCTGAAGCAGGTGGTGGGGCTAAAATGGATTATGCTAGCATCGACTCTGCTCCAGAGGAGAAAGAGCGTGGTATTACCATTAATACAGCACACGTAGAATACGAAACGGCTACACGCCACTACGCACACGTTGACTGTCCGGGTCACGCAGATTATGTAAAAAACATGGTTACGGGTGCAGCTCAAATGGACGGTGCTATTCTCGTGTGTGCAGCTACCGATGGTCCTATGCCACAAACTCGTGAGCACATCCTTCTTGCACGTCAAGTAGGTGTTCCACAGATTGTTGTTTTTATGAATAAAGTTGACCTCGTCGATGACGAAGAAATGCTTGAACTCGTAGAAATGGAGGTTCGTGAACTATTGAGCAGCTATAAATTTGACGGTGACAACATTAGTGTCATTGCAGGTTCTGCACTCAAAGCACTCGAAGGTGATGCAGCAGCAGTAGCGCAGGTACAAGAATTGATGGACGCAGTGGATAAAGATATTCCACTTCCTCCGCGCGAAGTTGACAAAGACTTCTTGATGCCGATTGAGGATGTTTTCTCTATCACAGGTCGTGGTACAGTAGCAACTGGTCGTATCGAGCGTGGTATCATCAACTCTGGTGAGGCAGTAGAAATCATAGGTTTTGTCGATGAGCCACTCAAATCTGTAGTAACAGGTGTAGAGATGTTTCGCAAAATCCTTGATAGAGGAGAAGCTGGTGACAACGCTGGTTTGTTGCTTCGTGGTATTGAAAAAGCTGCTATCAAACGTGGTATGGTTATCTGCAAACCCGGTTCGGTCAAGCCACACACTAAATTTAAGTGTGAGGTCTACGTACTTGGAAAAGATGAAGGCGGTCGTCACAAACCATTCTTCAACGGATATCGTCCGCAGTTTTACTTCCGTACAACTGATGTTACAGGTGACATCAAATTGCCAGAAGGGGTTGAGATGGTAATGCCCGGCGACAACGTATCTTTGGAAGTACACTTGATTACAAAAATCGCTATGGAAAAAGGTCTTCGCTTCGCTATCCGTGAAGGTGGACGTACTGTTGGCGCAGGTCAAGTTACTGAGATTCTCGAATAAGAGTATTCTCGATATAAAAATTAATGCTTACAAGCCTACGACTTTTGTCGTGGGCTTCAAGCATCTTAATGAAAAGATTTTTGAAAACAGTATGAAGGATATTTTCGAAGTAAATTCATACGTTTAAAATTTATTCATTAAACACGGGCATAGCTCAACTGGTAGAGCGACGGTCTCCAAAACCGTAGGCTGTGGGTTCAAGTCCTACTGCCCGTGCAAATTTAGTTTATAAGGTTTACAGGGTTCACAAAGTTTATTGAGTTTATAAAGTTCATAAAGTTGACAAAGTATTAAAGTTTCGCGTAGCGAAAACATACGGCGTACTTTACAAACCTTATAAATTTCATAAACTTTATAAACCTCACAACCTCAATAAACTCAATAAATTACAACACATGGAAAGCGTAATTTCATACATCAAAGACAGCTACAACGAGTTAGCCCATAAGGTTACCTGGTCCACTTGGTCTGATTTACAGAGCAATACCATTCTCGTACTTGTAGCCTCTGTCATCATATCACTCATCATATTTATAATGGATAACATTTCAAGTGTTCTCCTCAAAACCCTCATTTACGGTACATAATCAATTATGGCATACGGAGATAAAAGATGGTACTGCCTGAGAGTTATTAGTGGTAAAGAAAATAAACTCAAAGAACGCATTGATTTAGAAATCAAACGTTCGGGCTGGGAGGATTTTGTTACGCAAGTACTTATTCCTACAGAGAAGGTTTATAAAATTCGCAACGGTAAAAAAGTTATTCAAGCGCGAAACATATTACCCGGTTATATTTTGGTAGAAGCTGTTGAGGGCAAATTTAGCGGTCAAATGGTACAAGCCATTTCGGGTATTACCAATGTGATTCATTTTTTAGGAAAATCAAACCCTATCCCAATGCAGCCTTCTGAGGCAAACCGCATCTTGGGTAAAGTTGATGAATCAGAAGAAGCCGGAGAATCATTGAGTGAGCCATACATCGTAGGTGAATCTGTCAAAATTATCGACGGAGCATTCAATGACTTCATAGGTACCATTCAAGAAATCAACGAAGAAAAGAAAAAATTAAAAGTAATTGTAAAAATATTTGGACGTGGAACTGAAGTTGAATTGAACTTTATGCAAGTTGAAAAACAAACGTAAAAACCAATGAATGAGTAAATGAATTTTGAATGAATGAATTTACTCTTTCAACGTGTTCGTTTTTTATATTGAAATATTTTTATGAATAAATGATAATAATTACGAATGATTCATTCATTCTATCTCGATAGCTATCGGGACATTCATTCAAAATTATAATAAAGAAAGTCTAATGGAGAATGATTCATTCATTCAAAATTCAAAATTCGTCCATTCAACATTATAAAAATGGCAAAAGAAGTATCAGGATTTATCAAATTACAGGTCAAAGGTGGACAAGCAAATCCTGCACCACCAGTAGGACCCGCGCTTGGTGCGAAAGGAGTCAACATCATGGAATTTTGCAAAAGATTCAATGCTGACACCCAAGACCGCATGGGCAAAGTCCTTCCGGTTACGATTACCGTATTCAAGGACAAATCCTTCACTTTCATCATCAAGACGCCACCTGCGGCAGTACAATTATTGGAAGCAGCCAAACTCAAAAGTGGTTCGGCAGTACCAAATCGTGACAAAGTAGGTAATGTCAACTGGGATCAAGTTAAAGCTATCGCTGAAGACAAAATGCCCGACCTTAATGCTTTTACCGTCGAATCTGCCATGAAGATGGTAGCAGGTACAGCACGTAGCATGGGACTTAATGTCGTAGGCACAGCACCTTGGGAATAAAATTTCCGGTAGCTAACCCCAAATTTCAATTGCAAGTGTATTATTTTACTGAAATCGAATTACCTCTTTCGATTTTATTTTTTCAATAAAAAAGACGGAATACCGTTAGCCCTCTGTCGTTCATCGTCAGTCGTCTGCCGTTCACCGTCAACTGTATAAATTATGGCAAAAGTTTCTAAAAAGCGTAAAGCTGCAAATGAAAAAATCGAAGCCGATAAGCTATACACATTAGAGGAAGCAATGGTACTTGTCAAGCAAGTAAACACTGCGAAATTTGACGCATCAGTCGATGTCCATATGCACTTAGGAATCGACCCGCGAAAAGCCGACCAAGCACTTAGAGGTACAGTATCCCTACCACACGGTACGGGTAAAACTAAGCGCGTCTTGGTTTTTTGTACACCTGACAAAGAAGACGAAGCTACAGCTGCAGGTGCAGACTTCGTTGGATTAGACGACCTTATAGCTAAGGTTCAGGGCGGTTGGACAGATTTCGATGTAGTCGTTGCCTCACCTAATGTTATGGCTAAAATTGGACGATTGGGTAGAGTACTCGGACCACGAGGACTCATGCCTAACCCGAAAACCGGAACAGTCACACCCAATGTCGGCGCAGCAGTCACCGATGTTAAAGGCGGAAAAATCGCCTTCCGTGTCGATAAATTCGGTATCATTCACAATTCTATCGGACGTGTTTCATTTGGGCCCGATCAACTCACGGAAAATGCCAGTGAATTGATTACTACGCTCATGAAAATGAAGCCCTCTACCGCCAAAGGCGTCTATGTAAAGTCACTCACAGTGGTTTCTACTATGAGCCCTGGTATTCCGATCGACACAAAATCTATTAAATAATGAATGAATATGGAATGAAACAATGAATGAATCACAAATTCATTCATTCAAAATTCACTCATTCACTCATTCAAAATTTTAAGCATGACACAGGAAAAAATAGCTACGGTAGAGGCACTCAAAGAGAAATTTAGCAATTCACAATATTTCTACGTGACTGATTACTCGACACTTACTGTTGAGCAAATCAATAAATTGCGTAGAGCGTGTTTTGAAAAAGATATTGAGATAAAAGTGTTGAAAAACACCCTCGTTCGCAAAGCACTGGAGCAGGTCAATGATACGGCATATACGGGTTTGTATGATGCCCTCAAAGGTCCTACTGCCATTATGTTTTCGGAAGTATCTAATGCCCCGGCAAAGGTCATTAAGGAATTTCGTGAAAGTAACGAAAAACCAACCCTCAAAGCAGCATACATTGATACCGACATCTTTTTGGGCGATGACCAAGTTGAAGCATTGAGCAATCTCAAATCTAAAAACGAATTGATTGGTGACGTTATTCTTTTGTTAGAATCACCTATCAAAACCGTTATTGGTTCGCTTCAATCAGGTGGCAGTACTATCGCAGGTTTGCTCAAAGCACTTGAAGAAAGAGGAGAACAAGCGTAAGAAGTTTAAGTGCAAGTTTAAATTAAAAAAAAGAAAATTTGCCCTCGGCAAATTCATATAACTAAACTTATTCTTCAACTTCAACTTATAAATGGCTTCTACGCTACAAAGGTGAGCGTTCATAGTTCGGGTACAATTTTTAGGTATAATTTTTTTTAAACTTAAACTTAAACTTAGACTTAAACTTATCTGAATAGCGACATTATAATAAATAGAAAGTATATTTGGAGAATATGATTTTGTTACGAATTTCATATTTCAATAAATAATGTTTTCTAAGATTATCAAATAAAAAAATACAAACGGATACTTACTTGATTTTTGATAGTTAAGTAGTTCGTTTTCAAAAACTATCATCATGGCAGATGTACAAGCGTTAGCTGAACAATTAGTCAATCTTACCGTTAAAGAGGTAAAAGATTTGGCAGACACATTGAAAGAAACTTACGGCATTGAGCCTGCTGCTGCGGCAGTAGCTATGGCTGCTCCAGGTGCTGGAGGCGGAGACGCAGGTGCTGCTGAACAAACTGAATTCGATGTAGTATTGAAATCAGCAGGTGCAGCAAAACTCAAAGTTGTCAAAGAAGTGAAAAACTTACTTGGTCTTGGCTTGAAAGAAGCTAAAGATATCGTCGATGCTGCTCCGGGCAACATCAAAGAAGGTATCGCTAAAGAAGAAGCTGAAGCTATCAAAGCTGCTCTCGAAGCGGTTGGTGCTGAGGTGGAAGTTAAGTAAGTAAGATATAAAAGTAAATTTGTCTAAATAAAGTCTATTAAAATAGAATTATTGATAATTCACAATTCATTCAAAATTACTTGAAGAAGGGTATGGGCTTAATCGAATTTTCGGTTAAGCCTATTCCCATATATTAAAGCGACTAACTAAATCCTAAGAAACATCGGAAAAGTCCGGTTTTAAACGATTGTTTAAATTGTAGAATCTTGAAATTGTTTTTCTATGATAATTTTCGCTTTGCGGAAATTAAGAATTATAATAAAACAAGTCAACAATAAAACAATCCCCACAATGAAACGATCTCATCCATTTTTGGCTAAACATCATTACATGACTAAGATAGCAGAACGCATCAGTTTCGGTAAAATCAAGCACGACGACAAGTACCCTGATTTTCTCGAAATACAAGTTAAATCATTTAGAGAATTTTTTCAACTCGAAACAACCCCGGAGAACAGGAGTAATGAAGGTTTGTACAAGGTGTTTCAGGAAAATTTCCCTATCTCGGATGCCCGAAACATCTTTGAATTGGAGTTTTTAGACTACTTCATTGACCCACCAAGATATTCTATCGAAGAATGTTCGCAACGCGGACTAACCTATAACGTACCACTCAAAGCAAAACTTAAACTTTCTTGTAACGACGAAGAGCATGTTGATTTCGAGCAGGTTGTACAAGACGTTTTTCTCGGTAACATCCCTTACATGACACCGAAGGGAACGTTTGTCATCAATGGCTCGGAGCGTATCATCGTCACGCAATTGCACCGTTCGCCGGGCGTATTCTTCGGGCAGAGCTTGCACCCAAACGGTACGAAAATCTACTCAGCGCGTGTTATCCCATTCAAGGGAGCATGGATGGAGTTTGCGACCGACATCAACACCGTCATGTATGCCTACATTGACCGTAAGAAAAAATTCCCAGTAACTACACTGCTTCGCGCTATCGGTTTCGATTCGGATAAACAGATATTGGATATATTCGAATTGGCAGATGAGATAAAAGTCACTTCAAAAGCACTCAAAAAACACTTGGGACGAAAACTCGCCGCACGTATCTTGCGTAGCTGGACCGAGGATTTCGTAGATGAAGATACAGGAGAAGTTGTAACGATTGAGCGTAATGAAGTCATCCTCGAAAGAGATGTGATTTTGGATGAGGAAAACATCCTCCGCATATTGGAGACAGACGTTGAATCTATCATTCTCCAGAAAGAAGACATCGAAGAAGATTATTCTATTATATATAATACCCTTCAAAAAGATACATCCAACTCTGAGTTGGAAGCTGTTCAGCACATCTACCGTCAATTGAGAGGAACAGACCCACCGGATGAAGAAACCGCTCGCGGTATCATCGACAAGCTGTTTTTCTCTGACAAACGTTATGACTTAGGTGATGTAGGACGCTACAAAATTAATCGCAAACTCAAACAAGAAATTGACAGAGACACTAAGACCCTCACCAAAGAGGACATCATTGCTATCGTCAAATACTTGGTGCGTTTGATGAACCAAAAAGCAGAAATCGACGATATTGATCACTTGAGCAACAGGCGTGTACGTACCGTTGGTGAACAACTCTACGCACAATTTGGTGTTGGTTTGGCTCGTATGGCGCGTACCATTCGTGAGCGTATGAATGTACGTGACAACGAAGTCTTTACACCAGTCGATTTGATTAATGCGCGGACACTCTCTTCCGTCATCAATTCATTTTTTGGCACCAGTCAACTCTCTCAATTCCTTGACCAAACCAATCCGCTTTCCGAGATTACGCACAAACGTCGTATCTCTGCACTCGGACCCGGAGGTCTATCGCGTGAACGCGCAGGTTTTGAGGTACGTGATGTTCACTACTCTCACTACGGGCGTTTGTGTACGATTGAAACACCGGAGGGACCGAATATTGGTTTGATTTCAACACTGTGTGTACACGCGAAAGTCAATAAAATGGGCTTCCTCGAAACACCTTACCGACCTGTCAAGAAAGGTAAAGTGAATCAGAAAGGATGGGAATATTTATCTGCCGAAGAGGAAGATATGAAAACCATTGCCCAATCGACTAAATTCGTAACCGACAAGGGCGAATTTATGCAACAGAAGGTAAAATGCCGTAACCACGGTGATTTCCCTGTTTACGATCCGGCAGAAGACCAAATCGAATATATCGACGTAGCGCCGAATCAGATTGTAGGTGTGTCGGCGTCGCTCATTCCGTTCTTGTCCCACAATGATGCCAACCGCGCACTCATGGGCTCGAATATGCAACGTCAGGCAGTGCCATTAATCAAACCCGCGTCACCGATTATCGGAACGGGCTTGGAGGGCAAAGTCGCACGAGATTCGCGTATGCTCATCAACGCTGAAGGTTCGGGTGAGGTTGAATATGTAGATGCTACAGAAATCGTCATTCGATACGACCGTAACGATGAAGATCAATTAGTTAGTTTTGACGACAATTTAAAAACATATAAACTTACGAAATTCAAACGTACCAATCAGGGAACTTGTATCAACCTAAAACCTATCGTACGGAAAGGGGATAAGGTGAAAAAAGGTATGATTCTCTGTGAAGGTTTCGCTACACAAGGTGGCGAATTGGCACTCGGACAAAACCTACAAGTGGCATTTATGCCTTGGAAAGGTTATAACTTCGAGGATGCCATCGTGATTTCGGAACGTGTAGTACGCGAGGATATTTTCACCTCACTCCATATTCAAGAATTTGAAATGGAAGTGCGTGACACCAAATTGGGTGAAGAAGAACTGACGAATGATATACCAAACGTCAGCGAGGAAGCGACGAAGGATTTGGATGAAAACGGTATCATTCGGGTAGGTGCATGGGTGAAAGAAGGAGATATTATCATTGGTAAGATTACGCCGAAAGGTGAATCAGACCCTACGCCGGAGGAGAAACTTCTCCGCGCGATATTTGGGGACAAAGCCGGTGATGTAAAAGATGCTTCGATGAAAGCACCGCCTTCTGCCAAAGGAATTATCATTAATAAACAATTATTTGCGAGAGCAAAGAAAGATAAAGCTAAGAAGCAGCAAGAGAAAGAGGATTTAGCAAAATTGGAGGACGAACACAACCGTGCGTTGGAAGAACTCAAAACGATTTTGGTAGACAAATTACTCACCTTGCTCAAAGGCAAAACTTCTGCTGGATTACGTAGTATTTATAATGAAGAAAAATTGCCAAAAGGCGTCAAATTTGGTCAAAAGAATTTGAAAGATTTGGACTATACTTCAATTGACTATTCAAACTGGACAGACGACGACCACGTAAATAGTTTGGTGAAACGCTTGCTTCACAACTACACCATCAAGATAAACGAGCAGATAAGTAAGTACAAACGCGAGAAATTCAACATCAGTATTGGTGATGACCTCCCTGCGGGCGTGTTGAAATTGGCGAAGGTGTACATGGCGAAAAAACGTAAACTCAAAGTAGGGGACAAACTCGCCGGACGCCACGGTAATAAAGGTATCGTTTCGCGTATCGTGCGTTTGGAAGATATGCCTTTCCTCGAAGACGGAACTCCGGTTGATATTTGTTTGAACCCGCTAGGTGTACCTTCGCGTATGAATCTCGGACAAATATTTGAAACCGTACTCGGTTGGGCTGGCTTGAAATTGGGCGAAAAATTTGCTACACCGATTTTTGACGGAGCAAAAGACGCCGATGTACAAGCTTATATCGACCAAGCCGAATTGCCGGCTTACGGACTGACCCACCTCTACGATGGCGAAACGGGCGACCGCTTCCACCAAGAAGCGACGGTTGGAGTTATCTATATGCTCAAACTCTCGCACATGGTCGATGATAAAATGCACGCACGTTCTATCGGACCCTACTCGCTCATTACGCAGCAGCCGCTTGGTGGTAAAGCCCAGTTTGGTGGTCAGCGTTTTGGAGAGATGGAGGTATGGGCATTGGAAGCCTTTGGTGCATCCAATATCTTACAAGAGTTATTGACCATCAAATCCGATGATATTATAGGTCGTGCGAAAGCTTATGAAGCTATCGTCAAAGGTGATAATCTGCCAGCGGCGGGTATTCCTGAATCCTTCAATGTACTTGTTCACGAATTGCGTGGATTGGCATTGGATGTGAAGTTCGAATAGTGTTAATAGGAAATTCGTAAACGATAAACCGATTTATGAATCAACATTTTGCAATGCAAAATGCCTATAAATTAACTATTCCACTAATTAAAAAGTCAACTAAATCAATATATGTCTTTTAAAAAAAGCACCAGCAACAGAGTAAACAGCGATTTCAACAGTATCACTATTGCGCTATCGTCTCCAGATGATATTTTGGAGCGTTCGTATGGTGAAGTATTGAAACCGGAAACCATCAACTATCGTTCCTACAAGCCGGAGCGTGATGGTTTATTTTGTGAGCGTATCTTCGGACCTGTAAAGGATTACGAATGTTATTGTGGTAAATACAAACGTATTCGCTACAAAGGCATTGTATGTGATAGATGTGGTGTCGAAGTTACTGAGAAAAAAGTACGTCGTGAGCGTATGGGGCACATCCGATTGGTCGTCCCTGTCGTGCATATTTGGTACTTCAAATCACTTCCGAATAAAATCGGTTACTTGCTCGGTTTATCTTCTAAAAAACTGGAGACCATTATTTATTACGAGCGTTACGTGGTCATTCAGCCCGGTATCAAAGAGCCGGATGGCATCGTAAAAATGGATTTGTTGACGGAAGAGGAATACCTCGAAATCCTCGAAGGATTGCCGAAAGAAAACCAAATGCTTCCTGATGAAGACCCTAATAAATTCCTCGCCAAAATGGGTGCGGAAGCTGTAAAAGACCTATTAGCCAGACTCAAACTCGACGAGCTTTCTTACGCTTTGCGCAACCAAGCCGCTACAGAGACTTCGCAACAACGTAAATCAGAAGCACTCAAACGTCTCCGTGTAGTAGAAGCACTCCGCGATGGTCAAACTCGTATTGATAACCGTCCAGAATGGGTTGTTATTCAATATCTCCCAGTAGTGCCGCCAGAATTGCGTCCGCTTGTGCCATTGGATGGTGGTCGTTTTGCAAGTTCGGATTTGAACGACCTCTATCGTCGTGTGATTATCCGCAACAACCGCCTCAAGCGTTTGTTGGAAATCAAAGCACCAGAAGTAATTTTGCGTAATGAAAAACGCATGTTGCAAGAGGCAGTTGATTCATTATTTGATAATTCTCGTAAATCCAATGCCGTAAAAGCAGAGGGTGGACGTGCGCTCAAATCATTGAGTGATATATTAAAAGGTAAGCAAGGACGTTTCCGTCAAAACCTTTTGGGTAAACGTGTTGACTATTCAGGACGTTCGGTTATCGTCGTTGGACCTACATTGAAATTACACGAATGTGGTATTCCGAAAGGAATGGCAGCAGAGCTGTTCAAACCATTCGTTATCAGAAAATTAATAGAGCGTGGTGTCGTGAAAACGGTCAAATCTGCCAAGAAACTGGTCGATAAAAAAGACCCGGTGATTTGGGATATTTTGGAAAATACGCTTAAAGGACACCCCGTATTACTCAATCGTGCACCAACGCTTCACCGTCTGTCGATTCAGGCTTTCCAGCCCAAATTGATTGAAGGTAAAGCCATACAATTGCACCCATTGGCATGTGCGGCATTCAACGCCGATTTCGATGGTGACCAAATGGCAGTACACGTACCACTCGGCAATGCAGCTATATTGGAAGCACAAGTCCTTATGCTTGCGGCGCACAATATGCTTAATCCGCAGGATGGTTCGCCGATTACCCTACCTTCACAGGATATGGTTCTTGGTTTGTACTACATTACCAAAGGTAAACGTACTACAAAAGAGGTAACAGTACGCGGTGAGGGACTCAAATTTTATTCACCAGAAGAAGTCATCATTGCTTATAACGAAGGAATGTTAGACTTACACGCATGGATTCACGTCCGTGTACCGATAGAAGACGAGGAGGGCAACCTGAATTTGAAACTGACTGAAACAACTGTAGGACGTGTGCTTTTCAACCAAAGTGTACCATCTACCTTGCCGTATGTCAATCAGTTGTTGGGTAAAAAAGATTTGCGTAAAGTTATCGGTAAAATTCTAAAACGTACCGATTTCAGAACCACTGCCGAACTCTTGGATTCTATTAAAGAATTAGGGTTTATGTGGGCTTATAAAGGCGGTTTGTCGTTCAACTTACCGGATTTGATTACGCCGACACTCAAAGAAGAAACGCTCAAAACCGCCATCGAAGAAGTAGATGAGGTTTGGGAAAACTATAACATGGGGCTAATCACCAATAATGAGCGATACAACCAAGTTATTGATAAATGGACTGCTGCGGATAGAAAGATTACCGAAAATTTGATGGACGAACTTGCCGTACACAAGCAAGGGTTCAACTCGGTATATATGATGTTAGACTCAGGTGCGCGTGGTTCCAAGCAGCAGATTAAGCAGTTGTGCGGATTGCGTGGATTGATGGCAAAACCAAGAAAATCCGGTGATACAGGCGGCGCGATTATCGAAAATCCGATTCTTGCGAACTTCCTCGACGGACTTTCGGTACTCGAATACTTCATCTCTACACACGGTGCGCGTAAAGGTCTTGCCGATACCGCTCTTAAAACTGCCGATGCGGGTTATTTGACTCGTCGTTTGGTAGATGTGGCGCAGGATGTTGTTATTCGTGAACATGATTGTAACACGCTTCGCGGAATTACGATTAAGCCATTAAAAGACAACGAGAAAATCATACAAGCATTGAGCGAACGTATCGAAGGTCGTTCAAGTTTGCACGATGTTTACCATCCAGTTACCGATGAATTACTCATCAGTACAGGGACGATTATCACGGAAAAAGAAGCTAAAACGGTTGACGATGCAGGCATCGAATCTATCGAAATACGCTCGGTACTTACTTGCGAAACTCGACGAGGAGTATGCCGTCTTTGTTACGGTAAAAACCTCGCTACGGGGCGTACTGCCGAAATGGGCGACGCTGTTGGTATCATCGCGGCACAGTCGATTGGTGAGCCGGGTACACAATTGACGCTTCGTACCTTCCACGTTGGTGGTATCGCGAGTTCTGCGACAACAGAATCTCAAATGGATGCCAAATTTGACGGCATTATTGAGTTTGATAGCTTACGTACACTGACTTATAGCGGTGATGATGAGGAGAAGGAAGTTGTATTAGCACGTTCTGCAGATGTCAAAATCATTGAGCCTAAAACGAAACGTGAGTTGAGCTCAAAGCACCTTCCCTACGGTTCTACGCTGAATGTCAAAGAAGGCGATAAAATCAAGAAAGGCGATATTATCTGCGAATGGGATCCGTATAACTCGGTTATCTTATCCGAGTTTGGTGGTATCATTGCATTTGAATCTATCGAAGAAGGCGTAACATTCCGTGAGGAAGTCGATGAGCAAACTGGTTACCGCGAGAAAGTAATCATTGAAACGAAAGATAAGAAGAAGATACCGACTGTAAAAATCACTGATAAAAATGGTGAAGTCTTGAAATCATACAACCTTCCGGTAGGTTCCTACCTCAATGTTGATGAAAACGAGTCAGTTATACAAGGTAAAACGATAGCGAAGATACCACGTGCATTAGGTAAAATTCAGGATATTACGGGTGGTCTGCCACGTGTAACGGAGCTTTTCGAGGCGCGTAATCCATCCAATCCAGCGGTAGTTTCCGAGATTGATGGTATTGTTTCCTTCGGAAAAATCAAACGTGGTAATCGTGAATGTATCGTCACTGACGAAAAAACCGGACAACGTCGCAAGTACCTTATTGGTCTGTCTAAGCACATTCTTGTTCAAGAAGGTGACTTTGTACGCGCCGGTTTCCAACTTTCGGACGGAGCTACTGCACCGCGCGACATTCTGAATATCAAAGGACCATTTGCAGTACAATCGTACTTGGTCAATGGCGTACAAGAAGTTTACCGTATGCAGGGTGTAAATATTAACGACAAACACATGGAGGTTATCGTGCGTCAGATGATGAAGCGCGTACAAATCGACGATGCAGGAGATACGACATTCCTCGAAAAAGAGGCGGTTGATAAGTTTGATTTCTTGGAACAAAACGACTGGATTTTCGACAAAAAAGTTGTTACTGAACCAGGAGATTCTACGAATCTGAAACCAGGGCAGATAGTTACACTACGCCAACTGCGCGAAGAAAACTCTCTACTACGTCGTTCGGATAAAAAATTGGTACAACATCGTGATGCCGTAGCTGCTACATCAAGTACGCTCTTGCAAGGTATTACGAGAGCGTCATTGGGTACAAGTAGCTGGATTTCAGCCGCTTCTTTCCAAGAAACGACCAAAGTACTAAGTTCGGCATCTATCGGAGCACGTCGCGATTACTTGCTCGGATTGAAAGAGAACGTTATTGTCGGGAAGAAAATCCCTGCCGGTACAGGTATGAGAAAATACAATGAGTTAGTCGTCTTCAGCGAAGAAGACCATCAAAAACGCGAAGCAGCAAAGCTCGAAAGACAAGGAGAATTCGTAGACAACTAATTAATGATTAATGGCTAACGATTAATGATTAATTCATTTGTAGGAAAATAAAAAGAGTCCTGATGTCGCAGACATCAGGACTCTTTTGTTTTTTATAATAGATAATTTTCGTGCAGCGAAAATTATCTATTATCCATTATTTTTATTGAAAATTTTGACTGTTCGCGCTTCCGTGTGGGAATTTTCCAGAAGCCATCGTAGGTGATGTGTTCCGGTAAATATTGGTCATTTACTTTAGTAAGTTTGACATTCATCGTCACATCGAAATCGAATAATGCGCCGTAATATGCCACGCGATAATTGCGACCGATAACTTGGAAGGTCTTTTTCTCAAAAAATGTTTCGAGCGATTTTACGACAGTTTTTCCTTCAAATTCCGGTTTTGCATCTACGCGAAATACGTAGCACTCCATCCCATTTCGATGAGCTTCGGAGTTGATAGAGTAGTCATAATACTTCGCCATTTTTTCTTCAAAAATCGCCGTTTTTGAGCCGATTATGGGTACATCAACCTTTTCGCCGGGTTGGAAAATGAGCTTTTTGAGTTGGATGACGTACCTTGCCATTCTGCCATCGTCTTCATCTTCGGAGGGGAGGGAGTTGCGCGTTTCGCAGATTTCTTCTTTTGCAAAAAATAATCGCTCAAACATTTTAGTGGTATAATAACGTGGTTTGCGATTTCTTTTATAATACTTTCCGGTAACCATTTCTTCCAAAATATCCATCGTGCGGCAAGTGGCTTCGCCTTTTTGTTGAATGTGTTGGCGCGTGGTACTCGTATATGCGGCGGTTATTTCGTTTTTTTTATTATAAAATGTAAAATCATTTTCCGCATCATATTCCACAAAACGCAGGTTGCGAAACGCCTCATAAAATGAAGAATCAGCACGTACCATATCCACAAATTCGTCGGTATCAAAACCACTACGCGATGCCGTAATCACCACCGAATCCAAATAGATGAAGCGCGAAAAATCAAACTCCGGCAGCGTATCTTTTTGAGCGTGAAGGGTTTGATTTATCATTAACAGTAAAACAAAACCGATAATTATTTTTTGATTCATTCTGCAAAAATAGAAAAAGCCGCCCAAAGGCGGCTTCTATATTTTGTTTTTTTATTCCTGATACTTATCGATTATCAATTTGTTGAAATGAATTTAAACTTTCACTTAAGGTTCTGCTGAAATAAGGATATTTTTAAATTATTTTATAATAAAAAATATTTATAAATAATTCATTTTTAATAATAAATAAATTGAAAAATAATTTTAATTAATTAAAAAATGGCTATATTTCAGTGCGACCTATTTAGGTACACGCGAAGAAATACCATTATTATCAAACCACAGGCTCTTGTCCTGTCCATTTACATCGCCGTCCAGATTAAAATCAGGTGAAAGATAATAGTCAAAAAGACCGTTATTATTGAACCACTCTGTTTTATCTGTACCATTTATATCAAAACTTGGGAAATCCATTTGATTGGCATCACCTGCGTACATGACCCACTCACCTGTAGGGAGTTTTTTCTGTCCAAAGCTAGTGTTATCCTTATAGCTATCGCTGCGTCTGAAATCATAAGTCAGTACATTGCTCTGAATACCAATAGCTTGGGGCGACATAATACCGATATGGTTGCGATGCTCTATGACCACATAAAGTGGCGTATCTCCCGAAGGCAAAGCACAACGGTCAGGGAAGCGAATACTACCATCCCGATTGAGTAAAGCGGCAGTCGTGGCAACTTCGGTGCTTTTAGCCGGTGCAGTGCGGAAAGAAACCAAGACCCAGTCGCTTTCTATGGCGGTGTAGTTGGTGTCATTCCACGTTGTGCCTTCTGTGCCGGAATGGTTCCAGGGCGTACTTTGGTAAGGCTGCCCCGCAGGTGTAGGCGTAGCGAGTGGGCTTATGGGCGTTTGTCCGGGCAGCAGACCGCGTTCGTTGAGTGCAATAGTCATTTCGCGTAGTGGAGGGTCGTAACTGCCTTCTAGCCAAGCGTGCAATTCGGCTTCTATCGGCGTATCGCCATTGGCATTTGTGGGGCAGTCCGTACAGTAATTGTAACGTGAGCCATCTACCTTAATACCACCGCCGCCTATCTCGGTGACCGCTACATTCGGATTGCCGGATTTGTTGACAAAGCAAAATTCTTGAGCGGTGTAGAGACTATCCTGTATAGCATTGGGAAAATAGTGTGATTCGTCGTCCACATCAAACTTAGCTAAACCCGTTTTGTAACTAAACCCAAGCGTAATACATATTTCACCTCCTGCCGTAATATTTGGAAATGTTAGATTGAGTGTGTCAGAAGTGCCGCCTATATAGTTGGTGAAACTACCATCGGGTGCGCCATCAGCTCTTTGAGGGTTGGCAAAACCAACAGAAGAATCATAAATCCCATCTTCACTCGTCGAATCATAGGTGCAATTGCAAGAGGGCGATTCATGTTTTGGGTCATTTGGACTGCACGGGCAGTAGCTGTACGTGGAGCCATCTACATAGAATCCGCCGCCGCCAATATCTGTAATTACGACAGTTTGTATGCCTTCATTCAATGTTTTGAAGCAAAATTCCTGCGGCTGATAATCCCCTAATCCGGCGAAATTGAGGTAAGTAAATGAACTGTTGTTGACACTAAAATTAGCAATTCCGTCTGCTTTTTGAAAACCCAGCGTAATACAGATTTCTTCGCCCACAGCCATGTACGGAAATGATAAGAACAGACTGTCCAGATAACCAACATAACTGCTCATTCTACCATCGGGCAAACCATCGGCAAAAGCAGCTGATCTAGCATTCATGCCAATTTGCGCTGTAAAACGTCCGCCGGCAAGTGCCATATTAGTCGGACAATTGCAGGCTGCGGTAGCAATTTGCCCCTGATTATTGATGCAAGAAGCGAAGTCGTTGAGATCGCCATTTACATTACTTACACCATCGGTATCGCAGTCATTGGTCGGTAGGGCGAGCCATGCATCGGGTTCTATGCCGTCGATAATACCATCAGCGGTACAGGCATCATTGGGTGCGCTGTCCTCTATATCGCATACGCCGTCATTATCGCTGTCGGTGGCAAGTTGTCCTTTGCAATCGCAAGCGGTAGTCCACACGTCATTTTCAGTACAGATAAGCCCATCGTCGCAAGGTGTACCGATGAGCTGATTATCAAAATTGGGACAATCGTCGATAGCGTCACAGGTTTGGTCATTATCTGCGTCGGGCGCACCTGCGAGGCAGTTGCAATCTTCGGGTGCGCCTGCATCAACCCAAGTTTGTAACAGGGCGAGTTCGGTATCGTCTATTTGTCCGCCTACACGGTCATTCATCGAAGGAATCCCGATGGGCATACCACAACCCGCATAAGCAGTAGTGGTAATAATACTGGTCAAAGTCGCACCCGTGAGGATGTCCGGACCACATTTATTACCACCTAAAACGGCATTGTCATAAGTGGTTAGGTTGAGTCCGCCAAGCGCATTGTTGCCATGACAACCTGTGCAGCCATTGTCGCTAAAAATTGCGCCGACTTCGCGCCATCCCAACAAACTATTATCACAATAATCATCAGCATTGGCTACATATCCTGCTGGTTGATTACAATCTTGTATAGAGGTATCAGGATGTCCAAAGCCATCATTATCTGCATCAAGGTACCAAGTAGTTGCGCCGGGTCCGTCACATTCGCCGCAGGCATCTACTACACCGTAACAAGCGTCGGGATTGATTTTAAATTGAGCTTCAGCAATAGACATACAGTCGGAGTTACCATAGTTGCTAAACATGACGAACAAGATTTTTTTTACAAAGACATCTTCGAAACCCGTTGCAAATTGAAAGCCTTCGTAATCATCCTGTTCATTAGCTTTTGGAAGCGTCAGGGTAACGGCGTTTTTTATCCAATTGATGCCATCAACGGTGTAATCTATGTGAAGCAACTTAGCACCCATATTGCTTTCCCCTGTTCGATTGGCATTCCAGATGCGTATGCTGTCGATACTTTGAGGTTGGTGAAATTCGTATTCTATCCAATGTTGGTCAGTGACTCTTACGGGGCTGGGAGGTAGTGTTTTTTCACATGATACCCAGCTTTCATTCCAGTAATTGCCAGAATCTTCGCACTGGGCTGTCACTAAGTTAGAACAGAGGACGAAGCCGAAAATTAGGTAAATATAAGTAAGTCGAAAAGGTGTCAGGAATTTTAGAAATGACTGACGTCTTAAGGATGAAAAAACAATAAACACTACATTTTGACTTGTTCTTTTTCCTTTATATTTCACCAAATTCTCCTTAAATAACCCGTTATTTACGTCAAATTTGGCTCGTGTAAAGAAAAAATAACGGCGTGAAGATGTAGCGTTTATTATCTTTTCATCCCTTAGCTGTTTTTTATTAAAAATATTTAAATAAGTATTATTATAAACCATTTTATTTTCTTTTGAACGTAACACAGATATTCCTGTCTGTGCCTCGCTTGATTCCAGACAAAAATGCCTGCGTTACGTTGTTATAAAACCGATAGGCTGACTATCGGCTGTTGGTGTCCAGAAGTTGCCGATATTTGGTAAAATCTGACTTAGATCGGCTGGAGAAGCCCCAAACCAAAGGGCTAACTCAGCGAAATATTCGTCGCACGAAGTCGTTGGTATCAATCTGCCATCGCCTGTATCAAGCGAATTGCCGAGGTAGAGATTGGGGTACTGCCCATAGATTTTTTGTCCGCTGACTGCGCCGCCCATCACGAGTGCGTGTCCGCCCCATGCGTGGTCGGAGCCATTGCCATTGGAGACGAGTTTGCGAGAAAAATCAGAAATCGAGAAGGTAGTTACATCGTTTTCTACGCCCAATTCTACGAGTGCATCGTAAAAGGATTGGAGCGCAGTGTCGAGTGTTGTCATGAGTTCGCCGTGTTCGAGCAGAAAATTATCGTGGGTGTCGAAACCACCTAATTGTACGAAAAATGTTTGGTTATTGACGTTCAGCAAATCTCGTGCGGCGATGGTTTTGGCGACCATATTGAGGCGTTGAGAGAGGTTGTCTTCGCCAAAAACTGTAGTAAACGGTGTGCCGTTATCTATCGCAGAACTAAACTCTAAGGAGCTGTCCTTCGAACCTGTCACTGAACTGGCATAAGCTGTTTCGAGTACATTTTGATAGCTGATATCGAGTAGGTTGTCGAGTGTTTGGCGTTTCAGGCTTTGGTAGAAACCATTGTTGTTGCTACCATTGAGACTGATGCTGCCACTATTTTTGGGTTCGATGGCGTAAGATTGTATAATATTGCCGCGTTGGAAGACATTAATACCATCTAGGGAGATATTCATGGAGATATTTTGATTGGCATTATTGGTATGGAGTATGTCTGCCAATCTACCGCCCCAACCGAGTGCGTTTCTATCTTGTGGTATGGATGTTTGCCAGTGCTTTTTTTGGTCGGAATGAGAAAACAGACCAAGCGGAAGGTTTTGGTCAGCATTGAAAGTACTCAGCGTGGTAGGGGCAACGAGTGCGCCTACATTGGCAATGAAGCCGAGTTTTCCAGTATTGAACATGCCTTGAATATTGGGCATATTAGGGTGCAAACCGTATAATTTGCCATCGGGATTGAGCGGATTGATGGGGAGTATCTGCTCTTGCGGAATTTTGAGGTTGGTGCGTACATCGGCATATTCGGCGTATTCGGAGGTACTGCGCGGAATGAGCATATTGTAGCTGTCATTGCCGCCCGAAAGGAGGATGCAGACGAGTGCTTTGTAATTGCCTTGTGTATAAACAGGGCGATTGACGGCTGCTGCTGCATTGAGCAAGCCCATATTGGTAATACCTGAAAGCATCGTGGTAGCCCCGACCGAAGCGCAGCCCAAACCAAGTGTACTCAGGAAATCTCTTCTATTATAATGTGACATATTATTGTTAGTCGATGGTCGATAGTCCATAGATGTGGTGTACTGTTGATAGCGTTTGCTTATCGTCTTGACTATCGACTGATTATTTAAGAATCATATAATTTGGGGAAATCATGATGAAATAAATAGCATCTTGTACGGCTCTTTTAGGTGAGTAGTTGGATGCCGATAAGGTGGTTTGATATTGGGTGATGGTATTTTCTATGGTAGATTTGGCTGCGGCAGATAATTGCCCCCTACAAAGAAGTAGATTGAGGCGATCCAATAATGCAGAAATGCCTTGCGTGTTGAGGAGGTCTATCTCATCCGTAAAGTCGAGTATTGGCTCGTCTTCACTATTATTAGTAAGTCCAAGTCCGGAGTCATTGGCGATGGTACGGTTGAGAAAAGGTCGATTTTTGATGGCTTTTTCGATGGCATTGAGGTAGTGAATGCCGGAGGTGGCGTTGAGGATTTGAAATTCGGGAGAAACCATATCAGCAGGTTGGACAAATTCCTTTTCGGCATAAAACGGTGAAAAGAAATTGAAGACCGAAGGGGCAGCCAAAAATGCTTGCTCAATAGCTTTGCCAGGTTTATTTTCGTCTCTAAACCAGATTTTTCCCGAAGGGGTACTCACATCAAATGCTAAAAACAGATTGGTGAGTCTTTCGATAGGTTGCAGGAGTTTTCCGGTTTGAGGCGTATCAATGAGGTCGCAATTTCGGGCTTCGGGGTCGATTAAAATCGCTTTCACAACCGCTTTTAGATCACCTCTAACGCCTTGTCCATTATTATTAAATACATCAGAAATACGACTCACATAAGCAGGAGAGGGATTGGATTTTACCAACTGCTGAATCAAGCGAATACTGATAAATGGGGCAATATTCGGATGGTTGAACAAGACATCAATCGCATTGTTGACATCCTGCAAGCCCGTTTGACCGGAAGGTAGGATTGTACCGTCAATCATCTTTTTTTCGTCTGTATCATGATAGCCGTCGTACATGGTCATCGGTACAGTAAAATCGGTGGCGCCTTTGCCTTTAGTGAAGGACGGTTCAGAACCGTTGGTAGTAGCACCGCAGGCAAAACCTGTGAAAACTTTTGATAATTCCTGTACGTCCTTGATGTTGTAGGTGGGGATGAAGTTTCCATTGGCATCGAGTTTTTTCGTACCGTCATTATTGAGTTCGAGCAAGCCTATGGTAAATAATTGCATGATTTCCCGCGCATAATTCTCATCAGGGTAAGTGCCGAGTGCAAAATCTGCCTTGCGATTTTGAAAAATACTCAAATATACTCCCATCGAAGCATGTAGGGTCACATCGTAGAGCATATCGCGGTAATTGCCAAACGCGCCCTGATACAAAATATCGTAATAATCGGAATTACCAAAACCTCTGCCGCCCAAATTGCTGGTAGTAGGGGAAATAACCAGAATCTGACTGAGGGCAAAAGCAATTTTGTGCCGTAGAAAATCCGGTTGTTTGACCAACATTTCATAGAAAGTATAGCTCAAGTATTCATTTTTTTCAGAATCATTTTCCGGGATAATTGCGAGCGCACTATCGTAAATCATGCGATAGGTTTCGGCATAAGATATCATTGGCGTTTCAAACTGTTCTTCGAGCCATGTATCTATACCAGTTTGATTTACGTATTCTATTTGCTCGTAATTGTAGCCCATCGTAGCTTGGGCTAAAAACCGTGCTGCGCCCACCAAGTCGGGTGTCAGCCCTGTACCATTGACGGAATTTAGGGCTGAATTGTCGGCATCTTCATCGCTCGAAGATACACTGACGCCCACGTATTGCCCCGTTCCGAAGTGGTCGGGGTAGGTCTGTGCTATTCCCAGAAAGGGTAGTAGTAGAAAGAAAGATAGTTGAAAGTAAAATCGCATGTGTATAGAGTAGTTTGATAATGTTTGTAAACAGCAATTTATAAAAAACGTATAATGATAAAAATCAGTCGAGTAAAATTAAGTGGCAGACAAGTCTGTTATAAAGACGCAAAGTATATTTGAAATGTTGCATGCGAGATACAATCTTTAATTTTTTTGTGACTGGAAGGAACTAACTTACTGACTTCTTTGTACTTTTGTAATAAAGCAGGGATATAACTAGACTTTGGATATTGGGTAATTAGGTAAATCGCTCATTATCAATAATTTGTACTGATTTTCATTTTAATTCAAATTATTTTTATTACAATTTTTATTTTTTTAATAAATAACGAATTATATCTTCTCGATAGCTATCGGGATAGCCTGATTACTTTCTCGGCTCAGCCGAGACCAGTTACTCGATGTTCAAAGTCCATTAAGTTAAAATACTAACAATTTGATATGTATTTTGGTTGGGACTTTTCATTTGGAATTTTTAATATATGTTATTCGATATAAAACCGGAAGAAAGAGCTATTTTTCAATTAATCAGTAAAGTGGCTGAGGAGTTGGACTATCCGGCTTATGTAGTAGGTGGCTATGTGCGTGACCGCTTGTTGGCACGTTCTTCCAAAGATATGGACATCGTATGTGTAGGCAGCGGTATTGAGTTGGCAGAACGTATCGCGGACAGGCTTTTTCCGCGCCCGAAAGTGACCGTTTATAGTCGTTTTGGTACAGCGATGTTTGTCTATAAAGATATGGAAATCGAATTTGTCGGTGCGCGTCGCGAATCTTACCGCAAAGACTCTCGCAAACCCCAAGTCGAAGACGGTACGCTCGAAGATGACCAAAACCGTAGAGATTTGACTATCAATGCTTTAGCGGTCAGCCTCAATGATTATAATTTTGGAACTATCGTTGACCCTTTCAATGGCTTGGTCGATTTGGAACGGCGCATTCTGCGTACTCCGCTCGAACCCGGACGTACCTTTTCCGACGACCCGCTACGTATGATGCGTGCCATACGCTTTGCGTCCCAATTGCATTTTGAAATCGACCCGATTACCTTCAAATCCATCAAATCGAACAAGGATAGAATTAAGATTATTTCGCAAGAACGAATTACAACGGAGTTGGAAAAAATACTCATGTCCGAAAAACCATCAGTGGGCTTTAAGTTGCTGTTTGATAGTGGTTTGTTGCACCTTATTTTCCCTGAAATGGCAAATTTACAAGGTGTAAAAGTTAAAAATGGCGTTAGTCATAAAGATAATTTTTATCATACGCTACAAGTTATTGATAATATTTGTAAAAAAACAAATAACATCTGGCTGCGTTGGGCGGCACTTCTGCACGACATCGCCAAGCCGCCTACCCAGCGTTTCGACCCCGCCGTTGGCTGGACATTCCACGGTCACGAAGCCCTCGGTGCAAAGTGGACACCGCGTATTTTTCGCAAATTGCGTTTGCCGAATGATACCAAAATGAAGTACGTCCAAAAACTCGTGCGCCTACACCTACGCCCGATTTCACTGACGAAAGAAAATATCACGGATTCAGCAATTCGCCGTCTGCTTTTTGAGGCAGGCGATGATATAGACGACCTGATGATACTCTGCGAAGCCGACATCACGTCTAAAAATTCGAAAAAAGTAAAGCGATACCTGAGCAATTACGAACTGGTGCGCGAAAAACTTATCGAACTGGAAGAAAAAGACCGCCTTCGCAATTGGCAACCACCGATCACAGGCGAATTGATTATGGAGACTTTTGGCATCGGACCTTCGCGCGAGGTGGGTGTGGTCAAAAAAGCCATCCGCGAGGCGATTCTTGATGGCGACATTCAGAATGATTATGAGGAGGCGCATCAGTTTATGTTGGAAAAAGGGGCGGAGATTGGGCTGGAGGTTAAAATAAAATAGGGGGGACTCCCTCATTTCGGGCTGAAAATACGGCTGACATTTTTCAAATGGCAGACGAATTTTAGGGCAAAATTTTCTCCAAAACCTCTTCTACATCAATCTCCTCCATACATCGAAAATGTCCTTTCGGACAAGCTACATAACCAATCTTAGAACACGGTCTGCATTTTAAGTTATTTACTTCAATTGTTTCATAATCAGTCTGATATGGATACATTCCGAAGGCAGGAACGGTATTGCCCCAAATGCTGATGATACGTTTTTTGAAGGCTGCGCCAGTGTGCATCAAGCCCGTATCATGCGTGATGAGCAAGCGCGATTGCCGTACCCACGAAGCCGAACCATGTAGCGAAAATTGCCCACAGGCGTTGAATACGTGTGTACCGGATTTTTTGGAAATTATGTTGCCATTAGTTGCGTCTTCTTTGCCGCCAAGCAAGACAATAGGGTGGGGGAGACGCTCGCAAATTTTGATGATTTTGTGCGTAGGAAGGCGTTTGGTTGCAAATTTAGCACCAATGGCGAAGGCGATATATTGGTTTGGGATGAGTCCATATTCGGTCGTATCAATTTCTTCATTCGGTGGAATGAAATAGTCCAAACCTGTATTATCGTTTTTTATGTCTAATTTTTTTACCGTTTCAAAATACCTATCAACTATATGAATGTTCGGTAATTGATTGATTTTCAAATTGGTCAATAACCATTTTTCGATATTTAGCTTTGGAAATGAAGTGGCGGGTACGCCCAAATGGAGCTTGACACGCAGGGTGCGAAGGTTGTGGTGCAGGTCGATGAGATGGTCGTATTTTTCAGCTTTTAAATCCGGAATCACCTCGTCAATTTTTTCATCAATCGTCCAAATTTTATCGACATGTGGATTGGGAGAGAGGATATTTTTATGGGCTGATTTGGTGAGGAAATGTAACTCGACATCCATTTGCTGCTTGAGGCAACGAACGACAGGCGTAGTCAGCACAATATCGCCGATGGAACTAAACCGTATGATAAGGATTTTTTTCACCTGCCAAACATACGGTTTTTATCATAAAAAAAGGGCAGAAGTGCATAACACTTCTACCCATTATATTTTAGTAACCCGTCAACTATCGTTTCGTTACAACAACTTCTACGCGACGATTTTCAGCTGCTGCTGTATTCGCTGCGTTAGCAGGTTTTTTAGAACCTAAACCTTCTGTAGTCAAGCGATTACCATTAATGCCAGAAGCAACCAATCGGTTTTTAACTGCATTTGCACGCGCCAAAGAAAGCGCCTTGTTTTTAGCTGCATCACCTCTGCTATCAGTGTGACCTTCGATATTAATGTGTACTTTAGGGAAAGCTTTGAGTACTTTTGACATCTCAGTAACTTCTTTGAGTGAAGCGCCGTCCAAGTTCGCAGAACCCGTAGCAAAAGTAAGATTATCGAAAGTAAAACGCTCACCTACTGCAGTAGAATTGATACCTAAGAAGCTGGTGAACTTATCACCAAAAGTACCTTCGCGGAAACTCACTTTGGCGCCATCCGGTAAGTCAAATGATTTGATACCATTGACCACTCTCGAACCGAAACCTACAACTGCATTTCCTGCATCTTTTGCACCTTCAGCTACTGCATTTCCTGCATCTTTTGCGCCTTCAACTACTGTGGTAGTTGCGTTCTTCGTTGTATCAACAGCTTTATCAGCCAAATCAGCAGCAGGATTGGCACAACCCATACGGCTCAATAACCAACCACCGATAAGAACGACTACCAATAAAGGCAATAACCACCTCAAGAAGCTACCGCCTTTTTTAGCAGCATCTGTCGCTGCCGCTGCACCAACACCTGCCGCTGCAGTTGCTCTACCACCTACATTTGAAGCTACATTGCCTACATTACCTGCGGCAGATTTTACGCCACCGACAGCACCACCAAGCAAACCACTAAGACCAAGGTCACTAGCCATACCTGAAGGAAGAGCTGCTTTGATATAGTCTTTTTGACCACCGAGTAAGCTCGCAAGACCTGAAGCATTCAAGCCCTTTGATTTGACTTGCTTTCCAACGAGACTCATCAAGATAGGTGCTGCCAAGCTCATCAAAGAAGAAGCACCGCTACGTTGTAAACCTGCCATAGAAGCAATTTTTCCAACAACAGAACCAAGTCCGTTGCCAAAAAGACCACTTAAGATACCATCACCTGCAGTAGTAGCTGCGCGAGTAGCTTCGCCGCCGCTAAACAGGTCATTCATATTGTTCAAAATGCTACCATCGTAGCCGCCGTCTTTAATCATGCTGAAGAGCTGGCTTGCTCCGCTCTGTGTGGAAGATTTTTTCATCATACCTCCAAGCAGTGTAGGCATAATGCCGTCGAGTGCTTTGCCAGTAGCTGCATTGCTGCCACCAATCATTTTGGCTGCATTGCCAATAACTGAACTGGAAAGTTGGTCTTTTACAAGTCCTAATAAATTCATAATAATATAAAATCTGGTTAGTTGAATAAAATTACTTTTCTGACGAGAAAATATGAATAGGTAACGATTATATAGATTAAACCTTTGGTATGAATATTGAATTAGGGAAGAGGAAGAAAATAATCTACCCCAAATGAAGAAGTTATTTTTTTTATATGTTTGGCTAAATTTGACGCGCATAGCCGATCTACGTAAGGAAGATTTAGTGAAACATATAAGGTCGCACTGAAATATAGCCATTTTTTAATTAATTAAAATTATTTTGTAATTTATTTATTATTAAAAATGAATTATTTATAAATATTTTTTATTATAAAATAATTTAAAAATATCCTTATTTCAGCAGAACCATATAAGAAAAAGAACAATTCAGACGGGTAGATTATTTTTTTCGTCTTCCCTTAATATCAGGAATTAAATAAATGTATATTCTTCGCGTCGTTATTTTTTCTTTAGACGAACCAAATTTGACGCGAATACTCACTGTATTTAAGGAAAATTTGGTGAAGTATAAAGGAACAAGAACAAGTCGAGAATATACATTTATTTTATTCCTGATGCTTAGTATCAGGAATTAAATAAATGTATATTCTTCGCGTCATTATTTTTTCTTTAGACGAACCAAATTTGACGCGAATACTCACTGTATTTAAGGAGAAATTTGGTGAAGTATAAAGGAACAAGAACAAGTCGAGAATATACATTTATTTTGTTCCTGATGCTTAGTATCAGGAATTAAATAAATGTATATTCTTCGCGTCATTATTTTTTCTTTAGACGAACCAAATTTGACGCGAATACTCACTGTATTTAAGGAAAATTTGGTGAAGTATAAAGGAACAAGAACAAGTCGAGAATATACATTTATTTTGTTCCTGATACTAATCACCACATTTGTCAAAGAACCAAAATTATCTTCACAAACTCATTCGAAAACACTATTTTTGCAGAAATTAATCACAAAGTTTTAAAGGAAATTTGAGTGTGATTTAAAAATTAAGGATGAAAAGACAATAAGTGCTACATCTTCACGCCGTTATTTTTTCTTTTTCATCCCTTGATGTATTCATCAAATTAAGAATAATCGAAAAGAGTAAATTGTTTACCACAGATTTACAATTATTATTTTGGCGAATATTTTATCAAAATCAAACTTGAACTTAATCTTAGACTTAATCTTAAACTTAATTAATGATACAAAGAATTTCGATGACATTGCTCATCAGTGCCTTCGCTATTGCAAGCATATTTGCACAACAAGCACCCGAAAACTGGTTCAATCTTGATGCTAAACAAGACAAAGTACAAGGTTTGAGCGTAGAAAAAACCTATAAAGAACTACTTAAGGGTAAAACTTCTCAAACCGTCATCGTAGCGGTTATCGACTCTGGCGTAGATGCCGAACACGAAGACCTTAAAGATGTCATGTGGGTCAATGCCGACGAAATCCCAAACAATGGCAAAGACGACGACAACAACGGCTATATCGACGACATTCATGGTTGGAATTTCATTGGCGGTGCCGATGGAAAAAATGTCCACCAAGACAATCTCGAAATCACGCGCCTATACCGTGATTTGCACAAAAAATACAAAGATAGTGACCCGTCTTCACTTTCTAGAAAAGCCAAAAAAGAGTACAATAAGTACAGCAAACTGAAAAAAGAACTGGAAAAAAATCGCTCCGAAGCCGAAGCCCAAGCTGCACAGATGGTGGGTTTGCACCAAATGTTTACAGGCGCACTAAAGGCGGTAAAAGCAGTAGTAGGCGAAGATACCGAACTGAACATGGAAGTATTGGACGATATTGATATCAGCGAAGATGAGGCATTGGCGCAAGGCGTTGTTATGCTCAAAAACGTCTTTGCAAACGGCGCAACCGAAAAAGACCTCAAAGAACTCGAAGGCGCAGCGGACTACTACAATAGCCAGCTCAATTACCACTACAACCCTGATTTTGACCCGCGTGATATAGTGGGCGATAACTACCGCAACTCTGCTGACCGCAACTACGGCAATAATGACGTAGAAGGACCAGACGCCATGCACGGAACACACGTATCAGGTATTATCGCTGCGAGTCGCAATAACGATATTGGTATAAATGGTGTAGCTGACAATGTACGTATCATGTCTATACGCGCAGTGCCTGATGGTGATGAGCGCGACAAAGACGTTGCCAATGCCATCCGTTATGCAGTGGATAATGGTGCGCGTATCATCAATATGAGTTTTGGAAAAAAATACAGTTTTGACAAAAAAGTAGTGGATGCAGCCGTCAAATATGCGGTCAAAAAAGGCGTCTTACTCGTACACGCCGCCGGAAATGATGGTATCAATACTGATACCAATATTTTCTATCCAAATGATCGTTTCAAAAACAAAAAAAGACAAGCTAAAACGTGGGTAGAAATCGGCGCACTTTCTTGGGAAGGCGGCGAAAACTCTGTTGCACCGTTTTCCAATTACGGTTCAGATAATGTAGATGTTTTCTCGCCCGGTGTTGACCTTTATTCGACAGTGCCTAATGATCAATACAAAGCATCGAGCGGTACAAGTATGGCTGCACCGGCTGCCGCAGGCGTTGCGGCACTCGTGATGTCTTACTATCCGAAATTGACGGCAAAACAAGTCAAAAAAGTGTTATTGGATTCGGCTATAGATGTTGAGTATGAAGTGCTTAGTCCAAAAGGTGACCGTGTGCAATTCTACAGACTTTGTCGCACAGGTGGTGTCATCAATGCCTACGAAGCTATCAAACTCGCCAGTAAAACGAAAGGCAAGCGCAGAGTGAAAACCAAAACACCGAGAGCTTAGTGAAAGAAATTAAATAAATGTACATTTATTTAATTCCTGATACTTAGTACACTGTTTTATAAATTTATTTACATTTTTTGACGTTTATTTTGAAATGAATCGAATCAAAAATGACGCGAATACTCACTGTATTTAAGGATTTTTTGGTGAAGAGTCATTTTAAAAGAAAT
>Ga0209093_1000166_pt1 | contig 33552 bp, 33 predicted proteins | sample SidtaG_4_FD_187450 | JGI IMG/M metagenome (GOLD analysis project Ga0209093, IMG submission 187450) | Marine algal microbial communities from Sidmouth, United Kingdom - Sidmouth_Male1 metaG (SPAdes) (version 2) | ecosystem: Host-associated > Algae > Red algae > Unclassified | place: Sidmouth...
ACGACGCGTGGACCCAATCCCTCCGCGCCGTCGCGGCGGCCAATGGGTGCGCCGACGCGGTCGCGTCCGACGGGGAGTTTGTCCTGCGGCCGCGTCGGCCGCCGCCGCCGCCGCCGCCGCCGCTGCTCGCGCCGCTGCCGCTGGGCGCGGGCGCCGCGGGCGCCGCCGCCGCCGCCGCGCCGGCCGCCGCACCGCCGCCGCGGCGCGCGGCCGACGGCGACCGCCGGCGGGCGGCCGAGGCGGAGCGGCGGCGGGGCGCCAAGCGCCGCCGGTCGCCCCCGTCGCCGCCGTCGGTGCCGCCGCCAGTGGCGCCGGCGGCGGGGGCGCCCCCGTCGCCGGCGTCTGCCGCCGCCGCCGCCGCTGCCGCCGACGGGCGGCGTGCCAAACGTCGCCGCCGCGCGGCGGCGGCGGCGGCGGCGGCGGCGGTGGCACCCGCGGCGGCGGGTGGCGGCCCGCCGTCGGCCGCGCCGCCCGCTGCGGCGGCGGCGGCGGCGGCGGCGGCGGCGGCGGCGGCGGCGCGGGACGCGGCCGCCCGCGCACGCCGCGTCGACGCGGCGATTGCCGGCATGGCGGCGGGGGCGGCGGGCGGGGGGGGGTGGGGTGACGGGGGCGCGCCCGCGCCGCCCGCTGCCGCCGCCGCGGCGGCAGCTGCCGCGGCGGCGGCGGCGGCGGCGGCCGCCGCCCACCGCGCCGCCGCCGACCGGCGGCGGCGGCGGCACGCGCGCGCGGCCGACCCGTGGGCGTCTGACGCCGACCCGCTCGCGTCCGACTGACCGGGCGGCGGCCGTCGGGGGGCGGGGCCGCCGCCCTGTTTCCCTGCCGCGCGCGTGGGGTGTGCGGCGTGGGGGGCTGCCCACGGTCTGCGGGGGGGGCGGCGGCGCGGCCCGCCGCGGGGTGGGACCGTCGGACCGCAGGTGAATATTATGGGCGTGACCCCCCAACGGCGGCTACGCACAAGAAAGTCAAGCGGCCACGCCGCCAGCCAAGGAGCAATGCTCGCCCCTCATGGTCCTCCCCTTCCCCCGCCCCCTCCCCCCGCTCTCCCAGTGTGGGGGGAGCGGCCGATCCGCGTTTGGCCTAGGAAAAGCCGACCGACGCCTTGGCGCGCGCCGAGTTGCCAATCTGGCTGCTGCGGAGGACGCCCATCTCCACCGCCGTTGCCGCCCAGTCGACGGCGTGGCTCTTGTCGCCCGTCGCGCGCGCTTCGGCCTGCTCGGGCGTGTTGCACGTGAGCACCCCAAAGATGACGGGGATGGCCGCCGTCAGTTGGAGCTGTGGGCGGGACCGCGGCGGGGGGGGGGCAACGCCGATGGGAGGGAGGAAAGGGGAAGAGCAGCGTGACCCATGGGCGCGTACAATGGGCGGGAGAGGGCGAGGCACGCGGTCGAAGTGGCAATGGCCAAGGGGGGGGTTGTCGTACGAGTTAGTTGGCTGTTGACATAGACGACCGCCGGCGCTGACCAGGCCGATCAAGACACCAACTTGACCGCCCCACGGGGCCGACGAGCAAAAAGAGCACACCGCACGGACCTGCGCGCCCCAGCACAAGCCCTCAGCGCACGGGTCAGCAGCAGCCCTCGAGGCACCCACGCGCGTCGCCCCCCGCAAAAAAACAACGTACGTTCATCAGCCCGTTCGACACCGCCTCGCACATAAACGTGTACCCGTCGGTGGCGCCGTCAATCAACACGCCAACGGCAATGACGACGTCGACCTTTTGGGTGGCCATCATCAGCCGCGCGGCGACCGGCAGCTCCCCACAGCCCGGCACCTCCATCTGCACAATGTTGTCGTCCTTGACCGACCGCTCGGCGAGGCCCTTGAGGACGTCGGCCACCATGGGCCCCGTCAAATCATCGCGCCAGCGCGCCGACACGATGCCGACGCGGAGCTTGGTGCCGTCCAAGTCGGACGGGAAGGTGACCGTCCCGTCGCAAACGGGGGCGGTCGGCCCCGTGGGGGGCGGGGGGACACCCGCGGGCCGCGCAACCGCCGCCGCCAAGCGGGCGGCACCCGCGGCGGGGGTAAAGGCGCACGTGCCGAGCGGCGCGGCGGGGCGGGCGGTCGTCGTGGCCGCCGCCGCCGGGCGGCGCACGGCGACCGCGGACGGGGCGGCAAAGGCGGCGGCCATGGTGGCGGCGCGCGTCGGGGGGGGGCGGCAGGGGGGTTGTGTGTGGAGAGAGCGGCAGTGCGAGCTGCAATGGGGGTCGGCCGTCGGAGGGACGGAGTGGGGTGGTAGGGATAGTAAGGGGACGAGGAGGAGAGACAAAGGACGAGAGGCCCGCGCAGGAGGGCGCGGGAGCAATACGTTCAAGCGGGGTGGAACGCGCGCACCTGGAAGGTGTCCTATGTCAAGAGAATAAAGTTTACAACAAGATGAGGTACTACAACAACAGGCGCAATGGCTTAGGGGTAAAGCGTGTCACTCGTAATGATAAGATCCTGGGTTCGAAGCAAAAATTGAATGTCCCAGTTGTGCCTTCTTTTGCGCTATTTCCGTTTTTCTCTTCGTTGTACGGACAGCTTTGTGTGGCCGAAGTCGGCTGTTCCCGAAGCGCGCCGTATCGAGCTCATCGAGCACCTCGCATACGCGGGTGTGATGCAAGCGACTAAAAAGTAGAGGCAACCGTCCTCTACGACAGAGATTGTGCCAGGAAGTGCGAACTTTGCGATGAGGGGGCATGACTGACTGCAAAACCTTGAGCAGTTCTAATGGGAAACAAACAAGTCGATACAGACATTTATACCGTGCGAGGAGAAGAATTGGCACGCGCTGCTTTCGCAAGAAGAGCGCTCGCCGTGCAGAGAAAATCGTGCCACGGGGTGCATTGCAGTACATATTGGCGCGCCAACAGGGATACGGTTCAAGACAATGACCCGTGCTCGTCCAACGACAGCCACCACCATGGCGCAGAGCTCGCCATGGCCCGGCTTCAACTCGCTAACGTCCTCAGTCTCCTCTCTGAAATCCAGCGTGTAGCTGTGCCGGGGGTGCATGTCTGGAGTTGCACAGCATGGCTCGGTGTCGCCAGCGCAAGAGGCTTGTACACTGATGTCCGCACGCGTGTTGCGCCATGTGTTGTGGCTCCCTGTTCCCAGAGGACCAAATCTCAAGAGATCCACAAGCGGTTTTCTCCAAGAAACGCGGAAAACAGACACGTGTCTGATCGTGAAGAGCCAAGAGCAGAAAGTCACGTCGACGTCAAGGAAATATCTCGCGCCGGCCCATCAGGTCACTGTCTTGCTCTGTGAGCTCTGGCTTTGACCAACCAGAGCGTGCGTTGAGAGTCCCAGTCAGTTGGAGATTGGTCTGCGTTGGCGTGACGATTCTTTTCGGTCCTGGCTCCAGCAAAAGAGTCCCCGCTGGACTCCCGGGAGGTGTCAGAGCGCTCGTGCGCCGCGTTTCCCAACAGTCGGCTGTTGCTTGTCACGTCGCGACAGCGCTCATTTTTGATGCCCTCCAGGCATTCCTGCACCCCCGCACGGATACACTGTCCTCATTGTCCAACGCTCCTTCGTTCGCCTCTCCCCTTGACCCCCGTTGTGCCCGCGCCTGTCTTTGATGGCTTTCGTGTCCACCGCGAGCCCCGCCGTTCTCGGCCGATCCCCATCGCCCGCGCTGTGCGGCGCTCGCTCCACGTTTGCCGCCGGCACCCCCGTCGTTGCTCCGTCCGCTCCCCGCGCGTTTGCGGCCGGTATGTCGGCCGCCATGATGTCGGCTGCGGCCATGAACAAGAAAGCGCCGGTCGCGGACGCCACCGGTCTGATTGGCAACACCCCCCTCGTACAGCTGCACAAGATCCCCGACGCGGCGGGCTGCGTCGCCAACATCTATGCCAAGCTCGAGTCCATGGAGCCGTGCTCTTCGGTCAAGGACCGCATCGGCCGCGGCATGATCATGGACGCCGAGGCGGCGGGCAAGATCACTCCCGGTAAGACCGTCCTCGTGGAGCCGACGTCAGGCAACACGGGCATTGCGCTCGCCTTTATCGCTGCGTCCAAGGGCTACAAGCTCATCCTGACCATGCCAGACTCAATGTCGATTGAGCGCCGTATGGTGCTCCGCGCCTTTGGCGCCGAGGTGGTGCTGACTCCCGCCGCCGGTGGGATGAAGGCGGCGGTCTCCAAGGCCGAAGCCATTGCCGCTGAGACGGCCGACTCGTACATCCTCCAGCAGTTTGCCAACCCGTCTAACCCCAAGGCCCACTATGAGACGACTGGCCCCGAGATTGCCAACGCTATCGACTGCGACGTCTTCGTGTCGGGCGTCGGCACGGGCGGCACCATCACCGGCGCGGGGCGCTACCTCAAGGAGAAGAACCCAGAGACGCTCGTCGTTGCCGTCGAGCCCGTCGAGTCGCCGGTTCTGTCGGGCGGCAAGCCTGGTCCCCACAAGATCCAGGGCATTGGCGCCGGCTTTGTACCGGCCATCCTGGACACGACCGTGTACGACGAGGTCGTGACCGTCACGTCGGCAGAGAGCATTTCGATGGCGCGCCGCATTGCGGTGGAGGAGGGCCTCCTGTCGGGCATCTCGACGGGCGCGGCGCTGGCGGCGGCGCTCGAGGTAGGCAAGCGCCCCGAGATGAAGGGCAAGAACATTGTGTTCATTGCGCCTTCGTTTGGTGAGCGCTACCTGACGTCGGCCCTGTTTGACGAGCAGCGTGAAGAAGCGTATGCGATGAAGGCGGAGTAGAGCCCATTCGGGTGGGTACATCTTTCTCATGTACGGTTTTTTGTACCATGCGTGCAGTAGCCTGCACGCCGTGGCTTGCCTAGGTGCTTTCTCGTGGCCTCGGTGTGCAATATGGCGTTGGCGGGCTGCTTCCTTGTCGATCGTGCCAAGTTGAGCTGCTCACTGTACTTTTTCTCCATTGCCTCCCTGCCCTACAATATGAGCACCAAACGTCTGCAAATACACGGCCCGCGACCACCCTACATGGGGAGGGCTGTATGCATGGTCATCCTCACCAATGCCCCCTCCAACCGCTCTCTGCTCCGACCGCTCCCGCCTCCAAACTCACCGCCGCCGCTTCCTCACCCCTCTCACCGCTGCCGCCTCCTCACCCCCCTCACCGCTGCCGCCTCATCACCTCTCTCACCGCTCCCGCCTCTTCGCCCCCCTCATCGCTCCCGCCTCTTCACCTCCCTCATCGCTCCCGCCTCCCCACCCCCCTCACCGCTCCTGCCGCCTGTCGTCGCTCATCAGCGCGTGGCGCTCGTCGGCGCCGCTCTCCCCCTGCAGCTGCGCCTCGATTTCCTCCAGGGAGAGCCCCTTGGTCTCGGGCACCTTGGCCGCGACAAACGCCACAGACGCGCCGCACAGCGCCGCGAAGACGGCAAAGAGGCCGCCCGAGCCGAGCGTCTGGCGGCCCGACTCAAACGCGGCCGTCACGACAAAGTTCGTGCCGAAATTCACCAACACGCCCGTGCTAATGGCCGCGGAGCGCACCCGCAACGGGAACAACTCGGAGAGCAGCAGCCACGTGACCGGCCCAAAGCCGAGCTGGTACGCGCCAACGTACAGCAGGATGCTGCCGAGCACCACCGTCTGGCGGGTGCCCGTCAGGGTGGCGGCCCCCCCCCCCGCCGCCGCCGCCACCCCCCCACCGTCGACGCCCCAAAAGCCCGCCGCGAGCGCGACGAGCGCGACGGCCATCCCCGCGGTGCCCACGAGCAGCAGCGGCCGCCGCCCCGCCTTGTCCGCGTACGCCGCCGCGACGCCCGTGACGAGGAGCTTCCACGCGCCGAGGCCGACGGCGGCGGCAAAGCCAAAGCCCGCCGCCTCAAACAGTTGGTTGGCATAGTAGAGCACCGACGGCTGCCCCGTGATTTGCTGCAGCACCACACACCCAAGGCCGACGGCCAGCGCCGCCTGCGACGCGGGGTCGGCGTACAGGGAGGAGATGGACGCGCGCGCGACGCGCCCCGACGCGTCGAGGCACGTGTCGGCCACGGCGGTCGCCATGGCGTCGACGCGCGGGCGGGCGGCGGCGGGGGGGAGGCCTTCCAGCTTGGCGACCGCCGAGACGGCGGCCGCGCGGAGCGCCGCCACCCGCTCCGCCGTGCCGGCCGCGTCGGGCTGCCCCGCTTGCCCCCCCGCCAACGTGGCGGCGCGGAGGAGCAGCCAACGGGGCGTTTCGGGCACCCACCCGAGTGCCGCCGACGCGGCAAACGGCACCTCGACGGCGGCGGCGACCGCAAAGATGGCGCGCCAGTCGGGCTGAAAGGCCGCGCCCGCCAAGTACCCACCGAGGATGCCCGCCACAATCGCCGCCTCCTTGGCGCTGACGAGGAGGCCGCGCAGGCGCGCGGGCGCCGTCTCGGCAATGTACAGCGGCCCCGCGTGCATCGCCAGCCCAATCCCCAGCCCGTACACGAGGCGCCCCGCGAGGAGCACCCCGACCGACGGGGCGGCGGCTTGGAGGGCGGTGCCGGTGAGGTAGGCGGCGCCGGCGAGGGCCATCTCCTTGCGCCGCCCGAGGTCGTCGCCGTAGCGGAACATGGCAGCAGAGGAGGCGAGCGCGCCGGCGAGCGACGCAGACGCCACCGCGCCCAGCTGCGACGCGGATAGCGCGCCGAGGGAGGCGAGAGAGCCAAAGGGGGAAGCCGCGCCCGCCGCCGCCGTGGCGGGGTTGGACAGCACCCGCACGACGCCCGACACGCTGCCAATGTCGTAGCCAAACAGGAGGCCACCGGCGGCGGCGGTGACAAAGGCGGGGAGCCACAGGGGGAAGGGTGACGGCGGCGGCGCGTCGCCGTCGGCGCTGCCGCCGCCGCCGCCGCCATTGGCCGGCAGCCGCGCGTCGGCGGCGTCCGCGTTGGGGGTATCCGTGCCGGTCGCCATAGTCGTCCCCGTCTGCCGGCAAGCCGCTGTCGCCGTCGCCTCCGCCGCTGTCGCTGCCCTCGTCGCCACCCGCCGGCCAAACAACCCCCCCGGCCGCCCGCACAGCGGACGGCGGCCGCAGCGGGAGTCGGGCGAGCCGCGACCAAGACACACCGCACCAACAACGGCGCTTGTGGGGGAGAGAAAAGCAACCATCCCGCGGGGGGAACCGCCGCCACGCGGGTGGTAGACAAAGGACCGTGCACCTGGCGGTCGGCTCAAGGCACCGTGTGCGTCGGCGAGGCGACGGGGGGGCGGGGTTGAGTTGGTCTGCTGTCTACGCATCGCTCAGCGGGGCCTGCAGGCTGCGCTGGCTCGCGCAGGTGGCGAGGTGGCGGTCGTTGTCAGATACGCGGATCCGCGGCTGCAAAAGCGCCACCACTTGTGATGTGCGGATTCCGGGGCCAGTCCGCGTTGATCCCCGACTTGTCGTCGTGCTCGGCGGCTGGTGCCGCGGGGTCCTCCTCTTGACATGCAAGCCGCAGGCAGTGACACAGTCACGGCAGGGCACAGGCCCCCCCCGGACGGACTCAGGTAGTGCAGCATGCCAGTGGTACGATGATGGGTACCCCACCACACCCTCGTGCGTTGCGTGGCCGTAGGGCGACCACGGTGAGGTGCTGCAGCTGCGCACCAAGCCGTGACCATCCCGTGGGGACGCGTGGATTCCTCGGAGAGGAGCACCCGCAGAACGTGCGAGACCAGGGACTTTCCTTCTACCCCACTTTGTGTCGTCTGCAGCCCCACCCACCCCCCCCACTCCCCCCTCACGCCGGCCGCAGCACACACCCCGCCGCCCAATACAGGGTGGCGGCCACGCGCACCCCCCCCTCCACCCGCCGCACGCGCACCCGCCGCACGCGCACGGCGGGCCCAAGGTCGCACCCACCGCCACCCGCCACCGCCACCACCGCCCGCCCGCCTAACACGCGCACGTCCACGTCGGCGCCCCACACCGCGCCGCCGGCCAAGACACACCCCACCCGCCGGCGAAGCGCCGCCACCGCCGTGCGGGCGCCGGCACCCCCCGGCGGACCCCACACGAGTGGCGGGGCGGCGAGGCTCGGCCGCCCGCCGTTGCCGTCGTCGTTGCTGCCGCTACCGGTGGGTGCCAACACGCACGACGCCCCGTCGTCGGTAGTGGCGGTGAGGGCGCCGCCGGCGACGGCGAGGCGGAACCACCCGCCGGTCGGCTCGAGGCCGTCAATGAGCGACAGAACGGTGCGGGCCTCCGACGCGTCGCGGGGGGCGGGGAGGGTGGCGGCGGGTGGCAGCGGCGGCGGAACCGCCGCGATGGGGGCGGCCGGCACCGCTACACCAGCCGTGGCGGCCGGCACCGTCGAGCCGCTGGCGGGTGGCACGGGTGCCACGGTGGTCGACGGCACGCCGACCGCTGACGGCGGGGGTGGGGTCGGCACGCCAGCTACTGGGCGCGGCAGCGTCGATGGTGCCGGGAAGGTCCCACCCGGAGCCGGCTGGGCTGGCAGTCCAAACGGAACGCCGCCCGCTTTTGTCGGTAGCGGCAACCCGCCGGCCGGCGGCGGCACTGCCGGCGTCTGCAGCGGCGGCAGCACTGGCAGCGGTGGTAACACAGCCGGGGTCGGCAACGGCGGCAGCGGCGTCGGCAGCGGCGGAGACGGCGGCAGCACAAACGGCGTCTGCAGCGGCGGCAGCAGCGGCGGCTGCGGCGGCGTCCGTGTCGGTAGCGGCGGCAACCCCCAGTTGCCATCCACCTCGGGCGACTCGAGGGGGTCGGTCGGCTCGGCCGACGCGTCCGGCTCGCTCGTCGCCTCGGGGAAGAGGAGCAGCAGCGGCTCGACGACGGGCGGCGGCTCGGTGGCGCCGGCGGTGGCCGCCGGAGGGGACGGTAGCAGCAGCGTCTCTTGGCCGACCGCCGTCGACGCGGCGGTGGCGACGGCCAGCAGCAGGGCGGTGGCCTTGGCCGCCGCGCGATGAGCCATGGTGCTGGAGAGGTGGGGGGGGGGGGGGGGGGTGTCGGAGCAAGTGCTGGTCTGCGCGAGGGGTCGCGATGCCGTCGTGGAGGAGGGAGTACAGCGGGACCGTCTGCTCGCGCTGCGGTGATGGTGGCTTATCGCGTCCGTGGCGAGGCTTGTGCTGGGGGTCTTTATCGATGACCAGCCGGCGGGAGCGGCAGCCGGACCGGGCACGAGCGCAGGGCGCGCAACTGTCAGGTTCGAGTGGGACGCCGTGCAGGATTCGATTTAGCGGGGAGGCCGCAGCTTCGACGAGGGCCCCCTCTGCAAACGAGCCGAGGGGCATCCAGAAGTGCCCTACGTTGACATTCCCCGCGTGACCGCCCGCCCCGCTCGACGTGCAGTTTCTCGGCAACCACGCATGCCAACGCATTGTGCTCGGAGAGAAATGTGACGTAGAGAATCGCAACGTCCATTGAGCTCCGGTGCGTGGGGGAGACCGCGCGCCACCGGTCCCGCACTCAGTAGACCGTGTACGCATCATCTCCGTCCTGTCACCGCCGTTGAGAGAGACGGGATTGCTCGCCCAGTGATGATGCAGCCGCCTCCAAGCCAGGAGACCCTCGAGAACCGACGCAATCGAGAAACGCAGGCCGTACAGTGCTTGCGAGAGCGAAGCGTGTCGGTAGTTCCTCCCTGTGGCGCGCACACGCGACAGGAGGCGACCAACAAGCTCGCTGCTCTCTTCTAACAACCGCATTCGGAACCGTGGTGGGTGGCAACTGCTTGACAGCAGAAAGACCCCGACCGATCTGTGTGCGCTTGACGAACGCGGCAGCGGCACGTGGACGCCTGGCTCGGGTGTGTTCGTAGCGTCTCCCTGTGGCCAACGCGTGGTGGGTCCACGGCTAAAGTTGGGGTCTCTTCCTGCCCTGTCAAGCATCGGCAATTGGAAGGACTTCCAATCGGATCAAATACATAGTCATCCGAAATATTTTTTTATGAGCCACAGCTGCAGAATTCGAGTAGTCAAATTCCATGCCACCGGCGGACGTGGACGTCGCCTTCACCGTGGATGCCTTGCCCGTTCTCCATGAGAGTCCGCGCCCCATCCCGATACCCACTGTCGTGGTTCAACTGTGCGGCCTTGCCACGATGGAGCTGCTGGCCGCGGCTGTGCCGCCCCCAGCCTGTGCCGGACCGACCTTCTGACTGTCGGTACTGAACCAGCCGCTGCCAGCGGGAGACGTGCCACCCGCCGCGGTGCCGCCCACCCGCTCCTGTGCGCCGGCCGCTGCTGCCTAGGCCCCCACGCGGCGCCTGCGCGGTGCACCGGCCGCTGCTGCCCAGGCCCCCTTGCGGCGCCTGCGCGGTCTTTCACAGGCTGTCCACAGGGCAGGCTTGCTAACCGCACACGCTCTGGCCTGGGTGGCGAGGTAGGGCTCACCTCGCGTCGCCCCTTTTGTGGTCGGTGCCCCCCCCAGCATTCTCCGTCTCGTGCTGCCGCCCTTTGATGTCTTCTCAGTAGCCACGTGCCTCCTTGTTCTTCCCACCCTTCCTCCTCTGCTATGGCGCGGTCGCGGCGGGCGACGGCGACGTCCCTCGCGTTTACCCTGCTGTGCGGCCTGTGCGTCGCGGCGGTGGTGCTCGCCCTGCCCGCCGGAGGCGCCGCCCAGACGGACGGCAGCGCGGCCGACGGGGGTGGCGACGATGGCGCCGACGACGCTCTCGGAAATGACGCTGGCGGCGGTGGCGACGACGCTGGTGGCGGCGGCGGCCCCGACCCGCGCGTCGCCATGGACGCGGCGCTCGACACGCTAAGCTTGGACGACCTCACCGCCATTGAGCGGCAGCTGCGGGAGGAAAACGTGGTGGCGGACAAGACCATTGCGGCTCTGCGCAGCCGGTCGGAGAAGCTATCGTCGGAGCGCCACGCGGCGGAGCTGGAAGTGCGCCGCCTGGAGCGCGGGCGCGACTGGGAGCTCCGCCAAAAGGAGAAGCGGGAGGAGGAGCTGCGGCTCGCCCAGACGGTGCTCGTCGACAAGGAGCAGAAAAAGGCGCGGATGCTGCGGCGCATTGAGGAGCTGCGCAAGGAGGTGGCCGGGCTGACCTCCCAACTCGAGGCGGTCCGCAAGGAGAATGAGCGCACCGAGGCGCAGTACGCGCACCCGTCGATTTATGACGTCCTCGACGCACGGACGGAGGAGCTCGGGCCGTTGCCGCACGCGGTGTTTAACCGCACCGTCCACGCGCTGTTGCCGCCGCTGGAGCGAGAGCTACAGTCGGCCTTGTACTTTCGCGGCCGCATGGCGCACACCAACGCGCTCACGTCGATCACCGTCTCGCTGACCGTGTACGCGTTTATCGTCACGGCCGGGTCGTTGCTCGTGGACTTGATCAAGCGCCTCCGCGGACGGCTGAGCGTCGGCCTGCTGGTGCTGGCGGGAGACGTATTTTTTGCGGGCCTCTGGGCACTCCTGGCGGGCTGGTATGCGGTGCTGCTGCGGGACCCGTTGCCACTGATGCGGGAGCGCGCCGAGGCAGTGTTCATTGTCTTCCAGCTGGTGGTGCTTGTCGCGTTTGCGGTGGTCGTGCTGCTCCGCCTGCTGCTCGCCACGGACGCGCGGCTGTCATCGGCGGGCGAGGCGTTCAGTGTGGTCGTCGTTGGCCAACACGCGTACATGAAGGTGTGGGCACCCATCTGGACCGAGGACGAGTTGCCCAGCTGTGTCTTCCTCTACTATGTGACCTACGCGTGCCTGTTTGCGTCGTTTGCCTACTCGCGGTCGTCTGCCGAGGCGGAGGCGGTGGCGGCTGCGGACAAGGCCGCTGAGCTGGACGACTTCGGCGTCAAGGGCGGCTTTGCCATGGCGCCTCCACCGCTGCCCGCCCCGTCGGTCAAGGTGTCCATTGAGGATGAGGAGGACGAGCAGTTAGAGTCGGCTTTTGCAGGCACTGACCGGTCGGTGACGGATGGCTCGGACGACGAGGTGGAGGGGGGGCGGGAGCTCGTCAACGACCGCGACGCGCCTGGCCGCACCTGGGCGCGCCACCCGGCGTCGCAGGCACTCCGGTCGAGCAGCCGGCGGCGGGGGGGTTTCTTTGCGGGGTGGTAGTGCGTGACTGCTGACCCTGTCTTGTGTGCCCACGACCGGCATGCGTCGTAGCAGCCTGGCCCGTGTATATAAGTGGAGCAAGCCGGCACAGTGTCATCAAGTGTGCTGGTTGTGTTCTGTTGCAGGCGCTGCATTCCTTGCAGAGTTGAGCAGCGTCGCTGCTCTGTTGATAGCACTTGTGCGCGACCATTCGTGAATAAGGAAAAAAAGAAAACAGCCTACCAGGATGGGCAACCACCAATCGTGGTTTTCCTGCCCCAAAATGGAGACCGCGCGTTGGGAGCAGTCGTCTGCACACAGCTCACTGCAGCATCCACTCAATAGACACAAGCACTTACGCAGCGTACATCGCGTCCCAAAAGCCGCCTGGCTGTCGCCCGCCCAAGTCCAGCGCCCTAATCCCGTGACCACCCCAAATCTACTCGAGCGCCAGCGGTGGGGCCTCCAGGCTGCCCAGGTCTGACTTGATGATGTCGCGGTAGCGGGACGACATCGTCTCAAATGAGAACTGGGAGAGGACGCGGGCGCGGCCACGCTGACCCATATCCCTTCTCAAGTCCTCGTCGCAGACCAGCTTGGACATGGCCTCGGTGAGGGAGTCGGCATTGTCTGGGGGGATGAGGAAGCCCTCAACGCCGTTGTCAAGCGCCTCGGGGATGCCGTCAATCGCCGTGGCAATAACCGGACGCTCAAAGGCCATCGCCTCGCAAATGACCAGCGGGAGCACCTCGTTCAGTGACGGGCACAGGATCATGTCGGCGGCCAGATAATAGGGCAGCACGTTCTTCTTGACGTCCAGGATGGTCACCGCATCCAGTGAGCCCGACGACTCAAGCTCTTCCTTGATCGAGTCGATATAGTCAATCTCGTGCTGGCGGATGTAGCGCGCACCGACCATGAGCAGCTTCAGTTGTTTGCCACAGCTCGCGCCGATCGACTGATTCAGCTTGGAGAAAGCCTGTGCCGTGACCAGCTGGCCCTTGCGCTTGCACACGGTGCCAAGCTGGACAAGCACCATGTCATCTGCGTTGTAGCCGAGGCTGGCACGAACCGATGCACGCGACTGCACCTTGCGGAAGGCGTTGATGGACTTCAAGGGAATGCCGTTGTACACGACCGAGGCCGCCTCCTCCGTGTAAAGCCCGTCGTAGCACCGCTTCTGGACCTCTGCAGGAAAGACGATGCGGGAAGCGGCACTGAAGGCCGCGGTAATCTCCGCCTTGCCCAGATGAGGCATGAGAAACACCTCCTTGGCATAGTAGTCCATCTCCTTGGGCCGCCACGCCTCGTGGATGACGGTCAGGGTCGGCAGCTTCATCATGGCCGCCACGTTCACCACCGGCGCAGACATGATCGTGTTGGCCACGACGTAGTCATAATCCGACAGTGCCGTGCGCAGCTGCTGCGGGTAGTCGGTGGCTTTGGAGTCAAGGATGCGTACAGCAATGCCCAGGGAGGCATAGTCCCCGCGCATCGGACCGTCCTTGGGTGAAAACACGTCGAAGGACAGGTCGTCGCGGAGCTCGCGGAGCAGGTATAGAAGGAAGTTATTGGCACCATTGCGTTCGAGCGAATGGCCAAAGGCCGCCGCCCGCTTGCGGGCCTGCACGCCTGAGTTGCTCAGGAACTCGCGGGCAGCTGCCGCGTCGCGGGGGAGGATTGCCTCAGCGGCTGCGACAACGTCTGCCGACCCGTCCTTGGCCTTGGGCGCTGTGGTGGTGGTCTTGACCTCCGCCGACGACAGCACGTCGATGTGTACCCATGCAAGCAGGTCGTCGACAAGCGCAGGGTCATCGCCAAGGGCGTGTTTGGAGAGCAACGACAGCAGGCGGCGGGTGCGCTCCACCTTGGCACGCATCTCTGCGTTGGCCGCCTCCACACCATCCTTGCTCGCGCCGCCGCCAGAGCCGCCGCCAAACATGTCACCGACCATCCGTTGCGTGTTATTCTCAGCACGGGCGAGCGACTTCTCCAGGCTGAGGTCTTTCATCTGCAAGTTGTTCAAGGCAGCGGCACTCTCCGCCTCGGTGGGGACCGATGAGGGCTTCCGGACGCCGCTAGGGGCCCCACCCAACTCCTCGCTGGCAGCCGCTGCCGTGGCCTTGTTGCGCTCCCGGAACCACAGGCGCCACGACGCGTTTTCCAGGCGACGACCATCATCGAGGACGTCCTGCAGGAAAAAAGCACATGGCGTGAAAGAGGCGAGACAAAGGCGCAGGCGCCGTTGTCAGCAGGAGAACAGGAGCTTCTCTCACAACCCGGCAACGCTCTGGCGGGACGGCAGACCCAGGCGGGCGCCACACCGACGGGCCACTCTCTCCTATGGCTGCAATGTTCAAACAAGGGTGACGAAGAATTGTCCATGCGTCGAAAGGCACCAGAACAACGTACCTTGACCTTGGTGAACACCCTCCATGTCTTGCGCAGATCCTCCTCGGTCTGCTCCGCGCTCAAGTACGGCGAGAAGTCAAAGTCCTCATACGGGTCCGCGCCGGCCGGGAGGTCGGCATTGCCCTTGGCAGCCTCGGCGAGCTGGAGAAACGATGAAACGCGATTCATCGTGGGTGCCCACGCGTGCGTGCGCCCGGATAGCTCGTGATACCTCTGCCCCTTGACCCTCCGCCGCGTCGACACACCGTCGCCTCGCTAACGTCCACTGCGGAGGAACCGCGCAATGCAATGCCCCGCGTACGGCGACTGGCCTATGTACTACCGATGCTCTGCCCCACCCTCCCCGGGCCCTTGACGGCACCTCACAGTCCCAGAGACCAGAGGTTGGTATGGGTGGTGCGGACGCCGGTCAGCCTCCTCTCATCGCTCGGCACCTCACCAGACGATTTGGGGCGCGCCTCCCACTTGCAGAAGCCTTGGGTGGTGTGCAAAAGACCGCGGTCCACAGTCGAGCCGGTGAGGCTGGCAGCGGCGGCGGGACCACACCAGGACGGAGCTCTGGGGCCACCGCGTGCCCCCGAAGTCGGGGTGACGCGTCCGCTCGAGCTCCCGTGCACGACCCATGCCACTGGTCCGCGACACCATCGATCAAGTCGGGCAAGATGTGAGGTGCTCGTGGCCCGTGGTGGCGTTCGAGGTGTCCCAAGATTCTTCTCACATCCAATTGATGCTGCATCCTTGGTTTAAATCCTTGTAGATGCCCGAGACACGGAATGAGGACAGTCCAGGGTGGCAGTACGGGTGGCGGTCGGCCTCTCGATTTGAGTCGGGCCATTGTCTCGCCGAGGTGACGGCCAGCAGTGCCCATCATGGGCTTCATGGTCAGCAGTGTGCGGCTGTCACGCATGATAAACGTACCTTGGTGGTCAAACTTCATCGTAGGTAGGTGTTCTGGAACAATCTGGTTGGGTCGGCGCAGCGTGTAGTCTCCAGCCCAACACACGAGTTGGGCACCGGGAGCACAAGGTATGTATACCAGTTGAGGAATCGTGCGTCGCTGATAGCAAGCCGTCGGATGGTGGCAGGAGCCAATCTGATGGAGCGCTCGTCGCCTTCACTGTATGGTAGCCTCCATGCGGCTGCGGAAAAGTTGGGCACGAGGATACGTCTGAACTCAGACACGACGTACTACCAGCAGTCTTGTGCAGCAGAAAAATACGATGGGACTAAGCTGGCGGTGCAGTCAAGGTTGAGATGCACGCTGCGCCAATGTCAGCTGTCGAGCGCACCGTGACTGACTGGAGGGTGCTAAAAAAAAAGGGGGGAGACACTGTACAATAAGCTGCTTCTACGTACACCTACCTACAACTTGCTCTGGAACAATCGCTCCAGCTGGCACGCCAGGTCTGTCACGTAGTGGGTCTTGCCATTGTACGTACGACAGTTCTCCACCATCCGCTTCAAGTCCGCCAAAAAGATCTCCTTCGTCACATAGAACCCGCCGGCGGTGAGCTTGGCCTGGATGGAGCTGAGGTCGACCGGGTTCTTGATCACATCGTAGTAGTCAATGGCGCCAGTCTCCTTGGGGTTGACTGGCTCAAGGAAGGGCCACGCACTGCCGTGCGCCTTGATCTGATCGAGCACCGACTGCAGGTGCGCCTTGAGCGCTTGGAGCGAGACCTCATCTCGCGGCGCGGCGCCAGACGCGGCACCACCACGGGTGGACGGAGCGGCGCCGCTGCGGCCGTCTTTGCGCCACGATATCTCGGCAAGTCCAGGGATGTTCTCCAGTCGCACAGGCTTGCGCATGGTCGACACATCCAAGCCCGGGTAGACCACGTGGCTGAGGCTCACCTCCTTGAGCTTCTCCACCAGGCAGCACTTTTGAGCTTTGAGCAGCAGCGGCATGTTGAGGTAATCCACCTGCGCGTGCAACTTGCACTCCATCAGCAGCACCCCCTCGTAGTCCTTGATGCGGCCTTGCCACAGCGGATACGACAGCGTGATTTTCTTGGAAAAGCCCTGTTTCTTGAAGTAAGGCACCGCGTTATTGTCGGCACACGTCAGCAGGTGTGTGAGGCCACTGCGTTTGGCCCGCTCCTTGACCTGTGCCATCAACCGCGTCCCGTACCCGAGTACCTGCTCGGTTTGGGAGATGGCCAGAAAGGCCACCTCCGCAAACTTTTGCTCCCGGAAAGGCCGATAGCAGCAACCGCCAATCACGGTCTGGCCGCCCGCAGCCGCGGAGCCGCTGCCGACAGGGGTGGCACCCGGCTTCATCAGTGCCAGGGACTCGTGCTTGCAGTCAAACACTAGGCGAGACACGTACGCACGGGGCATGTTCGGCAGCTGCTTGATGAACACGTTCTTCAGCCCTAGCAAGTTGAGCAGCGCGTCCTTGGAACCGTCATTGACAACGACCCGAAAGGAGACGTCGCCCTTGGCCTCGAGCTGCGTCATCCGCACCCACCGCTGCACGTAGGCGTGTTGCGAGTCCGGCCCGAGGATGTCCTTGGTCGACTGCGTCCATGCCCCAGGCGGAGGCGGGCGAGGCCGCTTGCTAACCGGCACTGCTTGGCGCGGTTGCAGGTAGTAAACGTCATCGTCGCCAACGGGTCCTACGAGCGGCTCATCATTTACCGACCGCAGCACGGTGGCAAGGTCGATAGGGGGGGGAACGTCGTTCACGGGAGCGACAGCCGTTGCAGCCGCAGAGCCGCCGCCGCTACTTCCGGCCGCACCATTCGAGGTGCCGGGGAAGGAGGCCACGCCAGCGGGCGCCAACGCACCGCCGCCCGTTCCGTTGCGGCTACCGCCGGGAGGAGGAGGGGGGGGAAGAGCGCCAGCCGCGCCAGATGCCGAAGCACCACCGCTACCACCAACAAAGGGACGGCTGTCCGGCTCGGGTTCCTTGCGTTTGCCGGTCACGCCTCGTGCCATGGCAGCATGCTGCGTCGCGGACGTCGACCGAGGAAGGCACGGCCACCGCACCAACAAGCAGCCATCACGATTGCGCGCATCGGCCAGCAACGCGCGCTCTCTGCGACAAGTAGAGCTTGCCGCGATACTTGAATCCCACAGATTACCGCTTGAAGGAAAACTACTGCTTCGACGGCTCACCGCCAAGTTCGGCGACGGAAAGGCAATAACTCAAAAATAAAAAAATCGATGTGTATTCGATTAATTGGTTGATCCTCACTATGGCACTTCTCCCAAAAATGACCCCACCTCTGTGAGCAAACGTTTCCCACCCCCCCCCCAGGGGGCCCTGAGGCAACATGGGTTTCTGCCGGCGACAGCGTCTCCAAACGTTTCCTGACAGTGCCGCCCCATCGCGAGGTCACTTGCCAGGACGTGCCCGCGCTCTCAGGACGCGGAGGCCGCGCAATCGTCGAATGCGACCCGGGCGGTGGCCCACCACCCTAATGGGGTCGACCGAACCCCCAAACTTGATTTCCATTGGCGGCCCCGCCGGGAATTTGAGCAAACGTGCAGACAAACGCTTCGCACTGCAGCCAGTCCGGTCCTTCCAGATCGAATTCTATTTTGAGAAGGGGCCGTCACGAAGCAACGGGGAGGGGGTCCCGATTCAATGCGGATTTCGGCGGCAGCGCAAGCGCCAATCTGGGGTAATCTGGGCGAACGTGCCGGCAAACGTTCCCCCAGTGCGGGTCCAGAGCCACATGCAAACAGTAACTCAAGCGTGCAAACTAGTATACACACCGGCAATCTCGGTCGCTTGAATCGATCTGGACGTCCTAGACAGGGAAACAGACTGCAGTCTCTGTCACGCCTGGATTGTGCGGCCTGCAAGCAGCCTGCAAGCAGCGTGCGTTTTGTCGCGCCGACCAATGGCCTGCGGCCGTCATCTCAGATCTGCACGGGGCCAGTTCGTCTGGCGGCAGGGCCGTGCAAGGAGCTCACGGCGTCAGATCTGCCAACGACGCCAAGTCTTCAGCGGGACTTGGCGGCGCACAGCACTGTTGTAGGCGACGTCGTCTTCTTCCGCGGGCGCCGGCCGGCCACGAGCCCCCAGTGCCCCTCGCGCTCCTCGTGCTCCGCGGGTGGCGGCCGTTCTTCGGCGGCCGGTCGGTAGTGCTGGCGCTCTCGTGGCCGGCTCTGCGGCGATTAGGCGGCGGTTGCGTCGTGCTTCCACTGGCGGCGGAGGTGGGGCGGTTGGTCGTTCCCGTGAGTGGCGGAATACACTCCTGCGGCTCGTGCGGCTCGTTCGGCGGTGCGGCGGCCGGTGGCTGTCTTCGCGACTGGTGGACTGTGTACCTGGTGTGCGCGGTCGTGCTCCGCTCACCGCGTGGCCGCACGTCGTGGGCGCGCTCGTGCACCAGCGTGCGGCTGTGCGGCACGTTGTGCGTGTGGTGCACGTGCTCCAGCGGGCGGGGGTGCCTCTGGGTGGTGCTCGTGCTCTTGCTCGTCGTGCCTCAGTGGGCGTCGTGTGCGTTCCCGTGCACCAGCGGACGGCGGCCCGGCACGGTGCGCAAGAGCTCCGGCGGGCGGCGGTGCCTCGGTTGGTGCTCGTGCTCTTGTTAGAGCTCTGGCGGGCGGTGGTGCGGCACAGTGTGCACGTGCTCGAGCGTCTGCGGGCGGTGGTGCCTCGGGTTGTCCTCGTGCTCTTGCTCGTGCTGCAGTCGGCGGCGGTACGGCGGCTGGTCGTTTCTGCGAGTAGTGGTTTGCGGCTCGTACGTACGGCGGTTCGGCGGCTGGTGGTCGTACCCGTGACTGGTGGACTGTGTATTGTGTACCTGGTGTGCGCGGTCGTCCTGTTACTGCGTGACCGCAAGTCTTGTGTGTGCTCGGGTGTCGTCCCAGTGACTGGTGGACTGTGTACCTGCTGTGTGTGGTCGAGCTCCGCGCACTCTGTGTCCGCACGTCGTGCAAGTGCTCGGGCTCAGGTCGCGGAAGTGCTCCAGTGGTCGCTGCGGCTCGTGCTCGTGCCCGTGCTCATGCTCCAGCGGGGTGCGGTGCGGAAGCTGGTCGTCTCAGTGAGTAGTGGACTGCGGCTCGTGCGGCGGTGCGGCGGCTGGCTGGTGAACATTTCCGTGACCTGTGCATTGTGGACGTGGCGTGCGTGGTCGTGCCCCGTTCGCCGTGTCACCCCCGTCGTGCAAGTGCTCGAGCTCCAGCGGGCGGCGGGGATACAGTGTGCACTGCGGCTCGTGCTCGTGCTCGTGCTCCAGTGGGCGGCGGTGCGGCAGCTGGTGTTCGTGGTCCTGAAACGGGCATCCTCTGCGGTGCTCCTGGTGTGCGTTTTCGTCCCGTTGCCCTCCCCGTGTGTTCGCACCCCGTTCACGTGCTCGCTCACAGAGAGCAGCGGTGCCCCGTCTGGTGCCCGTGCTACTGCTCGTCTTCGTCCCCGTGACTGGTGGACTGTGTACCTGCTGTGCGCGGCTCGTGCTCGCGCCCGTGCTCGTGCTCCAGCGCGTGCCTTCCAACCGGGTGGTGCTCGTCCTCGTGCTCCCGTGCACCATTGTGTCGCAGTGGTGGGGGTACTCCTGCTCTCCGCACCGCAGGCCACACTTGGTGCCTGTGGCCGTGACCTGTGGGCGACGGTGCCCCTGCCGGTCTTACCCCAGTCCGCGGCGCGGGGTGCCTGGTCTGGACGCTTTCCTGGGTTCTTGGGGTGTGGTTCACCGTCTGTTGCCCAGGCTCGTGCTCCCGCGGGCGACGGCGCCCGGCCGGCACTTGTCTTGCGGGCGACGGCGCCCGGCCGGCAGTAGTACTCGCGTTCCTGTCGACGTAGGGCTGCAGCTGGTGTTCGTGTGTGTGCCCGCTGCGGTTGGCGGCCCTCGTCTTCGTTCCTCGGGCTTCCTTCAAGGCCAAGGGCGCGGTTGTTCGGCGAATCGCGGCGGCGTCGTGACACGGGGCGGCGGTCCTTCGTGGCCGGGGTCGCTGGGCGTTGTGTGGTGTTCCTTCGCGGCCGCGGTCGCTGGGCGTGGTGCGGTGGTCTGTGTGGACTTGCAGGGACGCCATGTTTCCAGCTAACGTGCGTCTCTGCGCAATCAGCATGGTTGCCCACGGTGTGCCGCGCAAGGTCGTTCAGAGGATCGTTGGTGTAAAACAATCCGCTCTCAAGAGGTGGTGTCGCTACCATCGCCATAACGGGACTGTCTGGCGCAACCCCGAGCGCCGTAACCTGCATGGTGACTCGTGCTGGTTGGACCAGCGCCTCATGAACGCGCTGCTCATGGTTGTGCGGGAGCGGCCCGAGGCTTTGCTCCGTGAGCACTCTAAGCTGCTGCAGCGCATCCGGGACCACCCTAGCGGCCTCTGGGTGAACATGTGCTGCTCGGAGGCGACCGTGGACCGTCACCTCCGTCGCATGGGGTTCACCAGAAAGCGCGTGCTGCGGCTCTTCCAGGAGGCGAACGCCGTGGCTCGTCGTGCCCACGCCCGCCTGCGGCGGCGCATGGGACCTATGCCGATCGTCTCTGTGGACGAAACGCACACGGACGGTGGGGACGTCTACCGAAAATATGGACGAGGTCTGCGCCGTAACCGTGTGAGGCGGTGGGACCGGGACCCGCGGTCGATCCCGAGGACCAGCACGACGATGGCGGTGGGCAGTGACGGTAGCATCCTCGGCCACATGTCCGCCGTGTGCAGCGATGGCGGAAGCGGTTTGACTGCAGCGGACTGGCGACTGTTCCTGCAGAACCTGATTCCGCGACTCGGCGTCTACCGGCCTGGACGCCCATGGCACCAGCAGCCCCCAAACTGTGTGCTGCTCTTTGACAACGCGTCCATCCACGATGCTGCTGGCGACGCGTTCCTGACCGCCAACGGCATCCCCTTCCTGCACCTCCCGCCCTATAGCCCCGACCTGCAGCCGGTGGAAGGTGTATTTAACGACCTCAAGGTTATCATCCGCAACTTGATCTACGGTCAGCCGTGGTTACTGGACGAGCCGCATTTGCTGCAAGCGATGGCCGCAATGTTCATCACCCGTCGCCAAGTAATTGGCCAATTCGATCGGGTCGAGCGGACTGTGACCGCTCTGATTGCGGAATAAAAAGGACGATCGAGGTTGCTACTTCTGTCAGCTTGTCGACCAAGGGCAGGTGCCATGAAAAGGAGTCGCAGAGCACGGGCGCCAGAAACGTTCGGAGGGAGTTGCGCGCCTCGTGCGCGGGTCCGTGATGGTGTATCTGTCGTTGTCGCGCGCCACAAGACACACGCACTGTGGACGTCGGCGAACAGTTTGGTCCATGTTCTTTGACGTGCGTCTCCCGTGCAGTCAGGGGTGCTGCTCATCGAATCGTGCGCGCCCAAGGAAGGTGTCGCGGCGTCGGTCGCGTGCTGTTGTCTCCGGCGCCTTCGATCGTGCCGAGGCATCGCGCCAGAGTCAAGCCAATACTCTCCCCTCTTCTGCAAGGCAAGGTGGACAATTGCAATTAAAAGCCTGAGGGTGCGCTACATCGACTTACGGATCGGTTCTCAGTGCAAACGGCGGACATGAGTGGACACTGTGGCTGTGAATTCGTGTTGCCTCGGGCGAAGAACGTGGACAACGATCGGTCCGACCTGGAAAAGCCGCTTCAGCGGCGCTCGGGTGGCCATTTTGGGAGATTCGTTCCCAGAGAGAACCATGCGCCGCATCGTGATCGACGAACACCACCACCAGTTGTCGTTGCTGTCGGCCGCGGCACCCACACCGTCGTCGTCGTCGTCATCCGCCACCGGCACGCCATCTGGTGGCTACGGTTGGCCGTCACGTCGCGCGACTTCGATTGACCGTGCGCCAGGCGTCACTCCGTCGTCTCGGTGGTTGTGTCGGTGGCGGTACGTGGATTGGTATGCAGTCGTGGCGTGTGCACGGTGCTGACCCGCGCTGATCGTCATGGTGAAAGGGGGGCACGTCGTGAACGGTGGATCTCGATGCGGCACGTGTTATGCGGCTGGCGTGCGTTTCAGCGGACCACGTCTATTGGTGTAGACGTCGCCACCGCTAATGTGTTTCTGACGATTCTTGGTGCTGCTCTATGCTCGGTGATTTGGCTCCGTTGTAGCAGTCGTGTCGCGCAATGGCGCCACGGTGCGGCTACTGTGGCTCCGACGATGGTCCCCAAGGCGTCCATTCGTTCCGAGTGTGCCGCAAGCGCGAATTTGTTTGCCGCTACACTCTTCCAGATGACAATGTGTTTTCCTTGCGAGGTGTGTGTCGCAACCCAGAGCACAGCGACATCAAGTGTTCTGCTTGTCATGAGGACGGCCACAGCTTCAACTCACAAGTGCCCCGCATCGGTAGGTGGCAGTTCGGGGCAAGCGGCGAGCTGAGACCGGCGATTCGCCAGAGGAAGTTGGCAGATGATGACTTTGCATGTCGTTACCACATTGTGTTGCCGGGGGACGGTCCTGCTGGCGCCGCTGCCTAGCTTGGCGACAACACGAATAAACGGCCGCTTCTTGCACTTTGTTCCCTGTGTTCGAACCGCGCTTTTCGTGCTGGATCCGCCCAGCAAGCAAGGAAGAAAAACTACCACGACAGCCGAGTGAGGAGGCGTAGCACGGGGCTGGCGAAGGAGCCGCGTCACGCGTAGCACCCCCGCGGCTGCTTGTCGTCGAGCACCAGCAGCCGAGTTGTCCAGTCCGGGTACTCAATCGGGAGCAGCAGCCGAATGGCAGCGCGTCCCCGTCGTGGGTGAGCGGCAGCTCCAGCAGCCGGCAAGCACTCCCCTGGACGTCGGGCAATAGACCAGCAGAAGAACCTCCGCAATGCCTGAAGCAGAGCAGCAGTAGCCCATGAACAGCACTCGCGCCGGCGCAGGGTATCCGGCCTCCGCAGCCGACAGGAAGCACGCCCGCGCTGTGGAATTAGAGGACCACCAGCTGAAGAGCGCCCCATCCCAGTAGCTCGACATCGACCACCTGCAGCAGATGGGAAGCACGCCGGTGCCACGCGTTGAGCAGGAGCAGCCGACTGGCTGCACCCTGGTGCCTCACGTCGAGTCAACCCTGCCGCAGCACGTGGAGGAGCAGCCGCCGACGAGAAGCACATTCCCGCTCGTAGACGTCGAGCACAGCCGGCACGTATTTTCATTACCAGCGCACGAGCAGCAATGCACCGCTGCCGCACGTCAAGCAGAAGCTGTCGACGAGCAGCGAGGCCCCGTTTCACGAGCAGCGACGCCCCGTTTCCGCCGTCGAGCACCGTCAGCCTGACAGCACCTCGACCGCGTCTGTTGCATAACGGAATCCACTGTTGCTGGTCGGCTGGCCTGACACCGAGCAGTACAAGCTGACCAGCGTCACTGCCCCGCTGTTGCCCGTCGCCCACCGCTCGACGAGCATAGGTCGTGCGTTGGGCGTGTCGCCGTGCATGCTCGACGGAAGGAAGTACTTCATATACGGTCTTCTTCTGGGGAAGCCGCAGCATGGGTTTTTTTAAGATGGTAACGAGAGAAAGAAAAGACGGTGCGCAAGTCCACACAACCGTCCACACAACCGTCTCCCCACTGTGTGCAGCCCTACAGTTCCTAAAGCGCTCCACACCCAGACGACTACCTCGTCGGTCACAAAGAGGGCCTAGGAGGTGCTGCTGCCGTCCAACAGCTGTCCGACCAAAAGGGCGCGCCATTGCGCGCGGCGTTGGGTCCTCCTCAAATCCCTCTTCCATTCGGTGAACGACATATTGAGGCACTTGCTCGACATGAACACGACGTCGTCGCTCGGTTTTCCGGCGTGAGCAGGTTGAGCTAGGCGTCAGCGACGGAAGGATGTACGGCTGACCCCGAGCACGACGGTCACTGCAGCTTCGCGCTCACCGACGTCCGTCAACATACGTGCGGCATGCCGCACGTACTCAGCGTGCATCATCTGCCGTTGCCGCCCAGGACCTCCGACGTCCTGCATCACGGAAATTCGAGGATCAAAGCAAAGAGAGGAGCAGAAAACACCCATCGACAGGCACACAGGAACAGCAGCGATGCATCCATTGGGTCACAGCGGTGTCGTCAGCAACTGACTCAGGCAGGTGCACGACTGCTCATGATGCCCACTGTTCTGGCCATGGCGGCCCCAGGTCCATCGTGGAAAAGAGATCATGAATGGATGCTGCCGCACGTACTCAGAGTGCATCATCTGCCGCTGCCGCCCAGGACCTCCGACGTCCTGCATCACGGAAATTCGAGGATCAAAGCAAAGAGAGGAGCAGAAAACACCCATCGACAGGCACACGGGAACAGCAGCGATGCATCCATCGGGTCACAGCGGTGTCGTCAGCAACTGACTCAGGCAGGTGCACGACTGCTCATGATGCCCACTGTTCTGGCCATGGCGGCCCCAGGTCCATCGTGGAAAGGAGATCATGAATGGATGCTCCAATGTACTCAAGTGAGCAACGACGGCCCGGGCGACGACAATGGGGGCGGGCGGCGCGACCGAAGCAGAAGGTCGTCGTCGCGGGTGGCAGTCACTCAGCAGGCAAGGAGACCAACGCGGGCGCGGCCCGACGGCTGGGGAAGGGACAACGGAGGTGGTGACGATGGTGGGGACGGCGGGGACGTTCTGCGCGGGGACGACGACGGCGGCGGTGAGGGTGACGGTGACGTCGACGGTGACAGCGTCAGTCGGCCGGTCAGTAGTCGAACAATGGGGATCTCGATATGCACCAATGAGAACCCGCGCTGGCGCCAAGGGCCGTGTGTGTGGACGTGGTTCGTCCCCGGGCGTGCCTCATTCGGAGCCGAGATCAACGTAGCCCCCCTGCAAATTGTCCTCGTACGACCGCAGCGATGATGTGCCCGACCGAATCGATGGGAAAAGGACGATGACCAGCGGTATGCCTGTGGTTTCGGCGGCGTGCATTGACGAAGTCGTACCAGTCTCGAACAAGTCCGTCGCCGTCGGAATGAAGCGGGAACAGAAAATTACATGATCAGGAATGATTCGACTTGAGCGTGAAATCACTGTGAACACGGTGTGCTGGGCTGCAGTTGCGCTGTTGGCGATCATTGGTGATGGAAGCCTGCACTCGTTTTGCAGCGATTGGCCGCACCACAGTGAATTAAAAAGAGGACGTGACGGCATTGCTACACTTCGATGTGTACGTGACGGCTTTGACTGAATGGCAGAGGCCGTCCAGATGCATCCGTCGGTTCAGTAGAGGCAGGGATCGCCAATTGCCATGCTCGTGCGCTGCCTGTGCGGAAGACGAGGTGACCAGCGTGGTCATTGCGACGTTGTGCTTCACGCCGTGACATGCAGGCAGCGGTCGTCTTGCACCGATCGAATGGATGGTGGGCGACTAACCGGTGCATTCATCTGTCGATCGAGAACAATTCGAGACCATGGGAAGAAATACATGTCTAATTCGAAAATAAATAGTAAGGACATGCATGTGTAGTTCGTCAAAGTGCTTGGACCGTCGTCTGCGTGTTGTGGGCGGCATGCTTTCGCATCGTGTTCTGCACCTGTCACGGTGGAGGTGCAGCACGGGGAAAAACACCAGGGGTATGCTGCTTCGCAGGTGGATGGTCTGTTAGGCCGGGGGGCTCTGGCGGTCACCATGTCGGCAGCGTCTTTGCGGTGGCAGGAAAGACGCCCGTCTTCAGTGCTGCTCTGTGAGAATGCCCTCTACCGCTCCCGGATGCAGCCGTTGCCGGCGGAACGGAGCACAGTCCAAAGGGCTTGGCGGGCATCCGAACAGCTGCCGAGTCGTGAGTGCATAGGGTGCGCTGGTCATCTGTAGCACAGAATCCATTCAGCAGTGTTCGGATGCAGAGGTGTTGTGGACACGGCGGCCACGTGCGGCAGGTGTGAACAAGTGCCGTGCGTCTTCTTCAAAGAAATGGAAGAATCGCAGTCTGATCCGCAGATCAGAGGCTGACATCAGCGCATCAGGATCACTTCCTCGTCTGCCGGTGATATTGCATGAAGATATTTCATGTAATTGTACTTGTCGAGTACGAAGGTCGATCGATGCCGCCAAGACAGGGACGTTCCGGCTCTTGCTCCGTTGATTCGTGTCTGTGATGGCGCCACGACAAGGAGCAGCTGTTGTCGCCCGTTCCAGCACTCCCCGTTCTCGTCGCCCGACGTCCTCGTCGCCCCGCAACCTGCAGGTGCCAGCTGGAGCGGTGTGCGCAGAGCCTCGTTCTGCTGCGGTCGCGCAGTCGCTACTGTGCTGCCGTCAGTGACGGTCGCAACTGCTCGAGCCCTTGTGGCTATTGTCCCCCATCCCCCCTTTCCCTCATCCCCACTTCCCCACTCCCCTGCACGACGCGGGCGAATCCTCTCCCTGCTGTCGTCGCGTGCTGTCGCCGGCGTTGGGGACAGGTGTCGCCACGCAGACCAATCGCCTACCAGTCGTCGTGGTTGCTCCTTGTGCCTTCTCGCCTCCGTCTCCGCTGTTGGCGTCCCCGTTCTCCGTCGCCATGGCGGCACCTGCCCCACCACCGCCGCCGCCACCGCCACCCCCGGGGCCCGGCCGCTCTCCCTGTCCCCCCTCGGAGCCCGTGGAGCTGTGGTGGTCGGGTCCCGACCAGAAGGGCGTGTACACGTGCCATCGGTGCTCCATGGACGTTTCTGGCAACAAAAACTGGGAGCAACACCTGGCCGGCCGTCCGCACCTCAAGCGTTGCGCTGTGCTTGCTGGGGGACCTCCGCCTGCCGCTAGCGGCGCCGACGGCCGCTGGGTCTGCCCGCTGTGCAACACTAAGTGCGGCACGCCGCTCATGCTGCTGTCGCACGTCGAGGGCTCCACCCATATGAAGAGTCTAGGGCACCACTTCCAGCGGCGGCAGTTCGACGCCATTGACCAAGTGGCACCGCGGCTGCGTGCCGCTCGTGTAGTGGCGCACGAGCAGCGCCAGGACGTCAGTCGTTTTGCAGCGGCCATTGAAGGAGCGGTGCAGGCGGGTCGGCGTCCCGGAGAGCCCGACGAGGAGCTCCAAGCCCGAGTGGCGCGCCGTACGACTGGTGGCGGCTCGACCAACGGGGGCCGTGCCGCGGTCGGCAGCGGCCGCGGGCCGTCCGGTGAAGCTGGGCATAGTCGAGGCAACCGGAGCTGGGGTGGCCACCTGCAGACCGGGCGCCGCCTTTCAACAGGCGCCTGCGGGAGGCCGGGCGGTGCGGCCCACCCCCGTGGCGGCAGCAGGTGGTGCGACGACGACGGCAAAGCCCGTAGCGGCTACGGAGGCGACGGTGGTGGGCCGTCCGGCGGTGGCGGTCACGGGCGAGGCGGCGGGGAGGACGACTGCCACGCCGGCAGTGGTTACGGCGGCGGCGGTGGCGGGCCGTCCAGCGGTGCTCGTCATGCGGGAGGCAGCTGGCAGGACGTTGCGACTTCTCCTAGTGCCTACGGCGGCGGTGGTGGCAAACCGTCCGGTGGTTCTCCGCGTCCACGTGGAGGAAGCAGGTGGGACGAAGAAGAGCACCGACCGAGCGCCTACGGCAGAAGCGGTGGCGCACCGGCTGATCGCGTTGTTGACGGACGTGGCGGCAGCAATTGGGAAGACGCGGGGCGCCACCCCGCAAGTGGCTACGGCGGTGGCAGTGGGGGGCCGTCGCGTGGTTCTTACCACGGCAGCGTCGGCAACAGCTGGAACGACGCTGTGAGGGCCGCAGATGGCTACGGCGGGAGCGGTGGCGGGCCGTCACGTGGTACTCAAGGTGGACGTGGCGGCGTCACCCGGGAGGACAATGGCGGGCCGTCAGCAGCTGCAGTGCCGGCCAGCAGCCGCGGCTACCGTGTCACGAACGCGTCACCGGCTGACCGCGCCGGTGGTCGTGATGGCGGTGGCAGCTCCGCCGCGGGCGTTCGTCGACGGAATGAATTTTCCGGCGAGGAAGACCGGGCGTCCTCTGTCAAACGGATGCGGGTGCACGTGGGCACTGCCTGTGCAATCCCGAGTGGTACTACAGCGGTGCCGCCCACGGCGCGCGTTTGGTTTGAGTGCGCCCACTGCCGCAGTTTGTGGGGTTCCTCCTCGGCTTTTGAGCGGCATGCGGTGGTGTGCGCGGCCAGCACGCCGGCTGGTGAAGACGAGGAGGGGCAGAGCGAGGGGGGAGGCGCGCCTGGTGGTAGGGAGCCGGCTCGAGATGGGAACGGTGAGGGGTGGGAGGGTCGACGTGACGCAGGGAAGGGGAAGCGGCCAGCCCGCTCCCGTTGACTTCTTGCTGTGGCCGGCGCATGTGTCCGTTGCTTGTCTGGCGCTGTTGACGATGGGCTTCGCAGTTATTCCTGGTTGTTTCTCGCTGTTTCATTTGTGCTCGGGGTCTTTTCTTTTGTTTGTGCGTCGTGTTGTTCTCCACGGCTGGCGCTCCCGTGTTCGTCCACATGTATCCGCTGCTTCATGCGCGGCTGCAGGTGCTCCTGCTCGGTCACCGGTTGGTCGTGCTGGGGCACCGGCTGTTCGTGCTCGGGCACCGGCTGCGGGTTCTTCTCTGCCTTTGTTTGGGGTGGTTTTTCCGGCTGTCGCTGCCGTGCTCGTGCTCGCGTATCGGCTGCTTCATGGGCGGTTGCACGTGCTCGTGCTCGGGCACCGGCTGCGGGTGTTTCTCTGCCTTTGTTTGGGGTGGTTTTTGCGGCTGTTGCTGCCGTGCTCGTGCTCGTGTATCTGCTGCTTCATGGGCGGTTGCACGTGCTCGTGCTCGGGCACCGGCTGCGGGTGTTTCTCTGCCTTTGTTTGGGGTGGTTTTTGCGGCTGTTCCTGCTGTGTTCGTGCTCGTGCATCCGCTGCTTCATGGGCGGTTGCACGTGCTCGTGCTCGGGCACCGGCTGCGGGTTCTTCTCTGCTTTTGTTTGGGGTGGTTTTTGCGGCTGTTGCTGCCGTGTTCGTGCTCGTGCATCCGCTGCTTCATGGGCGGTTGCACGTGCTCGTGCTCGGGCACCGGCTGCGGGTGTTTCTCTGCCTCTGTTTGGGGTGGTTTTTGCGGCTGTTGCTGCCGTGCTCGTGCTCGCGTATCTGCTGCTTCATGGGCGGTTGCACGTGCTCGTGCTCGGGCACCGGCTGCGGGTGCTTCTCTGCCTCTGTTTGGGGTGGTTTTTGCGGCTGTTGCTGCCGTGCTCGTGCTCGCGTATCGGCTGCTTCATGGGCGGTTGCACGTGCTCGTGCTCGGGCACTGGCTGCGGGTGTTTCTCTGCCTCTGTTTGGGGTGGTTTTTGCGGCTGTTCCTGCCGTGTTCGTGCTCGTGCATCCGCTGGTTCATGGGCGGTTGCACGTGCTCGTGCTCTGGCACCGGCTGCGGGTGTTTCTCTGCCTTTGTTTGGGGTGGTTTTTGCGGCTGTTGCTGCCGTGCTCGTGCTCGTGCATCCGCTGCTTCATGGGCGGTTGCACGTGCTCGTGCTCGGGCACCGGCCGCCTGTGTTCCTTCGCAATCTTATGGTCAGATTTTGCGGCTGGTGCTTCCGTGCTCGTGCTGCTGTACCGAATGCTTCTGGCGCGGCTGAAGGTGCTGTGACACGGGCTTCTTGTGTTGGTCCTTGTGCAGCGGTGTTCCCGTACTCGCATCCGTTGCTTCTGGCCGTCTTCCACCAGGCGACGTCACGACGAACCACAGCAATGCGGTACCCACTTTGTTTCCCTTCTCAGCCGGATTTTTTTATGACTCGAAAGCGTGGACGTGGTGTTCTGAAGGCTCCAAAAAAGAAACGGTCAGGGCATTGACCTCTCTGTCTCTCTTGGGTTTTTTCAGGGAATTTGTCTCCCAGTGCGACGAGTAAATCGAGGGTAACAACGTCATGTCAGCCGAGTGTAAGTATCTTCTGTGGGCGTGTGTGATTGGCTGGCTTCTTCTCCATGCGCTCGTTCGCAGTCGGGCCGTCCGGTAAGCAACTAATTGGACGTTGTCGGCTGGACTTCGTTCCTCAGATCACGCCAGGCGTGCGGTGGCATTGTCAGCACCCCCAGATAGTCCACTGGCTGCCTGCCGTGGACATCGGCGTGCATCGGTGTTGCCTTGCCGTGGCAGCCGGCTGGGGAGACCCCGCTTGACTGTCGTCATGAGCCGTCACACATGCTCCCCGGCCCCGCCCCTGCTGCCATATGCCGCCCGGGCTTCCACCCCCTTCCGTCGCTGCCACCACCGGGCGACGCCACCCACAGCAGCGCTACCAGCAGGTGTACCTGCTCTCCCCCTTGCTCTGACCGTTGTGCTCGCCGGCTGGCCGCGCAGCGTTGTTGGTCGCAGCGCGGCTCGCTCCAATTCGTGTGGGACGGCTCCTGTTCCAGTCTCTTCTGGAGACCCCCGCACGGCTTTCGTAGCCCTTGTTTCCGAGGCGCCTTCGCCATCTGGTGCTGACCAGACGCTGATCAGCTGTGTTGTCGCTGGTCCACGTCAGCCGCTGTTCCTCGACGTGCGCCCCGGTGTTGCAGCCATGCTTGAGCAGTCCATTGTGCAAGACAACACCCCGCTCGACATTGCCACGGCTGCAGGGCGTGGAGGACGACTGCTGATTCGTGTCGTGCCGCGCTCCTGCGACGGAGACGCCATAGCGTCGGCTGCTGGGGACATCATCCTGCACGCGTCGGGGCACTGGGCAGCTGTGGGGGACGGGAACGGGCGCTTCTTGTCAGCCGACACGTGTGCTGGTGGTTGGCGTGTTCGCCTCGCATGGGTTGGTGGTACGTCGCCGCTGGACGACCTGCGGACGTACACCATATTCTTGGGCATGCCGAACGCAAATGTTGCAGCAGCACTCGACGCTGTGGATGCGGCAGCCAAGGCCTCCGCCGCGGCTGAGCAGATGGCAGCGGACGCGGCTACAGAGCAAGAGCCAAGAATTAGTATCCGGGTGACGGCGCCGACAACGCGTCGTCTAGGGCACGGTGCACATCCCGCTGTCCGTCCTGGCGCGCCTGGTACAACTGCGGCCGCGATGTGGCGGCAGTCGCGGCCACTGCGCATCGACTACATCACGCCCGAGACCTCCACTGGCTCCTTGAACGCCACATCCAGGAGCACCCGCCGCGACGCAAGGTGTCCTCTTTGCCATGTCCATTGCCGCACGTTTGCGGCTTTGGTCGTCCACTCGAACACGGGTCACAGTGGCGTTGCGATTACCTTTTCCCGTGCACGAGCTGTACGGGCGACCTCATCGCCTGCCGTCGCAAGGTCCTCTGCAGCTGTTCGTCTCCCCGCTGTTGTGGAGGCCGACGTTGACCACTACATCGCGCTCGTCAAGTGGTTGCCGCGAGCTTTAGATGTGGATGTGCGGCCGAGCACCGAGCGCGACGTCGGGAACGACTCGGACTCGTCAACTATTGACGAGGTTCTTTGCGTCGGGCGGCGCTTTCCCGCGTACGCGCGGTGGGCTGGAGGTATGTTGGTGAACAGTGACGACGGTGGGAGAGGACTACTATTTGGGCGGGTGGGTGGTGGATTGCGTGCTCTTCAGAGCATCGCTCACTCTTCCTTTCTTGACGTGGCAAGCGCAGGTTCCTGACTTTGTATTGTGCGGCTTTGACTCGTGCACCGACGTGCCGCCCGTCGCCGCTGGCTGGCATTTCGGCTGTCTTTGTTCTCTACTACAGTGCCATATGTTCCTGTTGAGGCCGCTGCGAGTGGTGCTGTCGAACGAGATGGCCTTCTGGACGACCTGTACGTTGGACTGTAGGCCGCTCTACTGCCCTCCGAGCATGCGGGAGCGGCGGATGCCTGGGGACGTCCCGCATCTCTGCCACTGCAACGGCACGCTGGCCGCTGCAAGAGCGCATCTTGCCGCCAATGCTGTACTAACATCCCCGGTCCGTCGCGCTTGTTGTATTGTGGCCTGTTGTTTTGTGACCGCCTGCCCACTTGTGCTGAGCAACTGCATGCTGCCGACAGCAGTTCTTTGGCGCTGAACATGGAGCGACGACCAGTCTCCTCACTTGCGACTCCACTGGTGCCACATCCTATCGCTGCGGCGGCGTCCAGAAGCAGGCCAGATTTTCCCTCTGCCTGTGCCCCAGCCCGTGCGGGGGGCTTGCCGGCACGTGCGGCCGGAACCTGTGCACCGAGTCGCCGGACGAAGACCCCGCCTCGACGGCACTACTACCACACCAACAGCCTCAGGCGGATGCGACTGACGCACCTGCCTGCACCTGACTTGTCGGCCGACTCGGAGGACGACATGGACGAAAGCTGTTTGACTGCCATGGACGCTGCTCGCATGACTTCTCTACCACTGCCACCGGCGGACGTGCTGTTTATGGGCATGTGGACCGGATTTGTCGAAGCCGCACCACCTTGGGGCGACCGCGGGACTGCGGATTTGTTCACCAACTTTGTTGCTGCTCGTGCCACAGCGCTGACACGTGCTGGCCTGCTGCCTCAATTGGTTGCTCATGTACGCATTTTGGTGCAGCAAGGGCTCGTCGACGCCGGAACGGCGGCGCAAGCTGTTGGCGTCCTGACAGGTGCTCGAGCGACACAGTCGGGACTACATCCTGTGGAAGCCGTGACTGTTGCTGCTGCTGGCCTCACCGGCGCAGCGGCAGATGTTGCGAATGACCAGAGTGTTTGGGACGTGTTGCGGCAGCGATAGGTCATGTCTCTGTCAAGCCTTGCCTGCCAGGGGGGGCAGTAGAAAGGACGACCACTGATTTCTAGTGTGATTTTTTATGGCTACCCGACGGCTCGTAGATGGGACGCCTTGTGCATGGAGAATGGCAGGTACTGCACCCGCAGAGCACAACCAGCAACAGGCCGCGTTCACTGTCGCCTGAATACAGCGTCATCACAGGATTCATGGTGCGGAGCCGCCAGTGGACGTCTTTCTGGCGCAACCTGGTCGGGATGGCGCCACCGGGTTGCTGCTGCAGCGGAGGCGCTGCAGCGGCCGCCATACGACGTCCTTTAAACGACCTGCTCTGAACTGGCCCGCGTACTTGACGGCCACCACCCACGGGTAGACCCGCTTGTGGGCGACCCACGTGTGCACGCCCGCATCGTCGCTCGCGTCGGCGGCGGCGCCCGCCCCCCACCGCTCGCGCCAGGGCCGCTCCGTCGCCGACGCTTCGCGGATGGCCACGGCGGCGGCGGCGACCGCCGCCACGGCGCGCAGCAGCGCCGCGAGGCACGCCAACCTGCGGGGGCGGGGGGTGGGCTTGGCGCCCCCCCCTGCCGACCCTCACCCGTCGGCCGCTGCCGGCGGCGCCGCCGTCGCGCGGAGGCCCGCCACCAAATCCACCCCGGCCGCGACCGCGGCGGCGGCGTGAAGAGGGTGGGGAGGGTCGCCAGCCGCACCAGCCGCCGCGTCGTGCCGAGCGCCGCCTCGAGGGACGATGGC
>Ga0209093_1000167_pt1 | contig 33515 bp, 38 predicted proteins | sample SidtaG_4_FD_187450 | JGI IMG/M metagenome (GOLD analysis project Ga0209093, IMG submission 187450) | Marine algal microbial communities from Sidmouth, United Kingdom - Sidmouth_Male1 metaG (SPAdes) (version 2) | ecosystem: Host-associated > Algae > Red algae > Unclassified | place: Sidmouth...
GGGGGGCGGATGGGGGGGCGGGCGGCGGGCGGCGGCGGCCCGTGAATGTCCGCCTGGGCGACCCGGCTGTCGAGCGGTATGCAGACGATGTGGCGCTGCTTCTCTACGTCTTTGCGCGCGTGGCGGCGCTCACGGGGCGCGCAAAGCCCCTACAGGAGCGCCTGAGCCACAGTCCCCTGTCTCAATCTCTTAAATCGACTCATATTGGATAGTCCCCCCGATGTAGACGCACCTCAGAGCGCGATGCAGCCGCACTCAGTCCTTTGTCTCTTAACTGGCGCGGCCTCGCGGTAGGGATCCTCTTGTCAGGGGCGGTGCCCTCTCAGTTCTGCACCTTGATACTCTCCCTCGAAGACGTACCCGATTTCACGCTGTATCAGCCCCGACTTGTCGCGGCTCTGAGGGCCGCCCCTGACGAGCATCTTTCGAATCCGCACCCAGTGACAAAGCAGAGAAGCGGCACCCGATTTCCGACTGCAAGAGCCGCACCCGATTCCACTTCAAGGAACCGCAACCCCTCTCATGTCTTTGAGCGAGAACCCCGTCTCAGAATTCTCAAGCCGCACCCTTCGAAAGCCCCTTGAGGCCACATCCGCCTTTGTGACGGACTCAGCCGCACTCTTTGAAAGCACCTTAAGGCAGTTCCTTGAGGCCATATCTGTCTTTGTGACGGACCCAGCCGTACGCGCCGTTTCTGCCTCAAAGTGCCAGCCCCCCCCTTCAGTTGTACCGCTTTACGAAAACGCGCCCGAACGGGCCTCCTCAGACCCGCGTCATTTCCCAAAATATGCAGGCCGCACCCTCGTTACGACTGCATAGGACGCACTTGACATGTGCCGCACCTGCTGCTCTCCCTGCGAATCCTTTCAAAGTGAATCATTCTTTGTGCCCTTATGCCGCACTTGACTTGGGATTTGTGCTGCACCTTACCTCTTCGAGGCCGTCGAGGCGCCCTGTTTCTCAAATCGTTAGCGCCCTCGGAACATCAGTATCCCTCCATATGAGGCAGGTTATGGTGACTTTGTGGTATGCCACACCCGTTTCGAAACAGTGACAATCGCTTTCGACCCTTGCTCCTCACGAACCTCACGTGACTCTGATTCTCCGCAGCCGCCCCTTTTTCCACGCGTACAACCTCGAGCATGGTGTCTGCCAAGAAAGTCACACCGGTCTACGCTTCTCGTATCCGAGTTCCTTCTCTCCGCGTATAGTCGTACCGGCGTCTTTGGTACAAATGCCGCATCAGCACAGCATCCGTTTTTTTGCCCACGCGAGGTGCGCTCCGACTTATACACAACCAGCGGCACCAAACTGTTGTGGGGGCGGGGGGAGCAACTATCAAGTGCTCCCCGCGCCGGCGGCACCCCGCGCAATTCCTCCGCAGGAGGCGGCCGCCGAAGGTGTCCTCGGCTCGGGGCAACCCATGGCAGCCGCGACCCACGGCAGGGCGGCCAGCCGCGGCGACGACAATGGGCCACCGCCGGCCAGGATGTGAGGGAATCCTGGCAGGCGCGACGGGGGGCGGGGAAACGCGGAACGGTTTCACGCAGGCAGCGGCGCCCATGCCTGGGCACCAGTACTGGCGGGATGCAAACCGGGACGGGCGTAGGGCCCGGACCGGGAAGAGTGAGCCTGCACGGGGCGCGCGGGCAGGGCGTGCTGCGGGAGGGCGGGGAAGGGGCGGGGTGCGGTGAGGAGAGCGGGAGCCGCCTGAGATGTATCTGAGAACGTGCCTCGGGGGCTTGCCCCGGGCGCAGGGGATAAGACAGAGCGTTTACCCTCCTCTCACCTGCGTTTATCTACCGCGGGGGAGAACGAGCGCACGCGCTCGCACTCTAGCCGAGCGCGCGGCGTGAGCACCAAGCCTCTCGCAACACGACCTCTTGGACACGGAGAATACACTGCTGGTCGACTATGGTTTGTCGGCCTCACGAACCGACGTGTCGCATGGTGTTATCGTCAGTTTCTTACCAATATTGTACTCCACACAGTCTTGGTGCATGATACTTGAGTCATTTTCTGTCCTGGTCGCTGTTCTTCTAGTGGAGCCGCGCCAAAAGGTCTCCCCGCCTAGCCGCTTTTATGTTTTCTGCCTGCGGCAGAACGTGCTGTCAGTCCCCATGGCCGCCAAACAAAGTCGCGTAGATCCGGCAGCTCCTCAAGCCTCTGTGGTGCTCAAGCACACCAAGACATTCTTTAGCGACTCGCACTTTTCTTCTCTGTAAACTCTGATGCACGCACTTTACTTCCCAAAGTCGACCCGACCAGGATGCTCACATGTGAAAGTAGGAGAAAGCAAGCCGACGTGAGAAGTTCTTTTAAGCCCCGATGCCGACAAGAGCGCGCACAGATCAATTGAGGTTGTCTTACCTGCCGCGCCCCCAATGGTGGCCTATGAGAGACGGAGTGCTGCCGCCGGCCGAGTGGGCGCCGCGGCCGCCTTCCCTCTCATGCGTCCAAAGTTCATGAAAGACTCAACGCGAATGACCTTGGCCGCTGCAAGGCCCCGTGCGTCGACTGCACTAAAGCATTCCGTTGGACATGGGGAGAGATTCTTGCCGCCAAAGTGACGCGGACGTTTCTTCCGCCAGAGACCGCGGCAGCTACATACGACGTGCTGACCCCACCAGCACGAACCGTCTCGTTCGCGATCCAAGGTGCCGGTCTGCGTGGACCGATTTGCTCACGTATCCGATCTTCATCTCTCGTCTCGCAGAGCTCACGATACCAGCCTGAGTCCTGGTATGCTCGCGGCGTTGAGTGTCCAACTCGCTATGCTGCCCTCCCTTAATACTTGCCTCAGAGAGGAGTCTAGAGTGCCGAGAGTCATCCTGGTATGCTGTCTGGGCCGGCGTTAGCCGTGATCAACATGGCCAGCGCAGATGGGACTTTCGCCACGCGCTTCTCGCTATTTAAAGGTGTCGCTGTACCTGTGACTCGCAAGTGCAATATCAGTTTTACAATCGTAAAGAGCACCCGCTGTGCATGTCGCCTGTTTCCTTGGCAGCATGATGCTTGAAGTCGATGTTCTTGGAATATGCGGCAGAAGCACCCACTGGACAAAGTCATCCGAACCTCTATCTCTCTCATCATAACGCTCTGCGAGAGTAACGCAGCATCGATACACAAATCTCACGCCGCTACCCAATAGGCGATCCCTTTCTGCAGCCGCCGCTGCTACAGCTCACCCGCTGCCGTAGCTAATTCTCTCCATGGCACCATACAAGCGTCCTGCCGTCGCCTAGGGCTGATGGGCAGCAGCCGAAAGGAGGCGTGGGCGATCTCACCAGCAAGGTCAGAAGACCCAGCGCCGTAGGCAGCCGTCAAGAAGACGTCCCTTGGTCCCCAGCGGTCAAAGCGCATCGTCGGCAGCCGCCGTGCATGGAGGGCAGTGACGTTTCTCAACACACGGGACTGTCTCTTCTGGACGGTGCAACTGGAAACGCGCGCACTACAAGTCCCTTTTGACCGGTCTGACCATTCTGCGTTGCCAGATTCATTTGCTATCATGTACTCCGCGTGGTACGGAGGCCGCGGTCACAGATGGATAAAAAAGGGACGCGGATAGCTTTAATGTGGCATCCCTCGACGTATCAAGCACCTAACGTTTTCAAAACAGAGATGCGCGAAGAAGCGTATACAACAACAGCTGACAACGCGCGAACTGTGTTCGACGCACCTCCAATTCCCCGATGACGGGGATCCCCCAACAGCTCTTCTCTAAAACGGGCGGCAGTGGAAGGAGGCTTCCACGCTGCCTCCCCAGATGAAGCAGAGCTGTTTGGCAAAGCACCTGGATCAATACTTTATGGAAACACAGAGATAGCGAGGTCTCGCATGCGCACACATCACGGTAGCCACCCGAAATTGCATATCATGACATTCAATTGGCGGAAGCCTGGTGCTGGCTTTGATGTGGGCGCCGTCGCAGTTAATTGAAGCGCATCACGAATCGTTGAGCTACCGCGCAACATCGACGTCCGTGGGGCGTTGCAGCCACACCCTCGTTTGTTCGACCTTCTCTTCGAATGCGGCGAGCGGGAAATTCTCTTTCTGGCATACCGGCGATCGTGAACTTGTGAGACTGACTACCTCTCAGAGCGCTGAACAGACAAAAACAGAAGAGCACAGCGGCTGCGTTTCGTTTTCATCTGACACCCCCTGTGGCAGGCTGGGGCTGTTACGGACCGGAGTCCTACAACTCTCGCTGGACAGCGCGCCCGCTAGCGACCCGCACAGCAGTGCAGTCTCTGCCGATGTGTCCTCTGTCACACCGAGAGCTGAGTCTGTACGGTGAGCGACAGGGTCTGGCTGTACACGCGCCCAGAAGTGGTCTATTCAGCCGTAACCCCCGTGCCCATGTCGCTCTTGTCGCACGAAAAACCCGATCCGCAGCGTAAGCGCTCGGTGGGCGCTCTCCAGCGACAATATCATAGAGACTACTGCACTTGCGAGCCTCTTTAGAACACGTCCCGCCTTCGAAGGGTGCCCCCCCAATTTAAAAGTTCTGCTCATCGGGCTCAATGCGCGCTAAGTTGCAGCGCACCATCCGGTACCCTTCTTTTCTGCTTGTTCGGAGATCGATCTGCATATGGTCTCCACCCTTCTGCAGCGGCATTCCGTGGTGATTATTTTTGTGCCGTCTCCACTCCCGTGCAAAGCCACTGAGAAGCGTCTCAGATGCATCTTCCCTCAGACGGGTCATTTGAGGTCAACTGGTGCTTTGTCGCCTCCCCCCCTCTCATGTCAAGCCAGAGTGAGATGCAGTCGCCCCCATTTAGCTGTGCTCACGAATCCCAGCGCTCCTTTTATGAGCCACCACACCTCTCCGGGGCGTTTGGTTGGCATCGCTCTGAGTGATGCGCTTCTCAGATCCTTTTTGACACACCACTGCCAAGCGACTGTATGGACGTTGTCCGATCCTCTTTTCGCGCTTTTCTCGGTCTGAAACAGACACCCAATGTGCTTTGGCCCGACCCTTCGCAGCGGTCCCAACAGATCATTGTGCGGGAAGCCGCACCCGTCTCGGGCCGCTAGAAGCCGCACTTGCGGTCACATCGCAGCGGCGACATCTGCTTTCGAACCCGCCTATCTTCGCACGCGATCCACCGCTCTAGCCGCATTCTTCCCTTGCGTCACACAGGCCTCGCCGTTTGTCACATCTGTACAGCCACAACTGGTTTTGCTTCTTTCAAACGGCACCCGCTTCCCTTAAAGCATGCTGCACTGTCGATGACTCACCGGAGGCCGCGCCCGTGTTGGCGCTGGTCAATCCGAACCCTGTTCGGGCCTTGACAGCACGCGGCACCCTCGCTGAACTCTGCGGCGCCGCACCTTGAATTCGGGCGACAAAATATCAAGCCCTCCTCCTCCGTTTTGCAATATCCAGCCGTTTTTGTCCACAGAAGCGCGATGCAGCACCCACTGTGAATTCCTGAGAGCCGTGCATGTCTTTTGACGTGAACAACCGCACGATACGTTGGCCCCACCAGCCGTGCCATAGTCTCAAATCTTGAGCGCCGCAGCGGATCTAGGCTTCCTCAAGACGTACCCGCTGTGAGCTCTTAAGAGCTGCACCCGTTCGTGAGCTCGCCCAAACCGCACCCAAGGGCACCCCAGTCCACTCTCAGAAGTTCTTCAAAGAACTTGTCTCTGACCCTCTCAAGCTAAAGATGGATTGTGACTCTGGCAGCCACACCGACGCTCGTGCCACAACCGGTGCACCCGAGATCTGCGCCTGGGAAATAACGGCAGAAGTACCTCTCCCAGCCGCACCAGCTCCTTGGCGTCTCCAGGTTCACTTGGTGTGGTGGGTGTATGCTGCTGTAGCGTCGCCGGCTGCCCCCGGATCTATCCGCACCAGCATACTTCCCGAGAGAGCGCCTCCCACTCTATGTGCCGGAGAGCCACTTTCGGCTTTGTGCCGCAAAGGCCGCTCATGTCTTCTACTCGGGTGAACCGCATACGAATCTTGGACACGTCAGCTCCGCTTCTGCACTCCGCCCCGTGTAGCTTGACATGAGGTGAGTCCCTTGAAGCTGTTACAGCTCATATTCTCTTATAACAAAACATGCATTTCTGCACGACCAGATTTTCTGGAGTTTTGTTCTCTATAAAACGCCTTGAAGTCAGACGAAACCTTTGGCTACGGCAGCACGGCGTCGCGGACAGTCTCAAAGAATCCGCTCATACGTTACAGTCTCAATGAAAGCGTGGCAGAAACTGTTCTGGTCCATGCGCTGTGGCTGTTCTTTGTTTTCCGGACGTATGTTTCTCCCTATGCCGTTCTTTCCTCTCCGAGGCCCCGGCACCCTCAGAGCACCCAAGGGGTGCTTCCTCCGGGAGGTCCACCCCTGATCGGCGCTCCACTATCCCCGGGGTTCCATCGTTGGATTTCCCAGTCCAGAGCTGTGTACACGGTGACGTCCACTCTGGATCAGGACTGAAAGCACGCTCGCGACGCTGCCGCGAGCTCGGCCGTAGCATGGGCGGACATAAAAGAAAGCGTCGCGTAGAGAACCTTCAGCGCATACAAATGCCGGCAGGCAGGCGCTTGCTTTGATGTGGGCGCTTCCGCATGCAAGTGAAGCTCGGTAAAGTCTCCCACGAACGCAGAGACATGGAAGTCTTTTTTGTGATGCCCGCACAACGCGGGGCACCATCCCCAATCTCACAGACACACACATGTCTAGGTGCGCACTCCGATCGCGGGTCGCACACACGGCGTTTTGGACGCCTCTAAACTGCTGTCTCGTCGGAAGACAGTCTATTTCAACATACTGACAGGATGCCAATATCGTGTACGGCACCTGGGAGAGAATGGCCATGGACTGGCAGTCGGAGCATAGTCCTTTCCGAGACATAAGACGTGGGAGTTCTTCGGATGATCAGACAGGTGCATGGTTTCCCGAGTGCCCTCCTGTAGGGTTTCCCAACCTCCCAGCGCAGGCCAAAGCCGCATGAGTCTCATCCGCACGCAGCCGCGCCGCTGCTTGAATGTTAAGTATCTCATATTTGTCGCCGCACACTTTCAGGCCACGGACACGGGGCTCCGGCGGAGAGACTCTTCGCGCGGCTTGAACAGCTCCCGTCGCTTCCCGTTTTCAGGAACAACCGACTGCCGTGATCTCACGGATCACTTGGCAGTGCCTTTTTTTTGCATCTCTTCAGGAGTAGCCAATGCGCGAAGCAGGTATCACTCAGTCCCTCCTGCGAATTGCTCGCTGCGAGCCCTACTGAACGCTCTTTCAAGTGGCCAACCATCTGTGCATCTTTTTAACCGTGCCCTCATGCCCCATACATTGACGTCAAGGCATGTGATTGCTGCCGCTGACAAAAAAGACGTCCGGTGGAGATCTCCATTTACTCACACCGCGGTGCCCACATCGATGGCCGCAAGTGACACGTGGCGGCTGCATTTCTAGGCGATATTTACGCGTGGCGATTCGCTGTTCACCATTCCATAGGCACAAGCATATGGAACGCATGGCCGATTTCAGAAAGCAGCCGCCACCGCGCCGCTAATCAATTCGAGAACGATGATCCGCGCTCGAGGTCAGCGAGGTGCCATGTATGGAGCTTTCCACGCGAAAAGACTGAGCTGAGCTCGCACCCCAGTGGCGCAGCTGGGGTGGACATCGTCCTCGCCGTCACCACAGTCAAACCGTCCGTCGAGCTCCCCCGTTGTCCATGCATCGCACTCGCGCATTGCCACATCCCAGGTTACAAACAAGAGATATTGAAACGCGGTTCTCTCGAACGCGAGTGCAACCAGAGACGGGTCCTGAGTGATGCGACCGCCCGACTTTGGCGAGACCGTTGCTCTGTAAGGCGTGGTACGGACGCTTGGCATCGATGTACTGGTACAAAATGGGCGCATGCTGATTCGTACTGGTACAATTTGGGTTCATTCTGAGCCGCCGCATACAGAAACCGCCACGCGAAGGGGCACTCTCAGATCAGCGACGCCAGGTCGAAGGTCGCCTGCTCAGATTCCTTTTTCTCCGCCCCGCTTCCAGCGTGTCTTCTTCGACGGGGGCTCAAAGCGTCATCGTGGCGTAGCAGCGTCCTTTGAGAGACTCGATTAAAGGGCCTCGCGGAGGCGGACGCTTGGGAGAGCTTTCATGGGCCCTTTCTGCAGTGTTTTCCCCCCGGCTGCAGTTGGGGGCGCCGACCCACGATGGACTGCATCAGATACGTTGGCTGCGTGACCTGCTTCCGTTGTTCTGGAGGGCACTGTAACGGCAGATACCGGGCCCGTTTCGACATACGTTTCGTACTGGCTCTTTCTAGGGGACCCGAGGTTCTCAACCCGTGTTTTGGGATACACCAAGGCCGCATCCTGCAGCCACGACGCTCTAAGAAGGGCATTCTCAGTTGCACTCGTGTTCACCAGCATTGCGCGAAGCTGCACAGGCCGTCACCACTCGTATACGAGATGGCGTAGAGCGTGACTGACGTTCTCATTGGCAGTTGCAGCCGTTAAAGGAGTGAGTGTTAGAGCCACTCATCAGATCGATCCTCTGCCATTTGAAAGAAATGCGCACATGCGGACCCGTGCCAGTGAAGCGCGCTCTCAGCGGACACAAGCGGTTTTATATTGCAGAATTGCACGAAGCAGCCACATGGCACTTGTGTGCATCTGGTAAAGATTCAGAGAGGTCCACCCCTAACCAGTTTCGCCGCGATGGCGGACACTTGCAGTCCCGCAGACGCAGCTGCTGTGGGTGGCGCACAGTGCATCCAGAGGGTAAGGTGCGGTTGGCTTTCCGGCTGGACCTTCTCCACGCGTCGTTGCACAGTAGAGGGCTAATTTGAATCCGATTGACTGGGCGCTGCGCCACCGCTGCGCTGTTGGTCACGGTCTGCCTCGGAGAACACTGATCGCTTAAACGACCAATGCATCACACGAGCAGTCTGAGCGCCTTTGAAATGCGCGCCGCTTGTCCGGAAACGACTCCCCGCGGCGTCTCCCGGCGTTCAAACAGATGCAGAGCCCCGCCTTTTGATGAGGAGTTCCTGACACGTTTTGGTGGGTGCGCTCAAGAGCCCAGCTCGGTCAGACTCCTTTGGGTGACTCGAACGGCGCTCTAAAAGGCCTCTGCGGCGATTCCAGAGCACTGCGCTTGAAGACGCCCCGTGCACGCTCTGGCTCGGGTCCTCCAGGCTCGCGCGGTGACCTTCGAGCGTCCTTCCGCCGTCCTTGGCGTCCCCCTGTGTTGTGACAGCTGAGGCTGTGGTACTGGTTGCCTCCTCTGCGGAGGACCGCGTCACGCGTACAACCTCCTCCCTATTGTCTCTGATGTCGGTCGTCACGCTTGTGAGTGAGCGACGATGGCTCGCACGGTGGTGCGCAGTGCTGGTCGGTCGTCGCCAGCGCAGTCTTCCTCATCTTCTTCCAATGCAAGTCCCTCCGATGGCCGCTGTGGTTGTGGCGCCCGGGTCCGCGCTCGGCGGGGGGGGGCGGCTGGTGGCCTCATCCTCGACGAAGTCGAAGAGGAGGATAGCGGCAGTCAGTACGGCAGCAGCGATGCTGACGAGGACCGCGACGGCGACCAGTCGATCACGGACGGGGACGGCAGCGCGCACGGCGCCTCTGATGCCGAAGGCGACGGCGTCGAGGACAAGAACGGCCGCGACGACCCTGGCGATGATGCGAAAGACGACGTCGAGGCAAGTGCGGAAGCGCAGAAAGGCGATGTGACCGGCACCGCAGCGGGTGGTACTTGTTGGGGTGGCCTGCCTGCGCGTCGACGTCGTGTGGTAAAGGATGGCTCTGACGCAGATGCGTCGGGGGGCAGCTCTGCCGGCGGTGAAGAGGAAGACCGCGATCGTGGAGCTGCGGGTAGCTCCAAGGACTTTCGCGGAGCTCCTTTTGTTCCGTCGGCAAGCGGTGTGGACGACTCGGACTTGGAGGTGCAGGACGAAGATGACGTCGACGACGAAGGTGCTGAGGAGGAGGTCCTGGTTGCCTATGTCGACCCGTGCCTCGTTGAGGCTGCCACTGGGGTGTCCTCTAGTGATGACGGTGTGCAGATGGCTGCCGGAGCCGCTGCTGGGGCAGCGGCAGCGGTCACGGCGGACATGACTGGCTTCGACACCGAGCGTGCTGCCTGTTCAGCGCGCACGGGGGACTCTGTGGCATGTGCCGGTGATGCCCAAGATGCCGTCTCGGCTCCTATGCCGGCATCACCTGCCGTCTCGCGCCCAAAGGCGCGTGGTGAAGGGATGAGCACGATGCGCGGGCCAATGGACCTCTATTTTGGCCCTGCAGTGCGCCGTCCGATGGCGTAGTACATCTGTACGCCGCCAGCGGCCGTGCTGGTAAGCAAAGCGGCCGGCAGAATCAGGGGCAGCGGTTCTACACGCGAGAATGGGCTGGCAAGGGCGGCTGCTGTCGCCAACAAGACACGATCGACGTTCCACCATGCCGCCAGTGCTGGGTCGGTGTGTGTTTTTGGTGGAGCCACCGAGGGCTTGGAGGCCGCGCCCGCGGCCGCTCGGGCCTTTTCTTCTGGGCAGGCCCATCCCTAGAAAGTCGACGAGGAGGATAAGGAGCCGGCCGCTCGCTCTCACAAGCAGTGTGTATCCGCAGCGTGCGACCGGGAATTGAATGACAATCGTGGTGCGTCAGCGTAACCCCCCGTCCTGGTTCGCGTGGTGACGGCCCCACGAGTCTCAGGGACGTGCGTCCAAGCGCGCAGGAGACGCCTGCCTCAGGCGACTTGAGCTCAGCTCAGCCTGTTGGCGGGGCGGCGCCGGCTGTGTCGAGTCCCGCGGCTCGTGTGTCAGTTCCTGCACCTGCTTCTGCTGCTGCCGCACCAGGTGCAGCAGACAGAGATGGTCTTACAGCGGACCTGGACGCCTCCACGTGTCTGTCAAGCAAGCCAGGGGGACCCTGCTCTTTCCCTCAATCGGAGACGGCGCGAAAGCCGTTCAAAGTCGCAGAGGCGCGCGCCTTGTTTGATCGCCTGTTTTTGGTGGCGCCCACCATTGGAGCGGTGATGTGTGCTCCTTACTCGGCAACTATGATGGGGGTAGATGCGGCCAAGTATCACTTTTCTCGCGCGTCACACAAGGCCGAAGAGGAAGGCGCCCACTTGGGCGCCGAGGAGCGGGCACAAGCCCGCGCACTGTGCCGCTCCTCCCTTCGCCAACGTCGGTCTGACGCTCAGGAGCAGATGCTACGCCGCTACACGCGCAATCCATGGCCGCAGTCGTCCTACGCATGGCGCCTCAAACCGTTGCACGGATTGCCAGCGTACAAGGAGCGCTGGGCTTGTGCTACGTGTCACCTTGTCGCCAGCAATTCAGAGGCGGAAGCGCGACGAGCACACGCCAAGATGACTATCGTAGTCGATTCTGTCTATGCGGCCATCATGTCGGGAGCTTCAGCGGCCGACGCGCCGCGCACTCCCCGCACCGATGGTGGCAGCGCTTCGTGCGGCGCGTCTGACGCTCTTGGCCAAAGTGACGCGGCGGGGCGGTCCCTGTGCCCTGGAAAGATCTTCGTCACGGACGTGCAGACGATGCAGCGCGGGGGGCACTCGGCCTTTTTTCCAGTTGCACGGATGGCGCCCGCTTTGACGGCTGCGGACCGCGGGATTCCACCAACTGCCGCTGGGCAGATGCCTCTGGAGCAGTACGCCTCCCTACGCCGTCAAACCGACAGCAGGAGCAGTGGAGGCGCCCCTGACGGCGGTGGCCCGGCATTGGGCGGCCGCCGAGCGCCCGCCGCGCGCTCCTCCCTGCCGCCACTGGAGCTGCATGTGGAGAAGCAGGACGAGGCGGCCAACCGCAACGTGGAGGTGTATCTCTTGGCTTTGGGACCTCTGGTCGCCGAAGACGGCGCTGCAGATGACTTTCAGCTGCTGAAACTGGACACGGGCGACGACGTCTTGAGCGTCACCATTCCAAACCAGGTCAGCGGTCTTTTGCGGCTGGCGCGCTATGACAAGGCCATCGCTCAGCTCGGATGGACCGCCGGAGCAGTTGTTGCTCGGCTGAGGCTGGATCGCCGTGATGAACGGATGACGCGGCGGCTGGAAGCTCTTGTCTGGGGCACGACGGCCATCTCTCAAGACACTGTGCAAGCTCTTGGAAGGACCTCAATGGCGGCGCGTCGGCTGCGTGATGGGTTTGCGTCGCCCAAAAGCGCCGCTGGTGGAGGTGGCTCGTGGCATAAGCAGACCAACAACGAGCATCTTGACCTTCGCACGCTTGTCACGTACGCGCGGGACACGGCGCTGCTTCTTTCTGTCGTGAAGAAACTTGCGCAAGAGGGGGTGCTCCCTGCGGCTGCGCGGGCGGCACTCGGCCGTCGCGTCCCTTCCTTTTCAAGCAAGACGGTGGTTGCTGCGCTACTCGTAGTGCGCGAGCTGGAAGCTCTCCATGAAGCACGTATGGCTCCGCCTCGTCGGACGGTTCGGGCTGCCAGTCGGCCGCCCCTGCTGGCGGGTCCTGGCACCCTCGAAGTCCCTGAGCACGGTTCAGTTCCGGCTGGTGCTGCTCCTCTGGGCGGACGCCGGAGCCGCGCGCGCGGCGCGATGGCGGGACGAGCATCGGATGCCTGTGGAGGCCACGAGCATTTCGCAGCCGCTGACGCAGAGGAGCCAGCTGCAGCTGTCGTCGCTGCCAGTGACAGACGATCTGCTACAGCACTCGAAATGGGTCTGCGCCGCTTCCTCCGCACACTCTTCCACGAGCTCTACGTTCCGCGGCGCGCCAAAGCCGGCGGCCAGGAAGAGCAGACATGCGACTTGGAGCTGGCCATGCCCTTTTACTCTCTCGTCTACACCAACGAGGCGGTAGAAGCGCCGGGCGTGGTCGTTTCTTCCCCAGAGCGCGGCGTGGCACGCGATGGCGGTTGCGGCTCTGTCGCCGCGCGCAGCAGTACAAGTGGGGGAAGCAGCTGCTCCCCAAGCAGCGGCGTGCAGGATACTGGTGCTCTGCCCGCCTTCGCTGCGAGGGCGCCGCCGACATACATGGCGGTGGAGCACGCGTCTCACGCCTACGCGGCGCTTCTGTTTGCGACGCATTGCGCGCCGGTCGATCGAGTGTTCAACCAGCCGGCCCCTACGGGGTACTTGGATTCGTGGGTGTACGTCAGGGGTTGTCAGGATATCGTTTTTGGGCCGTAGTAGGATATGGATACGCGCTCATCCTTTGTATCTGATTACGGATAACTCCCTCAGCTGAGATCCGGATACGGATATCTGCGTCCGAAATGGGATATAGGAGTAGATTATGGCCGTATCCGTATACGATTATTGGATTCGAACATATTCCCGCACGTCTCACAGACAGCTCAATTGTAGCCCCAGAAGACCGCCATCCAGCCGTTTTTCGAGGGCTAAACGGACGTCAAGTACGACTTGAAATTCGCAGTTGATTTCAACCGCCCAACGGGCGCCGTCGCGGCGGTTCCCCGTCGTTTGCGTAAACGGAAGTCAGGATAACCATTCGAAATCTCGTGTCTCACTCTGACAACGCAATCGGGTCGAGGCGCGTGGTTGAACGGTGTTTCCCGGGTCGGGCTGGATCGCAGCTTGTCGCTGCCAAATGTTCGGACATTTCTCCCCCGCTTGTCGGTACGCAAAAAGAGAGGACGACTGCTCCAAGAAGAATTTGTCATATGCAAGAACCCTTATAACCATATATATCCCTGTATCCAGACTCTCGTATCTGGGATACGGATCAGATAAAATCTCGCACTTTCTGTCGGTCAGGATAGATATATCCTCTCCTCCTGTCCCCATAATGCATTTTGGATTTGCGTCCCCGGCGCGTATCCGAAGTGGATACGGATATAATGCACGGATATAATCCTCGGGGATATATTCATGACAACCCCTCGTGTACGTGGACCAGGTGACCAACACGGAGGGCTGCTCTGCGGCGGCTCACATAACGTTAATGCTCTCCCAATCCAAAGCCGTTGCGCGGAGCGAGTACCAAGCTGTCGCGTTTGCGCCATGTGAGGACCCAGACCACCAGCTTGACGGTTCCGTTTGTGGCACGCTTCCTCAACGCGGCTTGCACATAAGCACCGCTGACGTCGGCTGTCGCGTGAGGCAGCTGCAGCTGATGATGTGGCGCGTCATTTCGAAGCAGCTGCTTCTCGGTTACGACCCCACGGCTGGCGCAAGCGGCTTTCTCGTCGGCGTCCGCGCGCTGGTTGACCCGCCAATGTTGAGGTCGAGCGGACGATCCTTCCTAGAGCACCCTTCTAGCAAGCAGATCACGCGTAGATTTACGCGCAGCAACATGCTCGCCACATGCCCGCTGCGGCCAGTCGAGTGCACGGACGCCGAGACGCTTCTGGATCCGACGCCCAACCCGGACGCCGGTGAGCCGGCCCGTCTCGCGGGGATCCAGCTCTTCACGGCGCGTTGTAAGGAGGCAGACGTGTGGCTGCGCCGCTACCGGGAGGTTGCAGCTTCATTTTTGGGCACTTCAGCATATGGTTGCCAGCGCCCCAGACCGCCTGACAGAGTCGCGCGAGATGCTCATCCGCGCCACGCCGGAGAAGCGCCGGAGTCTGTTCTGGGAGGCTGGCCTGGGCACCTTTGCCGTCGTCAGTTGGGAGTGGAAGGGATCCACGGCAAGCGGCGGCGGGTCGCGTCAGTCGTTCAGACGGCTGGATGAGGCGTCTTCGACGCCCCTATTTGCCTTTTTCGCATTTGTCGAGCCGCTAGAACGAGCCGTTGTTCGAGCCGTGCGACGAGACGAGCGCCGGTGTGGCCGAGTGCCTCTGGGCCGCCCAGTTCGGCCGGCTCACCTCCTGTTTCGAGATCAGGCGGGACGGCCGCTGAGCCCATTCTTCCTCGGCTCCAGGCGGCGGACGCACCTGGCAGATGGCCACGGTGTCGCAGACACCCGTCACTTTGCCGTTGGCGTCATCCGTGTGCTCACTGGGTGGGACGTTGACGGCGGACCGCTGTCAACCACCGACTCGTTTTCCGATCGAGCGCATGCGGCGGGGCCTCTGTCGGCGGCGGCTGACTCAAAAAGAAAGCACACATCCGCGACTGCGGCCATGATGTTTGCAGAGGACGCATCTTCAGCTATTCCTGGTCTCGCCACGCTGCTGCGGGAGCTTCATGGGGTCGTGTCGGCCACGCTGCAGAGATCCATGGGTCTTTTCTGGAGACACCCCCGCGGCCGAACGATGCACCCCACGAGAGACGCGGTCGTCGGCGTCTCCTCTTCCCGTGCGCTGTCGGAGGGGGCGAGCTCAACGCAGCTTGTCGATGCAATGATGGAGCTCATGCCGGCCCAGCGATCCAAGCGTCCTCGAGCGGCGCTTGACGGGGCGCCAATCGGCTGCGCGGGTGCGCCGAGCGCTGAGACGCGGCGCACACTGTCAGGGATGAGTGCTGCAGCGCCGCAGACTGCAGGGGAGCTTCCTCTGCCACCAGGAATCTGGGGACACGGCGGCGGCACCACTGCCGGTCTAGCCACCGCTACTGACGCCGCCGGACGCACTCGCAAGCGGCCTCGCAGAGCTCGGGCGCTGGCCCCCGTCGCCGTCTCTGGCCGCGCCGGGCACGCCCCAGCGGCGCTTCAACTTTGGCAGCCGCAGCCCTGCAGCCGTCGTCGCACATGTGCATAGGCGAGTTCGCCCGCTGAACCCGTCGACGGTCGGTCCGCTTCTTGACCGTCGTGTGCGCTGGCTTCATGGAGACCCCGGTTGGCGTTCACCGCTACAGCGGGACGCTCCATTGGCCATTGCATGCGCAGCAGACCCTGTGACGTAGTTTGTGATCATGCCAACGGGTTCTGAGAAGACTCTTGCTGCGCTGCTGCCGGCCCCACTCGAGCAAAAGGCGGCCGTGATGGCGACCGCGTCGGACCTGTTTGCGGTTCAAGAGAGAAGCGGACAGGCGTCCCGTGGGCATGTCTCTGCGGCACATCGTCTCTTGGAGGTGGCGGATGGTTCGGTTCCACCCCCACGCTCGTCTACCTCTTCGCCGCTACTCCCGCCGTCGAGTCCCTCACCCAGTGGCTCACCGACTGCGGCGACAGGCGCCGCGGCGTCGGCCGCTCAGATGTCACAGGCGGCAGCGCTGCTGCCGCCGACAATCATTGTGGTGATGTCTACACGCGCGATCACGGGCAACGGGCTTGAGGCGGCAAGACGGCTCGACGTCACGGCGGCGTACTGGTCACCCGACACGGCGGCTGGGGTGACCCTTGTGGTCGTATACGTAGGTGTGCTTGTCAGGAGGGGTGCCGCGTTTCGTCTTTGTACTAGCGCACGGGACGCCCACGGGCGCCTTGCTCGTCTGGTCATCGCTGAGGCCCACCAGAGTCCTCTGTGGTCCGTCTCTCGCCGAGATAATGCGGGTCTGGCGGAGAGGCTGGCTGCCTTTCCAACCCCGATCATCCTTCTGTCGGGCACGATCAGTCGTGCGCTACACGTCCGAGTGTAACGACCGCAAGGCCGTGCTCGACGCCCTGACAAGGGCGGAGCTGCGGTCCGGGATCCTCGTTGTCGTTGGTACGCCAGGGCTTTCCACTGGCACGGACTGCGCGGGGATGGTCTTGTCGTTCCACCTTGATCGGGGTCACTTACTTGACTTCCTCCAAGCGTCTTGGTGAACTAATCGGGAGGGCGAGACCGTGGGCGTCCCGGAAGGGCCCCTTGTCACGTCTGTTGGCGAAGTCATCGTGTGGTACCCCCCAGGGTACTCCTCTATGCTCGACCTTACGCGTCGGAGCGATGCAGCCTGTCTCGGCTCTGTGAGTGAGCATAGGGAGCGAGTCCCCCTCGAGGACAACGATGGCCTTTCCACGGCGAGAGACCGAGACGGCGCTCGCTGGCGTCTGTCGCCTCCTGAGGCGCCCGGCGTCGCGCATGTCGGGGACTTCGACCGGTTCACAAGCATGCATGCCCAACTCGTCCGCCGCTGCCGGCGCAAAGACCTCGAAGCGACATCCGACGGAGCTTTGACGGACCTTGTCCGCTCTTGCCATGACGCTCACGTTCCTCTTTGTGACGTGTGCAGCGAGCACGAAGCGGCTCAGCCGACGGCCGTGGCGGGCCCGGCGGTCGATCGACCGTCGCGCGGGCCTCCTCCTCAACCTGGGGGCCCCGACTGCGCAGGCGGGAGCTCTTTAGCGGGACTGACGGCATCTTTTGCCGCTGCAAGCTCAGACGCGACCGCCCGGGCTGCCGCAGCGGTCGTGCATCAGGGATGGGCGGCCAAAAGTTTGCGCTACTCGGCCAGTGGTCTCCCCGCTGCGGTTGAGCCACCCGTCGAAGCAGCAACGCCCCGGACGGCTCCGCCGCTGACAGGCGCTGAGCCTCCACAAGAGGCTGCAGCAGAAGCTCAAGGCGCGTGCCCAGCTGCTGCGGGCAGCAGCGGTGCTACCTCCCACAAAAAAGGCCAGCCCCAGACGGTGGCATTCTTCCAGAGCAGCCGAATGCAGCCGGCCAACAAGCCGCCAGCGGGCAGCCTTTTTGGGCCGCTGGAGCTGATCTGCCGCTGACTCCAAGCAAGACCGCGCGGTTGCACACACCTGCTCGTCCTCTGGCGAGCACGGGTCTGCATTTTAGACGTGTGGCGCACGCGCTTGCAGCGGGTCGGGCCGCTCGCTCTGCTGTCGCCCAAGGCATCTAGCTTCCGACAGCGCGTGCGGTTGCGCGTGATGGTGACGACGCGACCGGTGGCGGCAGCAGCCGGTCGGAAGGGCACACGTCTGCTCAAGTCGGGCGCTGCATGACACGGAGCTCGCCGTGTACCCCGACACCATCCGCTGCTCTGCTTCAGGGCTTTCCAAGACAGCCATCGCAAGAGGCTTGTCGCACTGCCCCCCGGCGGGTGTCGCTCGTCGGTATCGCCATTGGCGGTCAGGGGCCATAGGTGGCTATCCGCAGCGGCGGTTCGTTTCTACAGACGCCTGATGGCTTACCGACGGCCGACGCAGCCGCATTTTCCGCTGCCAAGACCGTTTTTCCTCACTGCCTTGCTGCAGCCAGGGCGCTGCGTGAAGTCGGCGACGGTCACAGGGGCGTCGCAGGAGAGGGCTGCCGCGCCACCGTGGTTGGCTCTTTTCCTCCCGGCGTGGCACACTCCCCTGGAAAGTTCTTCCGCGGCCTGTGCGTTCGGTGCATGAAGTCCGACTCTCTCTACCATCCATCCGCTCCACGCTCGAGGCGGGACCGTGTCGTTAAGCGGACGGGTGACGGCGGCCGTTCTCGGGGGCACGCGGATGGGGCGAGACGCGCTGGTTCTCATCTGCCTCGCGCAGGAGGGGTCGGTGACATCTTTACAGGAGGCGACTCTGTCCGAGCCGCATCATTGCTCCGATCTTCTTGGTGCTGCGGATGGGCCAGGCCGGGATCTCTTTGTTTCGCATGCTTCCTTCCACGCGCCATCCACTTTGGGGAATCCGGCACGATCACTCATCGCAGAAACGGCTTTGAGCCGCGCTTCTGCCCGAGGGCAACGGCGATCAAGGTCGCAGTGCTTGAAGTCAGCATCGTACGCCTTGGTGCAGGTGCCGACGTTGACATGCGCGCACCTGAAAGCTGGGAAGCGACCATGCGCAGTGTTCTGGGCTTTTCGTGGTCCTCGGACCCGGAACACATCCTCGCGTCCGAGCTTCAGGACGACCACTTGGACACGCATGGACGGACGGTCGGCGCCCGTGACCGCCCACAGCAGCAGCGCCAAGATGTACGACACGAGCCCGATGACGCTGCGAATTCTTCCATTGTCGTTCGGTACCCTCCCGCATCCATTCTTTGGGCAGCTGATGGGGACGTCGACGCGTTTGCGCGCTCGCTGGTCGCCGGCGCCGGCCTGCCCAACATCGTGTTTTTCTCTCCTGTCGTTGCCCGCGCAGTTCGTATCTTTCCTCTCGGTCTCGGGCTACAGACGGCCTGTCTCCTGTGTTGGCCGTCTCGAGCATCACTCTCTTTTCTTGTCTGCTTGATGCCCCATGTTTCCGGCCCACAATTATCTGGCACTACGGGACTATGGTGGGCTCCCGGCACGTCGCACTGAGGAATGGGAGCTGCCGATGCTCTAGAGATCTCTTTTGCGCGCATCTCGGCATCCGGTGATGTGCAGGGCCCACTTTCGACGCACGAAACCATCTTTTTGACACCTCTGTCGCGTAACACTCTACCCTCTGTGCGCGTCACAGGTACTGGCTGCATGGCCGATAGTGTGAGAGTACGGCGAGAATCGAGAAAATCGCAGTGTAAGCACAGTGCGCGCGCCTAGCACCGACAACGGCCGACCCCACCCTGTGGGGGGATCAAGGACCTCGATGCTAAGCTGGCTGGGGCAACCGCTGCCCCGCTACTGTGTGCGGAGCGGCCCTCTTGTTCTCTCGCACACGGCGTGTGCGCAGTACCAACCCACCCCACTCTACACATCAGCGTGCGCGGCACACACCCGGACACATTAATGGGCGCAGCACACACCCGGACACATCAATGGGCGCAGCACACACCCGGACACATCAATGGGCGCTCAACAATCTACCGGAAAGAATCCGCCCGCTGGCGGACGCACAGGCGTCGAAACGACACACGGCGGGCATCAGCCGCGCCGTGTGGCCAATCAAAACAATGCAAACAGTCACACGACGGTCACCAGTCGTGCCGCGTGTCCAATGAAGATACTGCAACCAGCCACCGGCTTCAGCGCCTGGACGGCCAATCGGGGAGCGATCGTGTAGCTCCAGGATGTAAGCATGATGCAAGGCTGTCGTAGTCCGACTGGTGTAAGCACGGCTCGAAGAGCCCGCCTCCCGCTCCCAGCAGCCGGGACGCGAGGATGTCACCCACCGTAAAGTCGTGAGACTATTCACAGATAGGCAGGTCCGCCCCCACCATCAGCTCTGGCCGAGAAATGCGAGCAGCTCATTTTCTGTATCATCAGCGGTTTCCCTTTGTCTTCGTCGCAAGGGTTTCTTTGACAGCCGATAAATGAATGACAATGTGGGCGTGCCGCCTCGAACCAGAGTAGCCGCCGCCGGTACCCACTTTTTGTTTCACGCTGCGCGCGAGGAGCATGACGCCACGCACCAATGCCACGTCCATGGGTCACATGCGCTGCGCCCGTTTCCTTCTGCTTGGAAGCCAGCACGAAAGGTGCTCTGTGCGTTCTCCGAGAGACCTGAGGCTGTGCAGATTGGCTTTTCGGTGAGCCGCCCTCACACGCTCGAACTTGCGCAAAGGCTTCAGTGGAGTGAAGCGCATCGTGCCTCTTCATCGTTTTGCTGCAAAGAGGAATTCTTCATCCGCTCTGCGCAACGCCCCTCCTCTGGAACGCACCGCGTTGGTATGAGGTCTGGTACGAGTGATGAGGGTTAGAAGTTGGTCCGTGCCAGCGCCACCAGTGCTATCGGATGAGTAGATCATGCTGAGAAGCGACGTTTTGGTGGCCGGCACCGCTCTCGAGAATGAGACCAAAGAAAGATGCTGGAGATCCGCATCTGTGGCGGCAGGCGCGCACGCATCAAAGTGGTCACCTCAGTTCGCGCACACTGAAGGGCGACCGCGACGCACCGATTTCGACGGAAAGTGGCCCCCGGTTCGCGTACACATCAAAGCTGGTACCGACAGGCGTGCGCACTGATGTGCGCCCACTTTCCGAGACCGCCGATCGCCAGTAGCCCCGTGACTCTCATTCGAAACAGTCTCACCATTGCATTCGGTCCGGAACTTCAGAGCACTCGCATGACAGGACTGAGGCCTGTTCTTAGTTGCAGGTTCGTGTGATGTGACGAGCACTGCAGGACATTCGATTGGCTAACCTCTTTGACAGTGTGATCACTGTGATGATCGTACGCGGATGAGCCGCGTGCGTTCGTCACAGTGGTCACAATGCAAGCCCACTGCTGCGACAATGAAGGACAAGACAGAAGTACGTGCTGTCGATCAAATTTGGTTTCGGGGTGGGAGCGTCGCCCAAACATGTGGTCTGAAGACGCCACGGCGGACGCAACGCGCACACCAGTGACACTGACCTGAAGTGCGCCTCTCGCCCAGCTTTGCGACGAGTGTGCGCCGGCACAGATGGGTAGGAGCACAGCGAGAAAGAACTTCCCGCAAGGGAATGGGGGGGGGGGGTGCACGGCGCTGACAGTCAGCGTGACAGGGTAAGCGCGACAGAAGGGGTCGAAGGCGGGCGCTGGTCGGCTGGCCTTGACCGAAGAGAGGGCCGGTCAAGCAGAGTGGATCGCAGTTGGCGTTGCAAGTGCCGTCATTGATCGCACCAACTCCCCAGTACCGCGTCACACGAAGGCACAGGCGCACGTTCGTTTCTTAGATTTTTGGCCTTCAAACGCACTGTCACAGCACAGGAAGCTCGACCGAGAACAACCCCGACTCGCGCATTCGACTGTGCCACAACATTGCTCCGCTTCGATGTGCGCGCTGGATTGGACATCTGACGTCCTCTGTCACCAGTTCTGGCACGCTTCATGGACGGCCTCCGGATACGGCGCGCGCTCCCTATCTGCGTTTGAAACACTTTTTTTGGCGCCATCCGCGCCTGCATGTGAACGCACCTCGGAAGGTCTGGGCGATGGATACGACGCTTGCAGGTCGAGGCGCAAGGTGTTTTCTTCAATTGAGTGAGATTGTACTCGATTCTTTTGCGAATCCAGTTCGCAGCCCGTGCGTGCATTGTTGTGGGTGTCAGTGTAGCTAGTTGCGCAATCGCTGGCAGATGGACGTTCACAGCAGTGCTGGCGGCGCTTTGTGCCGCGATGATACGAATTTTGTGCTGAATCACGAGATGAGGGTGAAAGATCTCACGCCACGCGGCCCTTCGAGAGTGGGCGGGTCCGGTCCCCGCCACTTTCCTCATCGGTCGCAATGATATCGGGTCCCTTCCATTGGCTGCCGGCATGCGCGCCAGTTGTAAGGGCACTCATGATTCGCCGGGTGTCGGAACAACTAAAAACCGCCGTCAAAGCATGCCGCGGACACTGTCAGGAAAGAGCTTTCACTTTTCAGCATCCACGGCGCTTCTTTTCTGGCAAATTCCATATGGGGCCCTCTCACCGTATCGGGTTCCGCCTCTTCTGCATCGGTACCTTGGCCCCGAGTCCTCTGCTTCCGTCTGTGCCCAGAATTCCGCGTCGTCGTTGGTGGATCGTGCCCGTTCGAGCATCCGTCCTCTTGTCGTCTCGCGCTGTGCTGCCGTCCCCCCTGAGTCGTCCGCCCCAGGCTGCTGTGGCCCGATTTCCGTGTCGTCGTTTCTGTTTTGCACCCGTGGCAGTATCCGTCCTCTTGTCGTCCCGCGCTGTGCTGCCATCCCCGCTGGGTCGTCCACCTCAGGCTGCTGTGCCCAGAATTCCGTGTCGTCGTGGCTGGCTCGTGCCCGTTCGAGCATCCGTCCTCTTGTCGTCTCGCGCTGTGCTGCCGTCCCCCCCGAGTCGTCCGCCCCAGGCTGCTGTGCCCCGAAATCCTTGTCGTCGTTGGTGGCTCGCGCCAGCTCGAGCATCCGTCCTCTTTTCGTCCCGCGCTGTGCTGCCATCACCCCCGAGGCGTTCGTCCCAGGCTGCTGTGCCCAGAATTCCGTGTCGTCGTTGGTGGGTCGTGCCCGTTCGAGCATCCGTCCTTTAGTCGTACCGCGCTGTGCTGCCGTCCCCCCCGAGTCGTCCGCCCCAGGCAGCTGTGGCCCGATTTCCGTGTCGTCGTTTCTGTTTCACGCCCGTGGAAGCATCTGTCCTCTGGTCGTCCCGCCCCGCGCTGCCGTCTACGCCGAGTCGTCCGCCCCAGGCTGTGCCCCGAACTACGTGTTGTCTTCTCCGCTTCGCTCCCGTTGCCGCATCCGTCCGCTTCTCGTCCCTCGCTGTGCTGCCGCCCACGCCGAGTCGTCCGCCCCTGTCTGTGCCCCCAACGACGCGTCGTCGGCGCCGTTTCGGGCGTGTCACGTCAGTCCCCTCTTCGCTCTTCCTCTTTGGTGTCTCCCTCTTCCTCATCCTTCGTGCTCATCCTCGCGAGCCGTCTGCTGCTCGCCCCGTCGCGGGTACGACACTTTGGTAACATCTTCACTGTCCTTCACGCAGCCTTCTCTGGTTCCCCCTGGCTCCGCTCTTGTTGCTGCCGACGTGCGTTCTCTTTGCGCTTGCGCTTTGCTGCCCGTGCTGGCGCTGCCTCGGTCGTTGTCTTCTGGTTCAAAACGTTTAGTCGTACCTTGGTCGCCGTCTTCCGCTGCGGACCTTTTTGGTCTGCTTCTCGTCGACTCTTGCCTGTTACGCCTACCTCGGCGCCGCCGCCCCCCTCGTTGCGTCTGTTTGGATTTCCGGGTGCGCACCGGGGCCTCGTGCTATTCGTGGCTCCAGAAGCGCCTGGCGCGCCCTCCTCTGCGGCGGGGCGTCCTCTTTGTACGGCCAACGTTCTTCGCGTCGGTCTGCCGCGGTTATGACGCTTTCTGCCGTGCTGTTTGGGCGCGCGCCGCTGTCTCGTGCCTGGGGCGTGGCCAGGCGCGCGTGGCTCGTCTGTCGCTGCGGAGAGTCTTTTTCGAGATCGCGCCGGCGCCTTTTTGCGTCTTGCTGCACGTCCTCTGACGTATCCATCGCGTCTGGGCGGCTGCAAGTCCAAGGGACGTTGTCTCGGCCCATCCCTGAGTTGCGGATCCTCTTCCCTCCCTGGTGTTGCTGCGGGCTGTCGCACGCGCTGCGCACACCTGCGCGCGCGCCAGAAGTGGCGCTACCAAGTCTTGGTGGCCGGGCGGATTGCCCACTAGCGCGATGGGCGGCAGGCGCAAGGGCAAGGGGCGCCATTCTTCCAAAAAGGCACGCAACTCGGGCCCGTGCGCGCCGCGAATGACTGCACCAACAGGCGGCTCGGCGGCGGGTCGTCGTGGTAGCGGACAGGCCGGTGCTGCCGTCTCTTTCGTGGGGACGGGACAGGACGGGAACTCTTCTTCCTCTCGCCGAGCCGTGGAGTGTGGACGCCGGTCTGAGCGCGCGTCAACTCAGTCCCCTTTCCGAGATGGCGACGCAAAACAGAGCCGAGTGGCGCGTTTGCACTCCTCCAGCGTTCCGGGCGGCACGCCGCCAGTTCAGTCTGGTGGCCGTGTGCGTCGTACTGGTGCTGCCGCTTCTGATGCCACTACCGGCCCCATCGGCGTTGCGAGCGCGCCAGTAGCTGCTGAGGGCCCCGGAGCTGAGGTCGCTTCGACTCTGGCCTCCGCTCCCGCCAGCGATGGAGGTATTGCGCGCTCAAACGCCAGAGCCAGTGCTTTGGCTGTGACCACGTCTGTGCGGCCAGAGGACGCGCCGACGCGGGACATCGTCCACCCTCCCGGCTTACGTAGCGGGGCTAGAAGCCATGGTGCCGGAGACAAGGTCCTCGCTGGGGCGGCCCGTGTCGAGAAGAGCGGGGACGCCTCTGATCGTGTGCTCGCCACGACTATGCCCTCATCCTCAGGCCGTGGGGTCTCTGGTGAGCGCGCGATGCCATATGGAAGCGGTGCGGAGGCCGGCATGCGCGTTGCGGCCTGAGCGGTCGCGGCCGTGTCTGGCGCCGGCAGTGCCGCACCTTTCACGCATGTGGCGCCCAAGAAGGGGTCTGGCCCTTGTTCGGTGCCGGGGTTCTACTGCGCGCGGGACAGCCGGCCGCATCGAGACGTCCCTGGGTAGAATGGAAGAAGAGCGCGCGTCAGGCATCCCCGCGCAGCCGATGTTGGCGCCAGTGGAGGCGTAACCACTTGTGGCTTGTGTCTCCTCTGTCGGTGCGCCCGTGACGCCGTCGACGGCGTCGGCGCAAGAGGACGGTGTTGCTGCAGAGGATGCAGCTGACGGCGGAATGACAGCCGCACCGCTGTCACATCGTCTGCACGGAGGCGCCGCGCTCGCGGCTGGTACCGTTCCTCAACGGCGCGCTGCCGGCGGCGGTGCTCAAGGCCCCGACAGAAACGCGTCGGCTTGTGCTCTGCCTGCTGTCGGGCTGGGAAACGCTCTCTTGGTGGCAGCGCGGCCGGCTCGGTCTCGAGCGGATGTGGTTGTCGTGGTGAGCCCGTCCGCGGCGGCACAAGCACCTGTTGCCACGCTGTCGTGGCCAGCCCAGACTTCAAGCGCTGTAGCTGCGGCTCCTGCTGTTTTATCAGCAGGTGCGGGTGGCTCTGCTGGGGCGCGCTCGGGCAAGAATTTGGCGGGTGCTCTTCCCTCGGCCGCTCCAAGCCGTGCTGCCGTCGCCGAGCCGCATCTCGCTGTCCCGCATGGTGGAGCCGCGATGTCTTCTGGCACGCTGGCAGGGGCTGACGCCTTTGAGGAGCAGTAGCTGCACCTCCGACTCTGGGACGTACTAATCCCGGCCTACGTCGTTCGCTGCGTGGAAGGTGCTCATGTGTGGCGGCTTGTCGTCGACATTGCTGCGCGAAGCTTCTGGACGACAAGCGGGATGATGGTTGTCACGCGCCATATCCCAGGCGACGGCTCGGTGTCTATTGCGGACTGGGCTCGGGCACGCTGCGCGACCGAGTCCGGCCTGGACCCGCGGTCTGTGCTGAGGATCCTGATGGAGCACTGCGCGGTCCACGAGCCCTACGGCAGCGGCTCCACGCGGTTGCAAGCGGCGTTCCATGCGTCAGCTACGGCGACATCGTCCTCTGCGCGTCCCGTTATTCTTGGCAACGGCCTCCACCGCATCCTGTCGCTGACGCTTCTATAGGCGTTTGGGACGCCACTCTCTGACCCCGTGGACGAAAGTGTGTACGACGGGATGGGCGGCTTCCTCGGCGGCCGCCTTCCAGCCGTTGGACGGCAGCTTCGGGCTGGGGAGCCGGCTCCACCCCCACCCATGATGCCGGACTTTGCAGCTCTACCAGCATCTTTGCTGACGAATTGTCGTAACGGCGGGGGACTGTCTGCGGCCGAGGCTTTAGTGGTTGGGCGTCAGCTGAACGTCGATACGGGATTCTTGGCGCGTCATCACCAGGGGTTGTCACGGATATATCTCAGAGGAATATACCCAGGCATTATATCCATAATAATCCGGAATATGGGTCTCGGCGACATATTCGGATCTGAGTATGCTTTTCTGTCCGAGCGTATAATAATCCTCCAGACAGCGCAAGCAGCAGATTATATCGTATTCTCTAGCGATTCATTACATTCGAGTATATCCGATCGGCATGAGGTCTCCCATGTTTGCAGACGTTTTTAGGTGAGGTCATGGTTACGGCGAAGACGGAATGCTAGCGGAGAGTGGTGCTTTCTGGTGTGCGTAATCTTTTACGATGAGGATACGCGTAGCCAGGGAAACCTCCTAGTCAGGAACCTGCCAGCGGGTGCGTACCTTTCGTGGTGTTGCTCGCTCTTTTCGGTACAGCAAGCAGCAATGCAGTTGATGCGAGAACGGAGACATAGGTGAGACAATCGCAAGAGAATGCATCGTTCTTCTTGCGGTACTAGTAGGTACTGTTTAATATGTGCTTGTTGATGCTGAGTTACGCCCAATATTCGCGAAGTCACAGAGCCTGTTCGCCAAGCGACGCCAACAGCGACCACCAGGTGACCCACCGCCGCCGCTTCTGCTTCCCTCGCCGCCTTAAAGAACTTGGGAGGGGTCGGGGCGCTGCCTACGGCCGGCGCCTGCTGTCGCACGACCGCGACCTTCGACACCTCCGGCGCATTATCATTCGACACGGGTGCAGCGACACTCCCCGCCACTGCCATCCTGTCGCCCGCCGCCCCCGAGCCGCCGTGCCGTTCACGATCTGAAGCGGGGTGCCGCCAACGGCCGCGGAAGACTTCCCCGCCCCTACTCACCCGCCGGCCACCGTCGTAACGTTTACCTCGGGCAAGTGCGCGGTACCGGCAGACGATGGGGTCAGGTTTCACGCTTCCACGACCACGCCGTCGACAGCCGTGGCGGTGTTTCGAGGTATCAGCAGGGTGACGCACACGGCTGTAGCAAGGTTTCCCTACTCCGCCGCCCCCCCTGCAGTCGCTGTCTCGTAGAAATTGGGCGAAAGGGGGCCCCGCCGACCGTCACAGACGACGTTCACACCTCCGCCATCCCACGCGCGTTTTAGGCCTTTGAAATGGTGTCCGAAGGCTCCGAGACCGAGGTTGGCGTCCGGTGGTCACGTGACGGGCGGTCGGCGACGGAGCAAGCGCCGGCTTCTAGTGGAATTGCGAAAGTAGCGCCAAGGCTATCCGACTATTGCTGGCAGCGAGCAGTGGAGAGCACCGGCTGCAGAAATCCTTGAGGGGGTGATCGACCGCAGGCACACGCAAGCACCGGCCACAAAGAGGCCACACAGCGCCGGACTCCAGCAGCGTACGTGAGTGAATCGGCCATATCCGCGGTATCGTTAAGATCCATCTACGTCGTTTTCAACCTCTGTAACGCCAGCACAGAACGACGATCGTATCTTATTGCATGCTTCGTTTAACCGCCTGTACGGAGGCAGTTCGGACTGTGAAAACAAGTGCAGCTCTTCAGTAGTAGTTCACCGCTGTTCTGCTATCGAAGTGCGGCTCCTGTTGCTGTAGTTAGGTCAACGAGCGGATATAAGCCATTATATTCGGATACGATAATAGTATCCGAATATGAATATATTCCGCGTAATAATCCGGCTAGGTGAGGTTATATTCTGCTCCTGATCTGGAGAGATGAGATTTATCCTTATCCAGAGACCGTGGAACGCAGCGTATCCGTATCCCATTAGGGCCAGAAAACGGTATTCTGACAACCCCTGGTCATCACTCGCTTGCTGATGAGCTCACGTTCGCTCAGAACGTTGCGCGTTCTGACGCGCACGCGTTGGGCGGGAGCGTGGAGCTCCCTGTGGCCAAGCTGGTGGAGCTGTGGGCCGCTGCCTCAGCTGCAAGGATGCAAACGGTCGGCGCGGCAGCCGCGGACGCATCTGTAAGCTCGTTCAAGATGGCGAAGTACTTCCGGTTTGCTGTATGGGCGTCCGAGTGCCCTGAATCGTCAGAGCTCATCATTGAGCACGAGCGCCGCTCTTTTGCTTTGGCGGAACGGGTTTAGGCGTTGCAGCGGGGCGACAGTGCCGTTGCTGCGGAAGCGCGTCGGCTGATGGGCACGCTCCCTCGTGTGGGAACGCAGCGGATGGTGCCTCAGCAGGAGCTCGGCCGCTTGTTCAACACCGTCAAGGCTGCCGATTCTACGGCGGGCGCTGACAAGAAGCTCATGCTCCTGGGCATCGAGGCCTTCACGGTGGCTGCTTTGATGGCCCGGCCTGGGATTCCGGCATACGCGTTCGACACGGCGCGTGCGTGCGCAATCTACTGGGGGTACAAGTACACGGGCTCGTGTGACCGGACTAGTGGCGGGAACACGCGTTTGCGGCGTCTGCGAGGCGGCAATGAGGTGGGCTTCTTCCAAAGCGCCCTGAGGCTGCTGCAGCAATTCGTTCTCTTCGAGTGCGCTGCGTACGGTGTGTCACCTGGCTTCCTCTATGGCTACGCTGAGCGCACTGCAGAAGAGGTCGTGGCTGCCGTAGAGACCTCTTCAGCCGGCTCTGCTACCGCTGCTGCGTCTCACCAGGCCCTGCGTGACGGGAGGGAGGCGCGCGCTGCCGTCGAGGGCCGCGTCGGCGACGCACCCGGCTCTCTGCGGGTCGCCCTCAACTGGACCGCGGCGCGTGCAACTCTGCCGGCCGCACGCCCCAGCGACCCTTCCCACCCCCTACTGGCGCGTGCGGAGGAGGCTGCCCGCAGTCTTCCTCCAAGGGTCGCCGGCTCAAACGCGTCTCCCTCGTCAGTATTGCCGAACCGGTGGGTGGCAGACACCCTCAACGCGCTCGTCTTCTCATCGGACACTGCGCGCTACAATCACCTCGTGCCCGACTTGCAGGCGGTGTCCTCGGACGGCAAGTCACTCAAGTCGTACCTTTCCCGCCTTCTGTGTCGTGTCGGTATGCGCATTCGGAGTGACGATTTGCTGCCGGGGGCGCCAGCTTACCCGCTGAGCGCTGTCGACGCCGAACTGTACGCCGAAGACTCGCTTGAAGAAGGCCTCGGCTTCCGCCCGCCGTTTGGAAAGATTGCCCGTGCGTTCGCGCGTACTGTCGTGAACCGGCTCGCCGCTCATCTGCGGCAACAACTTTCATCGGCGGTGCCCGAGCCGCACGGAGGGGGTTCGTCGCGGGCGACCACGGCGGTCAGAGACACGCGTCACGGCAAAGCGGACGGCAAGGCCATCGGCTCGGCGGCCGTCGAGTTGGTGCCATCTCCAGCCGCTGCTGCCGCCCCGAACGCCGATTCAACGCCCTGTGGTGGCGGCGCTGGACCGAGGGCGCGGCCCTCGTCGCCGGGTCCGGCGTCAGACGGCAATTTCAGTGGCTCAACACCTGCATCTTTGAGTAGTAGCATCTGTCTTGTCGTGCGCTCATCCATGGAGACGCGTGAACTCCAGATTCCACCACCTGTGGATGCCGCTGAGGCGGAAGTACCTTCCAACGGCGACCGTGACGGTCAGGGCGATGCTCTGCGCATCCAGCTCCCGGCCGAGGCAGTTTCTGCGGTCGGGTCGATGCCTGTGGACGGTCCCCCACGCTCAACTGCATCCGTCGACAACTCGCGGGCGATGTCCGGTGTGTTGGCGGCCGCCAGTGGTCGTATGCCGGCAGGAGCGGCATCGTATCTTCCACTGTCGGACGCTGCGCCAGCACTCCCCGGGCCTGACGAAGAGCGCGTACGCGCTGCCCCTTCCCCTCTCCCAGCTGCATGCAGCCCAGATGGAGCGTCCACGTCACTGGCGCATCCCACGGTTGCAAGGAACAGCGTGTCTCACGCGTCGGCAACTCTAGCTGCGTCTGCTTTGGCGGAGCGTCCTTCTTCTTCTGAACCAAGTCCAGTTGTCTCCGGGCATCCTCGTATGGGCGGGAGCGTGATTCGTGGTGCTAGCGCTACGGCGGTTGCAGACGGAGGGGCCACCGCCCCTGAATCCACATCGATGGATTGGACTCCGGCTCGAACGACTGTCGAGGCCCGTGCGGCGTCGGATTTGGTGCTGCCAACCGCAGCTTCCGAATCAGTCCGAGAGTTTGGGGGGCCTCGAGTCGGATTTGACGCCGTGTCTCCAACTGGCGGCGCGGCCGGGGTATCCAGCGCGACGGCACTCCCACTTGCAACGGCAGCTGCGTCCTCTCCGCTGGCCGGTGTGGCAGCTGAAGCCTTGGGTACAACCTTGGGCGCCCCGGAGCTGTCCCCTGGTGCCGCTGCAGCGGACGACCAAGCCGATGACCAGGCGCGCTCTGGGACGTCGGCCGCCGGGGTGCTCCCTCCCGCTGCCCCTGAGCGGACCGCACCTCCTCCATAGGCAGAGTCGGGCTCTGGCTCTCTTGGTCGCCCGCAGCCGCATGTGCGCTCTGGAGCACCACCAAGCGCTGGTGCTGTCGGCGCTGCGACGGCCTCGTCATCGCCGGAGCAAATCAGTACTGCCGGGATAGCGGACGGAGCAGAGCCGCACTCAAGCGGATTGCCACCGGTGCCCGCCGCTGGTGCAAATGACAAGGGTCTCGCCGCGGCGGAAGCGGTTATTGTCATTTCCTAGAGCCCGCCTGGCGGCGGCAATGCTTTTGAAGGCTCTAGTGCTCGAGAGCCTTGGTTGGAAGACAGCACTGCTGCGGGAGGTGGGTCAAGCCCGCCACGTCTGGACCAGCGGCGTTTGGGAGACGCGACTACTGATGGATGCGAAGGCAGTCGGCGTCCGCGCCGTGCGGCGGCCATGCGTGCTACCCGTACCCTGTGTCTGCCGGTGTGAGCCCGGCCGATATGTCTGCTCGGGCGTCCGCGGCTCGGAAGCTCACGTTCCCTCCCGTCGACAAGGAAGACGGCCGCCGTGCACAGCGCTCGTCGGCCGTGGCGCCACGCGTGGCGCCTCTTTTTCTCTTGGGTGCTCCACCGTCAAGCGGTGCCTGTCCGCCTGTCGGCAGCGGCTCTGGGGGCGCGCCTGCGGACCGCTCTGCTTCGAAATTACCCGTGCTTGGCCCTTCTTCACACCGGGATCCCAGCACTCCTCCAGCGGCTCTGGCAGCGGCTGCCCAGGCGGTTGCCAAACTTACGGGGGAGGACGGGGAGGTGGACGCCGACGTGCTGCAGCCTGTGCCTCCAGCGTTTCGGCCCTCCTCAGCGGCGGGACACGCAGCGCATCTTTTGTCTCTGCCCGCGTCGTGCTTTTAGCTGCCGGTCGACCACCGGGCCTTGTGGGCGTCGGAATTGAGCGCGGCGGAGTGGAGCTCTGTGGACACCTCCATGCGCCGATACTTTGTGCGGTACGCGCGCTGCCAGCCGGTTTGGCAACAGCCAGAAGCTGCGATCCGTGCGGGTGCAGGCGCGCACGCGGTGGCTGAAGGTGATGGTGATGCGGCCGACCTGGTTGAGATGGCCCGCCATGTGACTGGCCTCAACCACGCCTTGCAGCACGCCGGCCATGTCTTTCTTCCCGACATCCTGCGAGCTGTCCACACCACCGGGGACACCCCAGATTCGCCTGCCGGTCCCGACGGCGAGGCAGGCGCTGGGCGGGACCTGCATGCGCTGCTGCTACGCTGCTTGCGAGCGTTTGCGGCAGCCGAAGACCGCGCTGGTGGAGCGGAGGCGAAGCAGCGGGTTGCTGAGGCAAAGGCAGCGCGGCGCGCACATCGTGCTGCGCGCCACGGTCGTGGACGTGGCGGCAGGCTCGCTGGTGGGGGCAGGCGGCGTCAACACAAGCTCGTCGCCCCAGCACTTCCCCTGCGGACGAATGTCAGTGCATTTTGGGAGTTTATCGTTAACGATGTCGCGACCGACGCGTGCCTACGCACGCACGGCATTGGCCACATGACCGTGCCTGTCAAGAAGACGTGCGGCTACCTCGAGAGCAAGTCCTTTGCGCTCTTCAAGAGCAAGGTCCGCGTCGACGCGGTTTTGGCGGCGGCAGCGCACTATATCTTGTCGTCGGATTTGCTGCCGCCGTGCGACAGGATTCAAGCGCGGACACTTCGGAAGGGGGCGCGGGTGCTGCTGACTACCGTCGACGCCGGCCCTCAAATGCCGCGCACGGTCTACCTGCCCGACAATGAGACGCTGTCACACCCACCCACGACCTTACTCCGGTGCCGCAAGGTTCTCTTCTTGGCAACTGGGGCGGATCCCGCGGCGCTTCGGGTGTGGGTCAACAGTCACACCATGCGCGTTGGCGACCAAGCTGCTGTTGACCTTTTGGCCAAGGCGCATCCCGGTCTGCTGATCTGGCTGCCGCCCTACTCGATTGGCATCTTTCGTGGAGACGGCGCGCACGCAAAGGCGGCCTGGGCAGACGAGGGGGAACGGTGCGCTGCGTACGAGCGGGATGCCCCTGCAACAAGTGGGGCCGAGGCCGCAGGTGGCAGTGCGGGCGCACCCCGCGACTCTGCGCGTGCGGGTTCGGAGTCTCTGCGGACTCCCCCCGCGGCCAGTGCAGGCGCGGCGCGGACGCGCGACGCTCATCCATCTACATCTGGTGGGCCTTCAACGGTTTCCCTGCCGGTCACGGACGAGTCCGGCTCAAGCACCATGTCGACGGGGCACACTTGTGCGTACCCTCGCAGTGTGCGACTTCACTCCTACCTCCACCCCGACGGTACACCAGCGCTCCCTGACGGAGTAGAGCTGATGACTACCGCGCGCCGGACCAACCCGTACCGTAGGCTTCCGGCAAGCGAGTCTTTGCCTTCCTCTCCGTCTGTAAGCCACGCGGAGACGTTCGATGCGGCATCGAGCCCCCCAACCGTCGGAAAGGGAAAGGCTCGCGCAGCAGGGGGGACGCCTCGTGGTCGACGTCGGCGCTGAGTTGATTCTTGCGTTGTCACTGCTTTGGTTGTGCTCGTATGACGCTTTGTATTCTGTTGAGCCCGCACACGGCTGCTTTGTTTGGTTTGCTGCTTTCTTTGTGCTCGTATGAAAATTTGCATTCTGTTGCACCCCGCACAATGGCGTTCCTTTCAGTCTCTGTGTTGACGCTTGCCAACTTGATGTAGCGTTTCTGCAATGCTCTGTGTGTCTGTGAGCCCGTATTGAGGCCCATTCAGGGCGACGTGCCTGGTCAGGAGCGTCTTCCGGTGTTCAGGACCGTTGCAGCATGCTGCCCCGCGCCCTCAGAGCCAGCACCGGATCCACTTGCATCAAATGTGGTCCGCACGCACGACCGCGCCTGCTTTCTCCCAAGACGCACTGGAAGCAGGCTTGGTGTCTGTTGCTGCTTTGCTATTGCGTGGAGTCACTACCGTGATCTTCTCGCTGGCCCGTTGAGGGGCTGCACGGCCCGAGAAAGTGCCAAAAACTTCACATGCCCTTCCGGTTTGTGAGGCTGTGGACGTGATCTGCCAGCTGGTGCCAGTCACCATGCGCGACCGGGGGGGGCAACCGGGGGTGCGGGCTGTGAAGCGGGAGGTAAGTGGGTGGATGCGTTGCTTCACTCGAGACCGGTCTGGGGCGCGAGGCCAGCAGCCTCTTACCCCCCTCGTGTGCCCCCTCAACGTCCTGGAGGCACACCCCCGCCAAAGCAGTGACAGGGCCCACAAATCGCGACGCTCCTCAAGGAG
>Ga0209093_1000169_pt1 | contig 33444 bp, 27 predicted proteins | sample SidtaG_4_FD_187450 | JGI IMG/M metagenome (GOLD analysis project Ga0209093, IMG submission 187450) | Marine algal microbial communities from Sidmouth, United Kingdom - Sidmouth_Male1 metaG (SPAdes) (version 2) | ecosystem: Host-associated > Algae > Red algae > Unclassified | place: Sidmouth...
GTGGATCAGAACAACCTATTCATGGGTAAGTGACTTTAATATCAATAGATATTTCAATGAGTTTTGTTTTAGAATTAATAGATCACAGAGTAAATCTAACATATTTAATAATTTAATAATCAGAATGGTTCAAAAAAATAAAATATATCACAAGGAAATTATATGTAGTTAGCTACTGACCTCTAATTTAATAATCAGAATGCTTCAAAAAAATAAAATATATCACAAGGAAATTATATGTAGTTAGCTACTGACCTCTATAACATTATATATTAAACAAGATATACATGGCTCTTTTACGCTTTTTTCAATTAAATTAATTTTTAATAACCACAGTAGCATAGTCACTATATCTACCATCTTTACAGGTAGCCCAAATTTTTACATTTCCTTTTTTCAACGGTGTAATTAAACCATCTTGATTTACAGTAGCAATAGATGGGTTGTCAGATTTCCAAGAAATTATTTCGCCTAAATGCTTGTTTTGAATAATATTAGCTGTCAACTGTAAATTACCGGAGTCAGATATATATTCTATAACGTTTGGAGAAACATCCACAACCTGAACTAGATTTCCATTTTTAATAGCACCTTTGTAAAAGCCACTACCTAAGGTAGCAAGCCAAATTTCTGAAGCTTTTTTTAAATCAAAACGAATATCTTCTATACGGTGGGGAGCTGCAATGTTTGTATTGTCTTTTTCCCAGGTAAGACCTCTGTTTTTACTGTAATAGACCCCAGGGTTTAGAGATAGGTGTTGCACTGTGACTACTAATAAGTTATGATCGTAAGGAGATACATCCATATGTTCTGCACCAGCATATTTAAAAATTTGTTTCCAGTTTTTTCCAAAATCATCTGTATACCAAACTCCGTTACCATGCCCTCGGTACCCAGTGGTAATATACATTCTGTTTGTGTGGTCTATAACAATTCTATTTACTCCATTAACAGTAGAAGGTGTGTTTACTTTTGTCCAGTTTTTTCCTCTATCTTTAGAATGATACAGCCCTCCATTTGCAATGGGTAAAACATAATTAAAAGCATTTTTTTCTGCGGCTACAAACAAAGATTTTCTAGAGTTGTCCCTAGGGTCAAAGGCAATATCTTCAATTCTAGCAGGGCTTGGTAATCCATTATTTCTTGTAGCAAAGGTTTTTCCAAAATCATCAGAGTAATAAAAGCCACCTAAGTGTTGTTTTGGAGCTTTTTTTATTTGTGTAATCCCAAAATAGAAATATTTATTGTCAATAGGATCAATGGTAAGGGCGTTGGTATAAAAGTCATCTCCCCAAGCATTGGTAGCTGGAGTTGCAGTTCCGTGTTTGCTCCATGTCAAACCACCATCGGTGCTTTTAGAGATGTCTTGTTTTTTAGCTTGTCTGCTAGATGTTCCGTAGATAGTTTTGTTGTCATAAGGATCAAAAGCCATTGTAATTATGGTTTCTGGAGCACTTTTTATATGTTTTAAAGCTTGTCTTTTATTTGTACTATTGTTACCCGGAATCCATACTCTATGCTCTCCAGATCCTAGAATAGGATTTTTATAGCGTTGGTCTTGAGCAATACATAGAGCTGGTAAATTGCTATTTCCTCTACCAATAATATTTCCATCAGAAGTATAGTCCTCATCAACTTGTTGCCAACTAAGACCATGATCTTTACTTAGCATTGTACTATGGTCAGATATAATCATAACACTACCATCTACTCCTACATCTAAACCTCTCATAGAGCGCAGTGCATAATTATTTCCATACTGCATATGGGGAGATTCATGACCTACTATCATGTTTTTGTGATATGGGTTTTTTCTAGAAATCCAATAGTCTTTATCTGCTTCCCAAACATGTTGTGTTAAACGTGCTGTAGTAGTCCATTTAGCACCGTTGTTATTTGTAGTCCATAATCTACCAGGCATAATAGAATTTGCAATCTGCGGGTCAGCAAAACCAATATACAAAGCTCCTTCTCTACTAGGATCTGTACTTATCATGTTAAAACATTGTAGCGCTTTGGTGGGTAAATTGGGATAGGTCTTTTTTGCTTGGTTTTCTGAAATACCAAACCATTTGGCAATATATTTGTAGTAATTTGCCGGAACACCTCCTGTTAATTGGTTAATATCTAGTCCTAAATCGCCTGTAATGTTTGTCCATACATTTCCGTTGTCGCTAGATTTAAAAATACCACCTGTGCATTTTGTAGTTGTGCCGTTGGGTAAGTATTGAATCTGATCTATAGCGTACAAAATAAATTTACCTGTAGTAGCATTGTAATAAAAGTCCATGTCCATTACAATTTCATTGTCTAGTTGACCTGATGAAATATTAGTCCATGTAGTACCTCCGTTATTAGAACGGTACAAACCATAGTTAGAGGATGCAAATACTTGTTGAGAGTTTGTTGGATTGATAATAATTCTACCAATTTGTGCTTTTGGATTCAAACCATTATTTACCAAACTCCAACTATTACCTCCGTTTTGAGTTCTCCATAATTTCCCTTCATTGGTAGCGCTTAATCCGTGAGGAGCCATCGCTGTTATTTCTTTGTAACAAGATAGCCATTCTTGTCCTCTAACATTAGATCCTCCACCTACAAACCATGTGCTTGTATTGTTGGGATCTATAGCTAACGATGCTACTTTTTTTCTCCAACCACTTTTGTCATATCCATTCGCATCTTTTAAATACCATGGGCAATTGGTAATATTAATCCATGTTTTTCCTAAATCTGTTGTTTTCCAAAGTCTAGACGATTCTATTGCGAGTCCAAAATTTTTGTCACTAGGGGAGTAGTATAAATCTCTAATATGAAAAAAATCTCCATTACCATCGTAATCTTTGATACTTTTCCAGGAGTTTCCATTGTTTGAAGATTGGTAAATATTCCACATATCAGGGCATTGTGTAATTAATCCAGGAATGGTTGGATGGTAGCGTAAAAAGTTAGCAAACCCTGCGTTACCAGGTCCTACTTGTTTCCAGATAATAGATTTTTCTGAATCAACTCTTTTGGAATTTAGTTTATTAAAAAAAATGGTTGAATTTTCTTGAGCAGTTATTATTTGTGAGAATAAAATAGCTTTTGTTAAAAAAATATAAAATTTCATTAAAAAATATTTAGAATAGGCTAAGTTAATAATTAAATTGATTAAAGGCAAAGAGTACCAAAACTATAGATTGGCATCTGTTCTTTCCTAATTTAAATATTTAGGTGAGGTTTAAGTCATGAATTTATTAGGATTAATAGTTTTGTTTAAATGTTTTCAGCTTAGTGTTTAGAAATTTTTTTAACAGTGTTTTTGAGAAAAGAATAAAAAGAAATTGATAAGATTGACTGCAAAAGTGTTCCTATCTTTGTGAAAATTTATTTTATGTTAAAACAGTTTTCAGATTTAGGAATTAGAGAAGAATTACAACAGAGTTTAGCCATCTTAAAAATAACCGCTCCTACGGATATTCAAAAAAAGACCATTCCTGTTATACTAAATCAAAAAGAAGATGTAGTGGCGTTGGCAAAAACAGGTACTGGGAAAACTGCAGCTTTTGGTTTGCCTTTATTACAATTAGTAGACACACAAAACTCTAATATACAAGCCTTAATATTAGCTCCTACAAGAGAATTAGGACATCAGATTTATGACAATTTAGTTTCTTATGCAGTAAATACTCCAAGTATTTCTATTGTTTCTGTTTGTGGAGGGATACCTATAAAGCCTCAAATAGAGCGTTTGACTAAAGCCAGTCATATAGTTGTAGCAACACCAGGTAGATTGGTGGATTTGGTGAAAAGAAACGCGATTAATATTAAAGAATTATCGTATTTAGTTCTAGATGAGGCTGATGAGATTGTAAGTGCTTTAAAAGAAGATTTGGATACGGTTATTAAATGTATTCCAAAATCAAGGCGAACTTTATTATTTACTGCTACTTTATCAGGAGCTATAAAGCAACTGGTTCAAAATTATATGTCTAAGCATGTTGTGCAAATTGAAGCAGACATGACAACATTAGGTCATCAAGGAATTGATCATCAATTTGTGGTTGTAGAGCCTATAGAAAAGTTGGATGTGTTGATGCATTTTTTGAATACTAAAGAAGGACAAAGAGGAATCATCTTTTGTAAAACAAAAGCTGCGGTTAATAAATTAGCTAAAAATTTAGCAATTAATAAATTTTCGTCAGGAGCAATTCATGGTAGTTTAACTCAAGGAATTCGTGATAGAATTATGGGGCAGTTTAGAGAAGGGTATATTGATGTTTTAGTTGCTACCGATTTAGCTGCCAGAGGTATTGATGTAAAAGAAATTTCTTACGTTGTTAATTATCATTTACCAGATACTTATGAAACTTATGTACATAGAAGTGGGCGTACAGCAAGAGCAGGAGCCAAAGGACTTTCGTTAACTATTTTGCAAGAAGAGGAGGTGAAAGAAATTCCGTTTTTTGAAAAAGAGCTTGGGATAGAGTTTGTTTCTTGTAAAAAAGCAGATCCGCAGGATATAATAGAAAACAACGGTTTGATATGGGCAAAAAAAATATTTAAGACCAAACCTAACCGTACCATTGCTGAAGAGTTTAAGAAGAAAATACGAACCGTATTTCATCATTTAACAAAAGAAGAGTTGATAGAGAAAGTCTTGGCTAATTATTTAGAGTATACAGTTATGAATGTAGATGCAAAGAATAAAAACTAAATCCAAAAACTAGAATTTTACTAGAATTTTAGATAATCAATGTTTTTATTGTTTAACTAAACCTAATAAAGTTATATTTTAATTACCTTAGTTTAGAGTTTGTCAAAGTATATTTTTTAAGAGATAAATTAAACAAAGTTAGGTTGTTTCTTCATGTAATTAAGGTGTTTTGATTTAATTAATTGTAATAAAAGTACGAAAAGATTAACGTTTGTATCTTTCTCGTCTTATTTTTTAAAATAAACTTCTTTTTTTTTTTGATAATTGTATTTAAATCTTATTTTTGTGTTATACGTATTTAACGCATGTTAGTTTTACAACAAAAAGTTATGAAAAGACATTTACACAAGGTATTAATAGTTTTATTAGTAGGAGTAGTTTTTGAATCCAATGCAGCTCCAAGGCCTCCTTCGCCTCCTGGTTTAGAAGGGAAAGCTCCCGTAGACGCAGGCTTATCTCTATTGTTGTTGGCAGGTGCAGGTTTGGGAATTCAAAAACTAAGAAAAAAGAAATAATACATTAGTTGTATATATTATACAGAAAAACACCTTTGATTTATTGAAGGTGTTTTTTGTGTTAAGATAATTAATTGTTTCCAATTTTTTAGAAGAATATTGGTGAGTATGAAAAATAATCACAGGAGTTAGCGTTGTTATTGTTTTTAAAGATGTAGAAATTATATTTTTAATTTTCAAATACTTTAAAATTCTTAACTTTTGCATTTTGGTTTACGTAATAAAAATACAAAACAAAAAAAACACCAACCCAGGTTGATGTTTCTTTGCTCCCCCTCTAGGACTCGAACCTAGGACCCTCTGATTAACAGTCAGATGCTCTAACCAACTGAGCTAAGGAGGAAGTTGCTTAGGAATGTATAATTTCCGTTTTGCGTTTACAAATATATGTTTTTTTATAAGTACATAATCACTTTTTTTAAAAAAAACAAAAAAAATCAATTTGTTATAATTTTTATGATTTTTAAGAATAAGCTACTTAGATATCTTGTTAAATCCGTAAATAAATTATTTTTGTTCAAATAAGACAAAGACAACAAAATAAAAGACAACATAGTAACATGGATAAATTTTCTTTCCTTAATGCTGCCCACACTGGTTTTATTGCTGATTTATATGAGCAGTATCAAACAAATCCTGATAGTGTTGAGCCTAGTTGGAAAAGTTTTTTTCAGGGGTATGATTTGGCCAACGAATCCTACGAAGATCAAAACAATATAGAGGTTCCTAAAGAAGTTCAAAAAGAATTTCAAGTTTTAGATTTGATCAATGGATATAGAACAAGAGGACATTTACATACCAAAACTAACCCTGTAAGAGAACGTAGGCAATATGAACCTAACTTAGATATTCAGAACTTTGGTTTGAGCAAAGACGATTTAAAAACTGTTTTTAACGCTGGAGAATTGATAGGTATTGGAGCTGTAACTCTAGAAAAAATAATTGATAAACTAGAACAGATATATTGCGATTCTATAGGTGTAGAATATATGTATATCCGCCAGCCAGAAGAAATTAAATGGTGGCAAAATAGACTGAATGTAAATGGAAATCATACGATTTTTTCTACAGATCAAAAAAAATATATTTTAAAAAAATTAACACAAGCTGTTGGATTTGAAAGTTTTTTACAAACGAAATACGTAGGTCAAAAACGTTTTTCTGTAGAAGGTGGAGAAACAGTGATTCCTGCTTTAGCGATTGCACTTAAGAGTGCTTCTGAAAAATATGGAGTAAAAGAATGTGTTTTGGGTATGGCTCATCGTGGTCGCTTAAATACACTTACAAATATTTTTAAAAAACCTGTTCGTGATTTGTTTTCTGAATTTGAAGGAAAAGATTTTGAAGAGTTGAATATAGATGGAGATGTAAAATACCACATGGGATTGACACGTAGTAAAACCTATAAAGATGGTAAAGTCATGAAAATGAACTTACTTCCCAATCCCTCTCACTTAGAAACGGTTGGGCCTGTGGCTCAAGGTGTTGCTAGAGCAAAAATAGATACGGTTTACAATGGTAATGAAGAAGCTATTTTACCTATTATTATTCACGGTGATGCTGCTATAGCAGGTCAAGGAGTTGTGTATGAGGTTATCCAAATGAGTAAATTGAATGGATACAAAACAGGAGGTACTTTACATTTGGTAATTAATAACCAAGTAGGTTTTACAACCAACTATTTAGACGCCCGTTCTAGTACCTATTGTACTGATGTTGCAAAAGTAACTCTATCTCCGGTATTACACGTTAATGCAGACGATGTAGAGGCTGTTTGTCATGCTATTGAATTGGCATTGGAGTTTAGAATGAGGTTTAAACGAGATGTTTTTATTGATTTATTAGGGTATCGTAAATATGGGCATAACGAAGGTGATGAACCAAGATTTACACAACCTCAGTTGTATAAAAACATCGCAAAGCATAAAAATCCTAGAGATATTTATATAGATCAGCTTATTGGTGAGCAAAGTATAGATTTGGCATACGCTAAAGAATTACAAAGTGAATATAAGAGTTTGTTAGAAGAAAAATTCTTAGAAGCTAAAAATGACAAAACATCTAAAGTAATTCCGTTTATGGCGGATACTTGGGAGGGATTTGTAAGAGAAGGTCTAGAAGAGATGTTAGATTCTATTGATACTACTTATGCTCAAGACAAGTTAGAAGATATTACAAGGATTGTTTCCCAAAATCCAGAAGGTGTAAAGTTTGTTCGTAAAGCACAACGTATTATAGAGGGACGTGCTAAAATGGTTTTTGAAGATAATAAACTAGATTGGGGACTTGCAGAAACCTTAGCTTACGGATCTTTGTTAGAAGAAGGATTCAATGTTCGTATTTCTGGACAAGATGTTGAGCGAGGTACGTTTAGTCATAGACATGCTATATTAAGAGATGAGGTTTCAGAAGAGAGAATCAATCTTTTAAATACCAATAAAAATAATAAAGGAGTAATGACTATTTACAACTCTTTATTATCAGAATACGGAGTTTTAGGTTTTGATTATGGTTATGCCATGGCACAACCTAATACTTTAACAATTTGGGAAGCACAGTTTGGAGATTTTGGAAACGGAGCTCAAATTATGTTTGATCAATATATTTGCGCTGCTGAAGACAAATGGAAGTTACAAAATGGTATTGTAATGTTATTACCTCACGGATACGAAGGACAAGGTTCTGAGCATTCATCAGCAAGAATAGAAAGATATTTACAATTGTGCGATCATGATAATATGACCATTGCAAATTGTACAAATCCTGCAAATATGTATCATTTGCTACGTCGTCATATGAAACGTAATCACCGTAAGCCATTGGTTGTATTTACGCCTAAAAGTTTGTTACGTCATCCCAAAGCTGTAAATACTATTCAAGATTTAGCAGACGGAGGTTTTCAAGAAGTAATTGATGATGTTGTTGTAAACAAATCAGAAGTTAAAAAAGTTGTTTTTTGCTCAGGTAAATTTTATTACGATTTACTAGAAGAAAAAGAAAAATTACAAAATACAAATATTGCATTTGTACGTATTGAACAATTATTTCCTTTACACAAACAAAAAATTCAGGCAGTTATAGATACCTATCCAGCAGATGTTGAATTTGTGTGGGCACAAGAAGAACCAGAAAATATGGGGGCATGGCCTTTTATGTTACAACGTTTTAACTTAGCCCCGTTAACAGTGGCTTCTCGTGGTTTCTATTCAGTTCCTGCTGCGGGTTCTAGCGCAAGATTTAAGAAAAGACATCAGGCTGTTCTAGATAAAGTATTTCAATCATAAATTAAAAGAAAAAACAAATAACATAATAAAATAGTATCATGGTTTTAGAAATGAAAGTCCCATCTCCAGGGGAATCAATCACAGAAGTAGAAATCGCAACTTGGTTAGTTGAAGATGGTGATTATGTAGAAAAAGACCAACCGATTGCTGAAGTAGACTCTGATAAGGCTACTTTAGAACTACCTGCAGAAGAAAGTGGAATTATAACCTTAAAGGCAGAAGAGGGTGATGCTGTAGAAGTAGGTGCTGTAGTTTGCTTGATAGATATGGATGCTGCAAAACCTGATGGTTCTACTGCTCCAGTTAAAGAAGCTGCTCCTGCTAAGGAAGAAGAAAAGGTAGAGGCTACATCTGTAGCTGCAACACCAACAAACGAAACATATGCTACTGGAAGTGCATCTCCAGCTGCAAAGAAAATATTAGACGAAAAAGGAATCAATGCAGGTGCTATTCAAGGTACTGGTAAAGATGGTAGAGTAACAAAAGAGGATGCTATAAATGCAGTACCAGCAATGGGGAGTGCAGTAGGTAGCCGTTCTTCTGAGAAGAAAAAAATGTCTATGTTACGTAGAAAAGTAGCACAGCGTTTGGTTGCAGTAAAGAACGAAACGGCTATGTTAACTACGTTTAACGAGGTAAACATGCAACCTGTTTTTGAATTGCGCAAGCAGTACAAAGAGGCTTTTAAAGCAAAACATGGTGTTGGTTTAGGATTTATGTCTTTCTTTACTTTAGCAGTAACTAGAGCTTTAGAATTATATCCTGATGTGAATTCTATGATTGAAGGTGACTATCAAATTAAAAATGAATTTGCAGATATTTCTATTGCAGTATCAGGTCCTAAAGGATTAATGGTTCCTGTAATTAGAAACGCTGAAAACTTATCTTTTAGAGGTGTAGAAAGTGAAGTAAAACGTTTGGCTTTAAGAGCTCGTGACGGACAAATTACAGTAGATGAAATGACAGGTGGAACATTTACCATTACCAATGGTGGAGTATTTGGATCTATGTTATCCACGCCAATTATCAACCCACCACAGTCTGCCATTTTAGGAATGCACAATATTGTAGAACGCCCAATGGCTGTAAATGGTCAAGTTGTAATTCAACCTATTATGTATGTAGCTTTGTCTTACGATCATCGTATTGTAGATGGTAAAGAATCTGTTGGTTTCTTAGTAGCTGTTAAAGAAGCTATTGAAAATCCAATTGAATTGTTAATGAACAACAATCCTAAAAAAGCATTAGAACTATAATTTAATATTTTTATAACTTAAAAAGCATCTTATCATATTGATAAGATGCTTTTTTTATATACAAACTACTATTAAAAGTTTAATTAATTGATTTTTATCAATTCAACATCAAAAATCAAAACAGAACCACCAGGAATAGAACCAAAATTTCTACTTCCATATCCTAAATGTGCTGGAATAAATAATGTTCCTTTTGCACCTTCTTTAAAATATTGAAACCCCTCTGTCCAACCAGCAATAACACGTTTTAATTTAAATGAGGTTGGTTTTGTAGAAGCATCAAAAACAGTCCCGTTTTTATAATATCCCTTGTAATTTACGGTTATATCGTCAGTTGCAGTGGGCTGATTTCCTGTACCTTGTTGGGTAATTGTGTAAAATAGACCTGAGCTACTTTTAGTTGCAGAAATATTGTTTTCAATAAGATAGTTAACAATATCGGTTTCATTTTGTTCTCTATAATCTATATTTTCAAAAGAGTTAGCATCTTCCATAGCACAAGCTGTAAAAAAAAGCATTGTACACATCATCATATATTTAAAAAGTATGTGTAATTTCATTCAGGTAGAGTATTTATACAAAAAGTTAAATATACGAATTTTATTTTTTTAGTCTTAAGATACTTTTTAGAGTCTATTTTAATATTTTTAGATTATATAAAAACTATAGATGTTAGAGGATTTAAAATTGCATTACGGTTCTGTTTTTGAAGAAGAATTGTTAGAGCAAATAAATAAAGTAGGAATCATTAAAGAAGTTATTTCAGGTACTACACTAATGGGAATTGGGCAGTATATTACATCTATGCCTTTGTTGATTGATGGAGCCATAAAGATATTAAGAGAAGATGAAGAAGGAGATGAGTTGCTACTGTATTTTTTAGAAAAAGGAGATACTTGCGCTATGACAATGAGTTGTTGCGCAGGAAATAAAAAGAGTGAAATAAAAGCTATTACAGAATTAGATTCTATATTAGTGATGATTCCTATTGAGAAAATGGATGAGTGGATTGGGAAGTATAAATCTTGGAGAACTTTTGTACTAGATAGTTATCATCACAGATTGATGGAGTTATTAGAAACGGTTGATAATATTGCTTTTAAAAAAATGGACAAACGTCTGTTAAAGTATTTAAAAGATAAGGTAGCGATAACGGGAAGTCAAAAAATAAAGAGTACACACCAAGAAATAGCTTATGAGTTACATACTTCAAGAGTGGTTGTTAGTAGGTTGTTAAAAAAATTAGAGCAACAAGGTATTATAGAATTGCATAGAAATTCTTTAAATCTTTTGTAGACAAAAAAACGTTCTTAACTAAGTAAAAACGTTTTTTTGTTGGGTATAAAAATATTACATCAAATCAATATGCCTATCGTGGTATCCTAATAAATATAAAACGCCATCCAGTCCTAAACTAGAAATAGAACTTTCTGCACTTTCTTTTACTTTTGGTTTTGCATGGAAAGCAATTCCTAAACCTGCTAAGTTTAACATGGGCAAGTCATTAGCTCCATCACCTACGGCAATAGTTTGGTTAATGTGAATTCCTTCTTTCTCTGCAATTGCTTTCAGGAATTCAGCTTTTTTGTTACCGTCAACAATTTCTCCAATATAACCGCCAGTTAAAGCACCATCTTTAATTTCTAATTGATTTGCGTGTACATAATCAATTCCTAATTCTTTTTGTAAATAGTGTGCAAAATAAGTAAACCCTCCAGATAAAATAGCGGTTTTAAATCCGTAATATTTTAAGGCTTTAAACAAACGGTGTGCTCCTTTAGTGATAGGTAAATTAATAGCTACGTCTCGTAAAACGTCTTCGCTTAGACCTTCTAACATAGCCATACGTTTCTTAAAGCTAGTGTTAAAATCAATTTCACCACGCATTGCAGATTCTGTAATAGCAGAAACCTGTTCTCCAACTCCTGCCAATTCAGCTAGTTTGTCAATTACTTCTGCTTGAATTAATGTAGAGTCCATATCAAAACAAACCAAACGTCTGTTTCTGCGGTAAATATTATCTTCTTGAAAAGATAAATCTACATTTAAGTTTCTAGAAATCTCCATAAATTTAGAAGTCATGGCTTCTTTATTTCTTAATTTTCCTCTTACAGATAATTGAATACAAGATCTTGGTTGTTCTTTGTTTTCAATTAAAGAAGTACGACCCGTTAAACGTTTGATAGCATCAATGTTTAAGTTCTCTTCTGCCATTACTTTAGTAACTGCGGATACTTGTCCAGCGGCTAATGTTTCTCCTAAAATAGTGACAATATAACGAGGTTTTCCTTGAGAAGATACCCAGTTTTCATAATCTTTTATAGAGATAGGAATAAATTTTACTTTAATATCTAACTCATACGCTTTAAACAATAAATCTTTTAAAACGGGCCCAGAGTCTTTACCAGCAGGAACCTCAAACAATATTCCTAAAGATAAGGTGTCGTGAATATCTGCCTGCCCAATATCTAAAATATTGGCATTGTATTGTGCTAATACAGCCGTTAAGCCTGAAGTAACTCCGGGTTTATCTTGACCTGAAACCTTTAATAAGATGACTTCTTTTTGTGCTTTTGCCATGTGGAAGTATATTTTTTTATAAAGTGTAAAAGTGCCCAATATAGCTGATATAAACAAAGTAATCTGATAGATTTTTTTAGTGTAACTTTTGTTACTGTGTACAATCTGTAATCTGTCTAGTTTTGTAACCAAAGAATACTTTTTATGAAACAATATTTCCCCATTCTTAGTTGGTTATCTACCTATAAAAAAGCCTTTGTTTACGGAGATGTTATGGCAGGAATTACCGTAGGTATACTCCTAATTCCTCAGGGAATGGCTTATGCTATGATAGCAGGATTACCTCCTGTTTTTGGGTTATATGCTTCATTAATGCCACAAGTAATATATGCTATTATGGGAACATCAAGACAATTGTCTGTTGGCCCAGTAGCGATGGATTCTTTATTAGTAGCTGCTAGTTTAGGGGCTTTAGGTGTTACAGGTATTGATAATTATATAGCCATGGCTGTTTTTTTATCCTTGTTTATGGGACTTTTCCAGTTCCTATTAGGTGTGTTAAGATTGGGGTTTTTGGTTAATTTTTTATCTAAACCCGTAATTAGTGGGTTTACAGCTGCTGCAGCTATTGTGATAGGATTAAGTCAGTTAAAACATTTTTTAGGGATATCTATTAAAGGAAGTTCAAAATTACATGTGTTGTTACAACAAGTGTTCTTAGAACTATCAGAAACTCATTTACTAACCTTACTCATTAGCTTTTTAGGAATAGTAATAATTGTACTATTAAAAAAATATGCACCTAAAATCCCTTCTGCTCTGGTAGTGGTTCTATTAGGTACTTTAGCTGTTTATTCTTTTGATTTACACAGTTCAGGAGTTAAAATAGTTGGAAGCATCCCTAAAGGATTACCATCTTTTAAAATGTCTTATCTTCAAAAAATTCCCTTATCAGAATTAACACCATTGGCGTTAACGTTGGCTTTAGTAGCCTATATGGAAGCTATTTCAGTATCTAAATCATTAGAAGAAAGTCAAGAAAATTACCATATAGATGCAAATCAAGAATTAGTGGCTTTAGGAACCTCTAATATTATAGGATCTTTTTTTCAGTCTTACCCAACCACAGGTGGTTTTTCTAGAACGGCTGTAAACAGTCAAGCAGGTGCACATACAGGAGTTTCTAGTTTGGTAAGTGCTTTGGTAATTGGTTTAACCTTATTGTTTTTAACACCATTGTTTTACCATTTACCAAGTGCTGTATTAGCTTCTATGATTATGGTAGCAGTCTATAATTTAATTGATTTTAAATTACCTATTCAGTTGTGGAAACAAAATAGAGATGAGTTCTTTTTATTGATAACCACATTTGTTATCACCTTATTTATTGGAATTACTCAAGGAATTTTAATAGGAATTATAGCTTCTTTGGTGCTAATGATTTATAAAACATCTCAACCACACATAGCTATTTTAGCAAGAATAGAAGGAAGCAATTATTTTAAAAATATAGAAAGATTTAATAAACAAGTAACCTACAGAGATGACCTGTTGATTCTTCGTTTTGATGCGCAATTGTTTTTTGGAAATAAAGATTTTTTCAAGAAAAAATTAGATGTTTTAGTGGCTCAAAAAAAGAAGACATTAAAAGCTGTTATTTTAAATACCGAATCTATTAGTTACATAGACAGCAGTGCCAATGCAATGCTCATAAAATACATACAAACATTAAAACAACAAAACATTCAGTTTTTTATATCTGGAGCTATTGGTCCTATTAGAGATGTACTATTTACTAACGGAATTGTAAATGAGTTGGGCAAAGAAAATTTATTTGTAAGAACCTATGAAGCAGTTGACTGTTTTGATGGTGTTGTTTGTAAAGATGATTTGCAGAACAAAATTTGTCAGCAAAGGGTAAGTAAAGTGTAACTATTGTTACTGTAAGGTTTAAACAATACTTTTAATTTTGAACAGAACCCAAAGATAAAAACATACAAAATGAAAATAGAACAAATTTATACAGGATGTCTGGCTCAAGGAGCTTACTATATAGAAAGTGAAGGGGAGGTGGCTATTATTGATCCATTAAGAGAGGTACAGCCCTATATTGATATGGCTTCTAAAAACGATGCAAAAATTAAATACATTTTAGAAACGCATTTTCATGCAGATTTTGTGAGCGGACATGTAACCTTGTCAAAAAAGACGGGAGCACCTATTATTTATGGTCCTAATGCCAATCCTACTTTTGATGCTATTATTGCCAATGATGGTCAAGAGTTTCAATTAGGAAAAGTAACCATCGTAGCTATACATACTCCTGGGCACACAATGGAGTCTACTACTTATTTATTAAAAGATGAAAACGGTGCAGATTATGCATTGTTTACAGGAGATACTTTATTTTTAGGTGATGTAGGTAGACCAGATTTGGCTCAGAAAGCGGCAAGTATAACGCAAGAAGAATTGGCAGCAACTTTATTTTATAGTTTAAGAACCAAAATAATGCCGTTGTCTAATGATTTAATTATTTATCCTGGACATGGAGCGGGGTCTGCTTGTGGTAAAAATTTAAGTAAACAAACCAAAGGAACTCTAGGAGATCAGAAAGAGAATAATTACGCTTTAAGAGCAGATATGACAGAAGCTGAATTTGTAAAAGAAGTTACAGATGGATTGTTACCACCTCCACAATATTTTCCTTTAAATGTTAAAATGAACAAAGAAGGATACAAAGATGTTGCTGAGGTTATAGCGCAAGGTACACACGAATTAACTCCAGAAGCCTTAGAACAATTGGCAAATAATATGGAAGCGTTAATTTTAGACGTTAGAAGTCAGGATGAATTTGCAAAAGGATACATTCCTCAGTCTATTTTTATTGGAATTGATGGTGGTTTTGCTCCTTGGGTAGGTGCTTTAATTGCAGATGTAAAACAAGCCATTGTATTGATAATTCCAGAAGGTAGAGAAGAAGAAACAATTACGCGTTTATCTCGTGTTGGTTTTGACAATACATTGGGATATTTAAAAGGAGGATTTAAAGCCTGGGTAAAATCGGGTAGAGAATACGATGTGGTTTGTCAAGTAACAACCCAAGAATTGGAAAGCGTTATTACCGAGACTACACTTATTTATGATGTTAGAAAAAATGGAGAATTTTTATCAGAAAGAGTCCTAAAGGCTAAAAATACTCCTTTGGATGATTTGAACCATCACCTAAATGAATTTCCATCAGAAGAAATTTTTTATATCCACTGTGCTGGTGGGTATAGAAGTATGATTGCAGCATCAATACTAAAGAGTAGAGGGATTCACAATTTTATTGATGTTGTAGGAGGATTTGCAAAAATCAAAGAATCAAACATAAAAACAACAAACTATGTGTGTCCATCAACTTTATAAAAAAGAGTAGAATGATTTACATAGCAATTATAGCAGTTGACGCAAAGTAGTTTTAAAAAACAAATAAAAACGGAGAAGATGAATACAAGCATTGTTGTTCAGAATTTAAAATGTGAAGGTTGTGTTAATACAATTTTAAAAAAAATAGAAGGAATAAAAGGTGTAGGCAGTTTAGAAGTTAATGTAGAAAATAGTACGGTTAGTTTTAAGGTAATAAATAATGATGTACTTCTAAAAGTAAAAGAAAAATTATCTAGTATGGGGTATCCTGCTGTAGATGATGAAAATTCTTTTGTAAAAAAAGCACAATCTTATGTAAGTTGTGCAATAGGAAAAGTGAGTTAATATAATGGCAGAATTAAATGCCGAGTTTTAAAATAATCGATATTTAGACACGATCCTTCTTAAAATGTGTAAGTTTATAAAATTTAGCATTTATGTTCAATTCTAAGTTTTTATTTAAATTAAAACTCGGCAGCTACCTGTACAAAAATTTTCTTTTTAGTAATAGGATGTTGAAATGTAATAGATTCTGCATGTAGGTGCAATCTATTTTGTTTGGAGCCATACAAATCATCACCCAAAATAGGTGTATTTAAGCCTAGTTGATGAGAAGCATGGACTCTTAGTTGATGAGTTCTACCTGTAACGGGGTAAAAGTACACTCTAGTTTTTCCGTTTTTATGTTCTATAATTTCCCATTTAGTTCGAGAAGATTTTCCATGTTTAAAACAAACCAGTTGTCTGGGTCTATCATCAATATCTAAGCGTAAAGGCAAGTCAATAAAACACTCCTGTTTTTCAGGAATTCCATCTAATAAAGCTACGTAGCGTTTGCTTACTTGTCTTTTTATAAACTGACGCTGTAGTTGTTGGTGTATATCTTTAGTCTTAGCAATAACCATTACACCAGAAGTAGACATGTCTAAACGATGTACAATTAAAGGCCCTGTAGCATTTGGATATTGTTGTTTTATGCGTAAATATACAGAGTCATCAATGGTTTTTCCAGGTACTGATAAAAACTCAGCAGGTTTGTTAATTACCAATAAATAATCATCTTCAAAAACAGTTGTGATTACCTTTCCTATAGCGGGGTTTTTTAGCAATGGATTTTCATCCAATTCTATTCCTTTAAGCATATGCCCCAAAATTGGTTTGCATTTTCCTTGGCAAGCAGGGTAGTAGTTTCCGTGTTTTCTAATTTCAGATTTAGGCCCATCTCCCCACCAAAACTCTGCCATACAAATAGGGGTTAATTGGTTTGCAAAAGCATATTGTAAAAGTTTAGGAGCAGCACACTCTCCTGCCCCTGCGGGTGGAGTTTCAAATGGAGTGTTTTTAAAAATATCTAACAAATCTTTAGTGTCTCCAGTGGAGTTTAAAAACTGGTATTGCTGAAATAAATAATGCTGTAAGGCATTGGATTTTTGTTTTCGTTTGGTTTTTAAATTTTTAATTTGTTGTTCAAAATAAGCTACTTTTGTTTGTAATTCAGTTATTTGATCCTCAAAATCTAGCGTTAGGTTTCTTAGTTTAAACTTAGCGGCTACACTTTTTTTTGCCAACCTTTCTACCAATTGTTCGTATTCTTTAGTGGCTAGTGTTCTTTGTGCTTGTATACGTTCTTGCTTTCTAATTTTTTTGGCTTCAATCATAAAAGCTCTTAAGTCAGCAATTTCTGTAGTAGCTCTACCAATTGTTTTTGCTAGTTGGGTTTTGTAAATACAATAATCAGTATGGTTTTCTATATTTTCTATTTCTGTATTAATATTGTTTAGTAATATTTCTTGTTTTAAAAAATGGCTGTTATTTGTTAGCATATCAAACACAGGAGGTACAAAATAAGTATGATTGTTGGTACCTGCCAATTTTCCAGAAAAAGCACTAATAAACCCTATTTTATTTTGTTGATTTTTTACAACCAATACTCCAAACATTTTACCAATTGGTTTCTCGTTTCGTAAATTGTTTTTGGTAAAAGGATGTACCCAATCTGTTTGAGAGGTAATATAGTTTTGAACTTCTTTAGCAGCCAATTGGCATAGCGGATGCGTTTCGTAATAAAAAGGATAGGTAAACTTTTTAGGTAAATCAATAGTAGAAATATCATTGTTAAAAAAATGGAAACAATCGCGTGTATACATTCTAGGTTATTTTAATAGCAAAGATACTTAATGTATTTAGTTATTAAAACCCACCCAAAGTTGTTTCCAGAAAGAACTCGGAATTTTATCATCTCCTTTAAACCCAATTTCTAAATTTTTATTTGGGGCTGGAATGTAGTTGGTTTTAAAAACATAATCCCAAATACTTAAACTTATTCCGTAATTTACGCCATGTTTTTTATTTTTAGGCAGAGTATAAGCATGATGATACAAGTGCATTACAGGATTATTTATAATATATTTTAAAGGTCCCCAAGTAATATTTAAGTTGGCATGATTAAAATGCCCAATACTAATGGCTATAAAATGAATGATATATGCTTGTTCTGGTTCAAAACCACCTACTAATACAATAGCGAGTGTTTTTAAAGGTTTGTATAAAATATTTTCCATCCAATGGTAACGTAAATGTGCGGCAAATCCCATTTGTTTTACGCTATGATGTATTTGATGAAATTTCCACAAAAATTCAAATCGATGTAAAAGAAGATGAGTAAACCATTGAAAAAGATCGTTTAAAATAAAAAACAGAAACAACTGTGTGATTAAAGAATAATGATGGACGGGAAGAATAGCAAATATTTTAGGATTGTAACCAACTTTATACAAGAGTTGACCTAAAAGCGTATAAAATCCACTAATAAATATGCTAAATACAAAAAAATTAAAAAACATATAAAAGCCATCTAACCAAAAGTCTTTTCTAAAAACAGCTTGTTGTTTTCTCCAAGGAAACAAAATCTCTAAACTCCATACAAATAATGAGATGACAATTAATCCCCAAAAATAGTTTTGATACCAATTAGATTGAAAGGTAATCATTTGAATAATCCACAAAAAACTGTTAAAAAAACTAGTAATAAAGACGTCCATTTTATAAATGATGATGCTTGTAACAATTGTTACATGTGCTTTTATTGTTGTTGTTTATCTTTGTTTAAAGTTAATGATAAAAAATAGAAAATGAGTTTAATTTTAGAACCATGGCCATGGTATGTATCAGGGTTTTTAATATCTCTGGTTATGTTTGCTTTATTGATGATGGGAGATCAGTTTGGAGTTTCTTCTAATTTAAGAACTTTATGTACGATGTGTGGAATTGGAAAAAACACAGATTTTTTTCAGTTTGATTGGAAATCACAAAAGTGGAATTTATTAGTGGTGTTAGGTATGGTAATAGGCGGTTTTATAGGAGCTAATTTTTTATCATCTAATTCTGGAGTTGCTATTAGCTCTGCAACCCTCACACAATTACAAGATTTTGGAATTTCAAGTTCTAAAAATCACTATTTACCTACTGAATTATTTGCAACATTTAATTTTAAAAGTATTGTAATTTTAATTGTTGGAGGATTTTTGGTGGGGTTTGGAGCTAGGTATGCTGGTGGATGTACCTCTGGACATGCTATTTCTGGATTAAGTAATTTACAACTCCCTTCTTTAATTGCTGTCATTGGTTTTTTTATTGGTGGTTTAGTGATGGTGCATTTAGTATTCCCAATTATTTTTTAAGACAAACACATGAAAAACAGTATATACATAAGTATCGGAATTTTTTTTGGAATTACCTTGTACAAGTCAGAAGCAGCTAGTTGGTTTAGAATTTATGAAATGTTTCATTTTCATGCATTCCATATGTACGGAATTATTGGAGTTGCTGTAGTTGTAGGAATTATAATGGTTCAGCTTATCAAAAAGTTTAAAATAAAAAGTTTTTACGGTGTACCTATTGTGTTTAAAGACAAACAAAAATCTATTAAAAGATATTTGTTTGGGGGAATTATTTTTGGATTAGGTTGGGCTTTAGCAGGAGCTTGTCCTGGACCAATGTTTACATTAGTAGGAGTAGGATTTTATAGTTTGATTATAGTTATTGTATCCGCAACTTTTGGAACTTATGTATATGGTAAAATAAAAACTAAATTACCTCATTAAACTATAAAAAGGCAGTTTTGTACTTATACTAACTTTTTATAGTTTAAAGAAAAAACCACCTTCTTTTAAATGTTTATACATATTCTCATCAAACTTATAAAGAATAGCAGGTTTGTGTGCTACATTTTTTTGTTTATTACCCGTGTTAATCAACAACTTCATTTGATTTAGCTTTGTTCTAAAATTACGTTTGTTTAATTCCACTTGCAAAATAGCTTCATATACTTGTTGTAAATTGGTTAAGCTAAATTCTTTGGGAAGTAAATTAAAACCAATAGGTTCGTATCGTACTCTTCTTTTTAATTTTTTATGGGCAGATTCTATAATTTTTTGATGATCAAATGCCAATTCGGGTAGTTTGTCAATATCACACCATACTAGTTTTTCAGCTGTATATCCAGCTCTAGGAGAATAATTTTCGATATTAATAAGAGCGTAGTAGCTAATAGTAATAACTCTTTTTCCAGGATACCTATCTACACTACCAAAGGCTTGAATTTGCTCTAAAAAGATATTGTCTAAATCGGTGATTTTTTTTAAAGTATTTTCTGCACTTCCATAAATGCTTATACTTTTATCTAAAAAATCTCCAGGTAAAGCCATTAAGCCTTTAGAGGGTTCGTTATTTCTTTTAATAAGCAACACTTTTAGTTTTTCATGCTGAAAACCAAATATTACACAATCTACGGACGTTTCTACCATATTACGTTAATGTTAAAGCTAATTTATTGATAGTTTGATAAAAAAACTAACTTTTTATTTTAAATGTCGTAACAACTAATTATATTTACTTAGTTTTTTATTTAAACTAAGTGTTTTTTTTACATTATTTTTAAAATATATTTTTATGTTATCAATTGGATATGATTTAGGAAGTTCAGCAGTTAAAGCAGTTTTATTTGATAACGTAACCAAAGAGGTAAAAGCAACTGCTAGCTACCCAGAAAAAGAAATGGTAATTGATGCTCCTAAAGAAAACTGGGCAGAGCAACACCCAGAAGATTGGTGGATAAACATTAAAAAAGTAACGGATGTTCTTTTTGAGAAAACTACAGAAAAAAGGAGTAATGTAGTTGCTATCGGAATTGCCTATCAAATGCACGGTTTGGTTGCCTTAACAAGTAAAGGAAAAGTGGTGAGACCTGCTATTATTTGGTGTGATAGTAGAGCAGTGGAAATAGGAAATAGAGCTTTTAAAAAAATTGGAGAAAAACAGTGTTTAGAAGCAATGTTAAACTCTCCAGGAAATTTTACAGCATCTAAATTGGCATGGGTAAAAGAAAATGAACCTGAGTTGTACAAAACAATTGCTAAAGTAATGTTGCCAGGAGATTATTTAGCTTACCGTTTTACAGGTAAAATAACGACTACAAATACGGGATTGTCCGAAGGAATTTTGTGGGACTTTCAAAAAGAAGAATTAAGCAGAGATATAGTCAATCACTTTGAGTTTGAAAAGAATCTTTTTCCAGAAATCAAACCTGTATTCTCCAATCAAGGATGTGTATCCTCAGAGGTGATTCACGAGTTTGGATTCAATACAAACGCAATGGTATCTTACAGAGCTGGAGATCAACCTAATAATGCGTTTTCTTTAAATGTACTAAAATCAGGAGAAATTGCAGCAACAGGAGGTACATCAGGTGTTGTTTATGGGGTAGTTAACCAGTTAAAATACGATAATAAGCAACGCGTAAATACTTTTGCACATATCAATCATACAGCAGAAGAAAGAAAGCTGGGTGTGTTACTTTGTATCAATGGTGCTGGAAGTGCGTATGCTTGGTTACGTAACAATTTAGCGGTAGATAAAGATTATTTTGAATTAGAACAATTGGCAGAAAGTGTAGAGGTTGGAGCAAATGGTTTGTCTTTTTTACCGTTTGGAAATGGGGCAGAGCGTATGCTAGGAAATAAGGTTATAGGAGCAGAATACAGAGGTTTACAATTTACTAAGCATGGGTTAAATCATATGGTTAGAGCTTGTTTGGAGGGAATTGCTTTTTCTTTTGTATATGGAATTTATGCGATGAAAGATTTAGGCTTACAACCCAGTGTAATTAAAGTAGGGAACGATAATATGTTTCAGTCAGATGTGTTTGCCACTACTATTGCTACTTTAACGGGTGCAAAAATTCAGATAAAAGAAACCTCTGGAGCCGTAGGTGCTGCTATTGGAGCTGCTTATGGATCTGGAGAAATTAAAAATTTACAAGATGCTTTTGTTAAAGAAAATATTGTAAAAACAGTAAAGAAAGATTCTGTAAATATCCAAAAATATGAGGCAGCCTACAAGCAGTGGTTGTCAATACTAGAAACAAAAATAAAATAATAAATATACATCATGTCTAAATTAACGATAGGAAGTAAAGAGTACTTTAAAGGAATTGGAGAGATTAAGTTTGAAGGAAAAGAATCAAAAAATCCATTAGCTTTTAAATATTACAATCCAGATCAAGTAGTTGCAGGAAAAACAATGAGAGAGCACTTTAAGTTTTCTATTGCGTACTGGCACACGTTCTGTGGACAAGGATCTGATCCTTTTGGACCAGGAACACAAAATTTTGAATGGGATCAAAAAGCAGATCCAGTTCAAGCTGCAAAAGATAAGGCAGATGCTGCTTTTGAATTTATTACCAAAATGGGATTTGATTATTACTGTTTCCATGATTTTGATTTAATTGAAGAAGGAGCAACATTTGAGGAGTCTGAGGCACGTTTAAAAGAAATAGTAGCTTATTTAAAAGAAAAGCAAGCAGCTAGTGGTGTAAAATTATTATGGGGAACAGCAAACTGTTTTTCTAACCCACGTTATATGAATGGAGCCGCTACCAATCCAAATTTTGATGTTGTAGCCAGAGCAGGAGCACAAATTAAATTAGCTTTAGATGCTACGATGGAATTAAATGGTGAAAACTATGTGTTTTGGGGAGGTCGTGAAGGATATATGTCTTTATTAAACACAGATATGGGACGTGAATTAAATCATATGGGACAATTTTTAGCAATGGCCAAGGAGTATGCTCGCGGAAAAGGATTTAAAGGGAATTTCTTTATTGAGCCTAAGCCAATGGAGCCAACAAAACATCAATATGATTTTGACACTGCTACCGTAATTGGATTTTTAAACAAGCATAATTTACAAGATGATTTTAAAATAAATATAGAAGTGAATCATGCAACCTTAGCAAGTCATACTATGCAACATGAAATGGATGTGGCTGTACAAGCAGGTATGTTAGGTAGTATTGATGCTAATCGTGGAGATTACCAAAACGGATGGGATACAGACCAATTTCCAAATAATATTCAAGAAACAGCAGAGGCAATGTTGGTGTTTTTACAAGCAGGTGGCTTGCAAGGTGGAGGTGTAAACTTTGATGCTAAAATTAGAAGAAATTCTACAGATTTAGAAGATATATTTTTAGCACACATTGGTGGAGCCGATACATTTGCTAGAGGATTATTGGTTGCTGATAAGATACTGCAAGAATCTGACTACAATAAGTTAAAAGAGAAAAGATACAGTTCTTTTGATAGTGGAAAAGGAAAGGAATTTGAAAACGGAAAATTATCTTTTGAAGATTTATATGGCATAGCTAAAGAAAACGGAGAATTGCCAAGTATTAGTGGAAAACAAGAATTATTTGAAAATATTATAAATCAACATATATAAAATCAGATTTTAATTCTAATTTTAAAGAATTTGTAATATAAATCGATTAGCGGAATTTAAACAGGTATATTTTCTATGGGTATTATTTCATTTATTGGATTTACATTATTAGTTGCTATTGTAGCTTATTTAGCAACAAGAAATACAAACGAAAGTACTTCTGAAGGCTACTTTTTAGGAGGAAGAAGTCTTACAGCCACCGTTATTGCGGGGTCTTTATTGTTAACAAATCTTTCTACGGAACAAATTGTAGGCTTAAATGGCGATGCTTATAGAGATGGTATACTGGTAATGGCATGGGAAACTTTGGCTGCAATAGCCATTGTAATTACAGCAGTGTTTTTATTGCCCCGTTATTTAAAAGGAGGAATTACAACCATTCCAACGTATTTAGAAAGAAGATTTGACAGTACCACCAAGGCACTAACCTCGGGACTGTTCCTTTCAGGCTATGCCGTTGTATTATTACCTATGGTTTTGTTTACAGGGTCTAAAGCAATTAGCGGAATGTTTAATGTACCAGAATTGTTAGGTGTTAGTGACTGGGCAGCTGTTTGGATTTGTGTATGGGCTATCGGAATTATAGGTTCTATTTATGCAATTTTTGGAGGATTAAAAGCTGTAGCCGTCTCAGACTCTATCAACGCAGTAGGTTTGTTAATTGGAGGACTTTTAATTCCTATCTTTGGTTTGATAGCCATAAGCGATGATGGTACTGTTTTTAACGGATTGTCTAAGTTAACTGTAGAACATCCAGAGAAGTTTAACGCTATTGGAGGTCCAGACTCCTCTATTCCTATTGCAACTATTTTTACAGGAATGATGTTGGTGCAGTTGTTTTATTGGGGAACCAATCAACAGATTATTCAACGAGCCTTAGGAGCTAAGAGTTTAGCCGAAGGACAAAAAGGATTGATGATTGCTGCTTTTATAAAAATACTAGGACCTATTATTGTTGTATTACCAGGGATTATCGCTTTTCATAAATACGGGGCTGGTTTAAACACCAGTGATGTGTATCCTAAACTGGTAGCAGATGTGTTGCCAGATGTATGGGTTGGGTTCTTTGCAGCCGTATTGTTTGGAGCTATTTTAAGTTCATTTAATTCGGCATTAAATAGTTGCGTAACCTTATATGGTGTAGATATATACAAGCAATTTATAGATAAACAAGCAGAAGACGATGTTGTTGTAAAGAAAGGAAAAACCTTTGGAGTTGTACTTGCTTTTTTTTCTATGATTATTGCCCCATTTTTAGTGTATGCAGATAGTATTTTTGAATACTTACAAACTGTAAATGGAGCTTATAGTGTACCTATTTTAACTGTAGTAATTATAGGGTTTATGACTAAAAAAGTCCCAGCAATTGCAGCCAAAGTAGGAGTGGTTTTTGCATTTTCTATTTATGTATTATATATTGTGTTTTCAAAAGGGTTAAAGTTAATAGATTTGCATATGTTGCATATGCAAGCTATTACCTGTGTGCTAACTGTTATTGTTATGTTAGTGATAGGAAAGCTAAAACCTAGACAAGAAGATTATATACAAAGCTACACCAAACAAGTAGATGTTACCTCTTGGAAATATGTAAAAGTAGTAGGAGTCTTTATTTGTTTGATAGTAGTATCAACCTATTTTATTTTTAAATAAAAAATAAAAGAAGATTTAAAATAATTATAAAATTTAAAATAAAACGAAATGAAATTTTTTATAGATACAGCAAACCTTGCTCAAATTAAAGAAGCGCAAGATTTAGGGGTTTTAGATGGAGTTACAACCAACCCATCCTTAATGGCAAAAGAAGGAATTTCTGGAGAACAGAATATTTTACAACATTACAGAGATATTTGCGATGCCGTAGAAGGAGATGTAAGTGCAGAGGTACTTTCTATTGATTTTGATAGCATGGTAAAAGAGGGAGAAGCTTTGGCGGCTCTAAATCCTCAAATTGTAGTAAAGTTACCTATGATTAAAGATGGAATTAAAGCGTGTAAATATTTTTCTAGCAAAGGAATTAAAACAAATGTTACTCTAGTGTTTTCTGTAGGTCAGGCTTTGTTAGCTGCTAAGGCAGGTGCAACGTATGTTTCTCCATTTATTGGACGTTTGGATGATATTTCTACAGACGGTTTACACCTGGTGCAAGAAATTAGAGAAGTGTACGATAACTATGGTTTTGAAACTGAAATTTTAGCAGCTTCTGTAAGACATACCATGCATATTGTAGACTGTGCTAAAATTGGTGCAGATGTAATGACGGGACCTTTAAGTGCTATTGAAGGATTGATGAAACATCCTTTAACCAATAGTGGTTTGGCTACTTTTTTAGAGGCAGCAAAAAAAATGTAATATAGTAGTGTTTACTAAAACAAAAACTCCTTTTTCAATCTGAAAAAGGAGTTTTTTTTTAGAATCAAATTTTTATACTCTAAACGAATCTTAGATTCAATTAATAAATGCACAAAAAATAATTATCAATACCTCCAAGCTATAAACCTACTTTTTTTGTTTCCTTGTTCCATGTTTACAATTCTAACCTCCTTAGGTTTTGTTTTGTTAATGGCTCTTTTTATATTTTTTAAATGTTCTTTTTGAGAAATTAAAGAAGTGAACCAACCTACTTGACTTTTAAAATAGGCGCTTTCCTCGGCCATCTTTTTTACAAAAGTTTCTTCTCCGCCCTTGTACCACAATTCGTTAGACTGACCACCAAAATTTAAAGTTTCATCTGTATCTAGTTTTAAATTTTTTACCTTCCTTTTGTTTTTTTGATCAGCATCAAAAGAATTTTTAAAAAAAGGAGGATTGCAAACCACCAAATCAAAATAGTCATTTGGTAGAATAACATGTTTTAAAATATGACTTTTAAAGGGTTGCTGTCTCAACTCAATAGAACTCAAATTTTTATTTTGCTTAACAATACATTCTGCATTGTTTACAGAATCTTTGTCTACCTCGCTAGCAGTACACTTCCAGTTAAAATGACAAGTTCCTAAAATAGGATAAATTAAGTTAGCTCCTGTTCCAATATCTAATAAAGAAATTTCGTTCCTACTTTCAAGTAAATCATTTGCATGTAATAAATAATCTAAACGACCTGGAATTGGCGGGCAAAGATTGTTTTTGGGAATGTCCCAGAACTGCAATTGATAATGTTGTTGTAACAATGCTTTGTTTAATTCTTTTACAGCTTTTTTGTCTGCAAAATTTAAAGTTTTGTTTCCATATTTGTTAACAAACACATAGGATTCTAATTTAGGATTTATTGGAGTTAAAATATCAAAATTATAATCTTCTTGAAAAGGATTGTTGGTATGCATGTATAATAAAAATTTGGTACAAAGGTACTATCATTAATATTAAGAGCTTAAAAAATAAGAACCAGGTCTCTATCTTTTGTCATGTATAGCCATATTTGTTTGTTGTTTATTATGTACAAGGTATCTGTTTAATGATATAATTTTTATTTAGGTAGAAAAAACGTTGTGATTTTTGTTAAACGATATTTATGTAGCCTGTAAAAAAAGGTGTTTACCTACCAAAACGTAATAAAAAAACGTTCAAATACATCTCCTCGTTTTATCCAAATTAAAGGACTGTGTTTTATTGCAATTTGTTCTAAAATAATAGGCTTAGCCTCTGTAAAAGAAACCCAAACTCTATTGTGTTTAGGGTCTATTAGCCAATCTTTTTTTAGAGGTACATGATACAAGGCCATTGGGAATAAAAAATCAATTTCTTTGTAACTTATATAATACCCTTTGATACAATCATTATTAATATATAAAAACGTATGGTTTGCCAAACTTAGGGGGATGTATAGTTGTGCTTTAAAATGTACAGACTGTTTTATGTTGTCTGTTTGCAGTTCTTTTTCTTGCAATATTTTTTTACAAACAGGGTGGTGAAGTAACTGGAATTGTTTGTTTTTTAGTTTCTCTAGTTTTTTTATCCAAGAATCTTTTAGGTTAGGTCCTACCCATCTACCCAATTCATACGGAAGGTCGGTTTTGTAGAGATAGAACTTGTAGGTTAATTCTATGTGATGAATTCCATTGGGAGTTTTACAAATAAAATCCAACTCTCCTATAGTTTGATGTTTGTCTATCTGTATTTGCAAGTTGTTTATTAAAGATGTGTAATTGGGGATTTTCTCTAGATTTTTTTGATAAAAAACTTCTACTAATTTTCCCAAACGATAATGTTTACTCGTGTCAATACTAGTCTCATCAATAGAATCTAAAAACGGAAGCTCTATTTGTGGATACTTAAAAAAAGAGTTGTCTGTCCATAAATTCGGTTGATTTTTAAATCCTTCGTATTGATAAGTTAATCGTTCTAAATTGGTCATAGTAACAGTTTTTGTAAATAAGTATCTAAAATTGCGATACTTTTTTATAGCAAATTTTAGAATATAAGCAAAGTACTTAAATATGTTGATTTTGTCTACTTTTGGGTAGATGATAAAAATAGGGTAGTTTTCAATAATATTATAAATCAATCCTGCGGCAGAATATACTTGTAAACGGGTTTTAACAATGATAAAAATATTTACAGTGTTATAAGTTTTAGCAGTTGTGCTTAACAAAGAAACCTTTTTTTATCAAATAATAGTATTCCTAAATTGTAGCCTATTAGGATCTACATTACCAAATTATTTTTTTCCACAACTATCAATAGTGTAGTTAGGTGTCTTATTACTAATGGTTTTGGATAATTTCCATGTAAATAAACCCTTTTTCTGTCAACACATTTGTATAAGCCTATTTACGTTTTGCGTGATAATTGCCTCATAAAAATATTTTGTAAAGATGCCATATAAGTGTGTGCTGTATTTAGAACTATGGTTTTAGCTTAGAGTTAACTTTTAAATAGCAACGTTTGTTGCTGTAACAGCTTGAATGTAGTTTTTCATAAGCCATTATCTCTAAAATTTTGTACACTACTTATGGGACTAATACGGTTTTTGTGACAATCATATTTTTTCACAGGCTTAGGTTTCTTTATTATTATTTCAATATTTTTTGTGTCAATCCAATCCAAAACGGACTAAACAATAGAGTTAAAGCCGTAGTAACAATAGCAAGTTGATATGTAAAATTGTTGATGATATTAGAGAAAAAAGCAGATGAAATTAATACAAAACTCAATTCTCCTATTTGGGCGAGCATAGCTCCACCATACAAACTTCTCTTCCAGTTTCTTCCAAAATATTGCAAAATAATGGCATTGATAAGTGTATTAGAAATGTATACTGCTAAAACTAGTAAACTAATAATTTTCCAGTGAATAAGAATAAATTTGATATCGATAAGCATTCCAATCGAAACAAAAAATAATGCCACAAAAACAATGCGAAAAGAGTTTAAACTGTCATGAAACAAAGCTGTAGATTTAGCGGAGTTTACCACCATTCCTGCTACAAAAGCTCCAAGAGCAGCAGACAATCCAAACAAAGCGGTAACAACGGCAAAACCAAAACAAATAATAAAAGCAAAGAACACTTGTAGCTCATGGTCTTTTTCAAAAGATTTGGTAAATGGAATCTTAATTTCTGGTTTTTTAAGCACGTATACCATGCAAACAATTAATAAAATACCTCCAATAATTTGCAGCATAATTTCCGAAGTGTCTGGTTTGCCACCTCCTAAGTATTGAGTTGCAATTAGCATGGGTACAATTAATATATCTTGCATTAATAGAATACTAATAATATTTTCGCCTAAGGCAGAGTTGTTTTCTTTGTTGTCTTGTAATATTTTAATAATTACAGCAGAACTACTTAGACTGGTAACAAACCCTAAAATAAGAATTCGTTTTACTTCCCAACCGTAAAAATATCCTATTACGGTAACTACCAGAATACTAGCAAGTACCTGTAAAATTGTTCCAAAAACAGCCACTTTCCATTTTTTTATAAAATTAGGAATGTTAATTTCCATTCCAATAAAAAATAGAATTAAAATCAAACCAAACTCTCCCAAACCTTCAATAAGCTCTGTATTGGTAATAATTTTAAAACCGTGTTTCCCTAGCAATACTCCTGCCAATATATAGGCAATAACATAGGGTTGTTTGTAGTGCCTTAGTAAGGCTCCAAGTAGAATAACCACAAGCCCTATAAGAACAAATAACAACAAATTGGGGTTAAATACAGAAAGTAATAACATATACTGGGTAGATTTTATAAAGTTAGGTTTTTACTTTAGAATTTTAGTGTAAGCCCTATGCGTTTGTTGTCTAAGTCTAATTGAATAATTTTAACACGTACAATTTGATTTAAATGCAAGACTTCGTTAGGAGAAGATATAAATTTATCAGTAATTTGAGAAATATGTACCAAACCATTTTCTTTGATACCCAAATCTATAAAAGCTCCAAAATTGGTAATGTTGCTCACTTGTCCGTTTAAAATCATTCCCTCTGATAAATGACCAATACTTGTGATGTTTTGATCAAATGTTAGTTGATCTTCTTGATTTCTAGGATCCTGATTGGGTTTTGCCAACTCGTTAAGTAAATCCGTAAGAGTTAGTTTTCCAATTTTTTCTTGTAATGTTTTATCATCGGCTAAGGATAAAATAGTAGGGTTGCCAATTAATTTTTCTACGGATGTTTTTAATTGTTTGGCTATTTGTGCAATTTCTTTGTATTGCTCTGGATGAATTCCTGTATTATCCAAAGGTTGTTTTCCGTCTACACGTAAAAAACCAGCACATTGTTCAAAAGCCTTATTTCCTAATCTAGGAACCTTTTTTAGTTGATTGATATTGGTAAACTTTCCGTTTTCTGTTCTATAAGCTACTATGTTTTTTGCCAAACCGGGACCAATTCCAGCAATATATTGTAATAAATATTTACTTGCCGTGTTTAATTGCACACCTATTTTATTTACACATCGTTCAACAATATGATCTAATTCTAATTTTAGCAAAGTCTGGTCAACATCATGTTGATATTGTCCTACTCCAATAGATTTAGGATCAATTTTAACCAGTTCAGCCAAAGGATCCATCAAACGTCTTCCGATACTCACCGAACCTCTCACAGTAATATCGTGGTTCGGAAATTCTTCTCTACCAATTTCAGAAGCAGAATAAATAGAAGCTCCATTTTCGTTAACCAAATAAACAGAAACTACGTGGTCAAAAGAAATGGATTTCACAAAGCTTTCCGTTTCTCTTCCTGCAGTTCCGTTTCCAATGGCAATAGCTTCTATATTGTATTTAGCAACTAATTTTAAAAGAGTTTCAATACTTTGGGTTTCTTTTTTTTGAGGAGCATGTGGGTAAATAACCGTATCTGTAAGCAAATCTCCCTGCGGATTCATACAAACTACTTTACAACCTGTTTTAAAACCAGGATCTATAGCTAAAACACGTTTTTTTCCAATGGGAGATGCTAGCAAAAGTTGTTCTAAGTTTTTAGAAAAAACTTGTATAGCATCCACATCTGCTTTTAGCTTAAGTTCTTTAAGTAATTCCTTTTCTATAGTGGGTTTTAGGTTTTTAGAATAGGTAGTGGTTATGCAGTGCTGCACCCATTTACTAGCTTGGTTGTTTCCCTTTACAAAGTTTCTCTCCAATAAGTAAATGGCATCTTTTTTATCTATTTTTATACCAGAACTTACAAAACCTTCATCTGTAGCTCTTAAAATAGCCAAAACTCTGTGAGAGGGAACACGTGTAGCCTTTTGTTCAAATTCAAAATAAGTTTTATAGGTCTGTGCATCTGGTTCTTTTCCTTTTTTAACTTTACTAAACAACATTCCGTTTCTTGCATAAAGTCTACGGAGTTGGTTTTTAGTGTTGATGTGTTCAGAAATCCACTCATTGATAATGTTTAAGGCACCATCAATAGCTTCTTGTTCTGTTTGGATGTTATTTTTTACAAATTGAGCAATATTGATATTATTTTCTTTTTGAGACATAATAATCTTTGCCAAGCCTTCCAATCCATTTTCTTTAGCTAAAGAGGCTTTGGTTTTTCTTTTAGTTTTATAAGGAGCAAACAAATCTTCTAATTCCTTTTTATCCCAACATTTATCAATACTTTCTTTTAGAGCACTGTTGTTAATGTTAAGGGTGCTTAAAGTTTCTAATACATAAGCTTTTCTTTTAATCAGCTCATCTATTAATATTGACTGTTTCTGAATGTTAAAAATCTCAAAATCTTCTAAGCCACCAGTTTGATCTTTTCTGTACCTAGCAATAAAAGGAACGGTAGCGCCTTCATTTAAAAAGTTTAAAATAGTAGTTACTTTTCCTTCGGAAATATTGGTAAATTTTGCTACTTGTAGCACATTGTCAATGTAAGTCATTCTTAAGTATTTATGCAGAGGTAAATATAGTAGATGAAAGGGAAACTATCCATTAAATAAAAATAATTTATAAAGATGTATTGTTCTAATTTAGATAAAATTACTATTTCTAGTTAGTAGTTAAGGTTGGTTTTTGTTTAAAGTCACTTATTTATAAATTAAAAACTTATGTTAGCACCAGTGCTGTTTAGGTACTAATAAACTAGAGCCACCCTAGGTAATTTATCTGTTTTGTTAGTATGTGCTATGTAACTACAAGAGTACATTATAGTAGCTGTAACATTTTTAAAAACAGCATCTTTTTTTTAAAATTAGAAAAATAAAATAGGGATTGTTCTGTGTTTTCTTTTTTTTAGATGTAGTTGATTAGTTGCATTTTTGTTAACTTGCAATAAATTGATTTTAAAGGATGAATTTGGTAAATAAAATTCGTTATTTTTTTGAGAGACATGGTTTTGATGTATCCTCTCGATTAGCAGACAAACTAGGGATGCGAGCCGTAAATGTTCGTCTGTTTTTTGTGTATATATCTTTTGTTACGCTGGGTATATCCTTTGGTATTTATTTAACCTTAGCTTTTCTGCTAAAATTAAAAGACATGATACGTAGTAAAAGAACATCCGTGTTTGATTTGTAAAAAAAAACCATGCAAAACAAAATATACAAAGGATTAGTGCTATTTGCCATTGTTTTGATGATAGGAACATTGGGGTTTTCTTGTGCATTTGACTATACGTGGTTAGATGCTTTTTTTATGACTATTATAACTACTACTACGGTAGGATTTGGAGAGGTTCAGCCTTTGGATGAAAGCGGAAAGCTGTTTACTATTTTTTTATTACTGATTAGTATTATAGCCTATGGTTATTTGGTCACAGTGATTTCAGAGTTTTTTTCCAACAATAAGTTGATGGAGGCCTACAAAATCAAGAAAACACTAAAATATATTTTTAAAATGGAAGAGCATACAATTATTTGCGGATTTGGACGAAATGGCAGACAAGCTTATCAAAAACTTAAAACGTTCAACAAAGATTGTGTGGTGATTGAAAAGGAGTCTTTAAATACATCAGACATTCCAGAGGAACTGATTTTTATAAAAGGAGATGCCACCAACGATGAAGTTTTAAAAAATGCAGGGATTGAGAAAGCAACACATTTAATAGCTGCTTCTTCATCTGATGCAAACAATCTCTACATTGTATTGTCATCAAAGCAACTCAACCCTAAGATTCATATTGTAAGTAGAGCAAGTAGCGATCAGGCAGTACAGAAACTAAAAATAGCAGGAGCGGATCATGTAATTATGCCTGATAGGTTAGGAGGAGAGCATATGGCTTCTTTGTTAGTAACTCCAGATTTGGTTGAGTTTGTAGACCGTTTAACTATGGATGGAGAAAAAAACGCAAATTTAGAAGAAATTTGTGTGGATGAGTTACCTAAAGAATATTTAAGAAAATCGATTCGTGATTTAGATGTTCGTAAAAATTCGGGATGTAACGTAATTGGTTTCATAACAGAGAAGGATGAATACATTGTAAATCCATCCTCTAAAGCGATATTGGAGCCTGGTTGTAAGTTGATTGTATTAGGAAAACCAGAAGAAATTAAAAAATTTAAAGAAGTATATGAATAAATTATCAAAAGTAAAACTGAGTTT
>Ga0209093_1000171_pt1 | contig 33070 bp, 46 predicted proteins | sample SidtaG_4_FD_187450 | JGI IMG/M metagenome (GOLD analysis project Ga0209093, IMG submission 187450) | Marine algal microbial communities from Sidmouth, United Kingdom - Sidmouth_Male1 metaG (SPAdes) (version 2) | ecosystem: Host-associated > Algae > Red algae > Unclassified | place: Sidmouth...
GCTGTTTTGTGTCGCCATCTAGCACAATGTGTGCCAGGCTCGTGCCCCCTCCGCTCGCATGCCCAGCACGTCCACGCGTCTCCCGCACACGTATCTGCACTAAGTCCCACAGAGATATCTATTGCTCCGTCGCCCCGCGTCTTGTGCGGTACTCCTCACCCAAAGCACGGCGTGTTGCGTCTACAGACCCGCCACAGCCCCCCACTCACACGCCGTCCCCATCACAGCGTTCCATGTCTCCCCTCGAGTCCTCTCCGCACCGCCTTGCGCCCGCCGTGTCACACGCCTCACACCCGGTATGTCCGTTGGGGCCCGCGTCTTCGGTTCCCTGCCTCTGCCGCACCCCTACCGCGATCGCCGTGACGCAGCCCAGTGTAACGACGCGCGCGTTTTTTTTATGACGTTTCTTTGCCCACAATTGTGGGAGCGCCCCCTCCCTCCCCCTGCAGCCGCCCGCCCCCCCGCTCCTGCTGCCGCCTCCTCACGCGCATCCGCCTCCAACCAGCCCGCGCGTGCGCTTGTAGCCACAATAGCCTGCGTCGGCCCCCCCCCGCCGCCACCAACAGCATCCTGCATGTCCCCCCCCTCCGCTACCCAGGCGATCCCGCACAGCCCTGCGCGCGCCAGGCCATCCCGGCGCACTCGCGGCCCTGTCCAGGTTGCCCGCACTTCTTCTTCACCGCCCAATCTCCCACCATCTCGCACCGTCTCGTGCCGCCCAGCTCTGCCCAGCCGCCATTGGACACTGTGCGCGCCAACCCCCCCCGCCCCCCAGCGTGCATTCGCCCCCCTCTTTTCTCATTCTGTGGTGACGGGCAACGACGTGAGGACCCCCCCCCATGCCTCACTAGATGGCCAGCGGACAGCGCCGGCGCACGAGAGCCTCGCCCACCGCAGGCAGCCCAGATTCTACTCCCGTGCCCCGCCCCAGCCCCGCTGGTGTCTGTGAAGCACCCGCAGCCGCGCCTCGTGTGTCGGACACAGGAATGCGCTCCCCTCAGCAGGCACCTTGCGCCGGCATCCACGCCTTCAGCCAGGAAGAAAAGCGGCGCTTGGGTACTGTCCTTGCTTCCAAATATTGTTTTTCCATACCAGACGGCGGCGACAGCGACAGCCGCCTGCACACAGCTCCCAATCCCAGCCTCACTCTCGCCGTCAGCTCAACTCCGCTCTCTCCCCTTCCCAATGTCGCCATGGCTGCGCCCCATCAGATGGTCGCCTGCACCAGCAGCACGGGGCGCCCCTACACCGGCCTGTACGCGTGTACCGCCGCCTGTGCCGTCGTGTGCGCGGCGTGCGACACGACCATCACGGTGGACCACCTGCTGCGCCACCACGTGTGCCTGACGACGCACAACAGTGCGGTCGTCACGTACACGGACGTGCCCGACGGCGTTCCTGTGGCCAAGAGCTCGCACATGGCTTTGGCCATGTCCACAGTGGACGAGTGCAAGGCCCTTCTGGGCGTCGAGCCGACGGCGGCGCAGTCGGCTACCCTCGAGCGCCACCAGGCCTGCACGTGGTCGCTCACCCTGACGCTCCACACACGCCGCCGGTGGTGGCGCTGACGGTCCGCCAGAGCTGGTCTGTTTGCTACGGGTGCGCGGCGGCGATACCGTCGGAGTCTAAGCTGGCCAAAAAGCGCAAGACGGCGATCGGCGGCATCCTTGCTTGCTGCAACAAGGACTCGTTACCTGCTGCGCTGCAGACGCGGCAGCACGGGCGCAAGATGCGCCTGTTCACTGTCGTCTGCTGTCGCGTGCCTTCCCCGGTTGCGCCGACGATGGCGCCGCGGGGTGCGCCGGCGCCGTCGTTAATGAAGATGCCACTAGACGTCTTTCTGCGTCGCGGCAGCGGTTCGCAGTGCGGCGGTGCGTTGGGTGGTGGCGCGCGTCTGCAGACGACCGAAACTACGGTGGCGCCGCAGAGAGGCGCGCTTCTTTGAGGTTTCAGGTTTGACGAGCGCCTTCGCGAGCTGCGGCGGTCGGCCGAGGAGGGAGTCGACCACTTTGCGTTTTTCCCTCCGGAGGGGAGCCCCCACCCGGCCAACGGCGGTGGCGGTGGTGTGCAGCCAGCAGTCGTTGTGTGGCACCTTTTTATTGCGCTCAAGGTGGCGGTGAACGACATGGAGCTCAGCGCCGTGCGGCGGCTGCGCAATTGCGACTTGACGGTGGCGGCCGAGCTGGTGGTCGGTGGCGGGACCGACGCGCACGCGACATCTGCCGGGCGCCCATTTAACGTGCATCTCCTGGAATCCTCCATCTCGCCCTACGCGCACGACACGGCGCTGGCACTCTATATCTTCGTCCGCCTTGTAGACGTTTCGGGGCTGTCTCACGCCAAGGCGCCGGCCGACGGGCGCCAGGTGCCGGCGCTGTCGACGCGGACCATACAGGTGGACAGCAGGGTGCGGTCAGGGTTTGAAGCCGCCATGACGGCCCCAGCAGCAGTGCCGCCGGCTCTGGCGGTCTGCGACAGCGGCGGCAGTGGCATTCCCGCGCCTTCTGAGCGCACCGGCGAGAAACTCGGAGAGGTGTTCGTGTTTTACGACCGCGTCAGATCGCTGATATGTGTCATCTTCCACGAGCAGTACGACCCTAGGCTCGAGGCGGCTGGCGGGACAAGCAAAGCCCACGCGGACATGTCTCTCGTCATGCCCTTGCTCGCGCTGCGGTACCCGCGCTCTTCGTCGTCGTCGCCGCGGGAGCGTCACCAACCCGAGGTGGCGTACATGGACGCGTCGGGGGCGCAGCACCCGGCGGCGGCGCTGCTGTTTGCGACCCGTGTTTTGAATGCACTCGTCTTTTTGGTAGTCGGCAGCCGCTCGTCTGCGCAGTCTTCGGCCACTGGGCGGTCGCGCGCGGCGGGCGCCGGCTCCTTGTCGTCCACAGGGACGCTGTCGCAGTCGTTTTCCGTCACTGCCGAGGCGACCAATCCCTCCTCTACGACGGCTGCGGCCTACATTGTAATGTTCTACGCGCGGGCGGAGATGATGAGCCGCGCTGAGGCGGTCGCTACCGCCTTCCTGCCGTGTGAGAACCTGAGCCACGTCGCTGAAGGGCCGCGGACGGCCGATTGCGGGGTGCTGCTCGACCGCTGCTGTAGCCCCAGCAAGGTCAAGCTGGGGGGGCTGGCGGAGGCCTTGCAGTCCGACCTGTGGCGCCGCTTCCAGGAACTGACTTGGGGCTGTGACCCGAGCGGGTCTGGATTTATCGCCGACGGCGTGCAACTTGTCAGCAAAAGGACGGTGCAGACGCCGGGCGTTTCCTTTCTGCAGATGCCCGACAACCAGGCGCGGGTGGGGCCGTGGCAGGATCACCTGCTTGCGAGCGGCGTGCTGGATGACCCGCCGTGTCTCATGAGCCCGGTGTACAAGGCTCGGGCCGCACCGGCGGCGGTCGGGGCGCCTGGTGCGGTTCCTGAAGTTGGCCTGACCGCCCCTCCTGTGGCGACGGTCGCCGCCGGGCTGACAAAGCGGCGGCGGGACAAGACGGTCTTTCGCGCGCGTCTGTGGGCGCTGACGCATGCAGTCGGCGGGGCGCCGCCGCGTGTGACCGAGAGCGCATCGCTCCCCAGCTGTGCGTCGACGGTGCGAGCTCGTCGGGGGGTGTACGTGCAGTACGGCATCATCTACACCACCATCACGTACAGCAAGACGTCGGGCGCCTTCCTAAGCGGATGCCGCCTCGTCATGCGGTGAATGGACGCCAAGATGTCTACGTTGGTGCTGCTCTTCATGAGCTTCCTCGACCATCTGGACGCGTACTTTTCGGCTGCAGAGGGGGACGAGGCGTTCGACCAGTCGCTGCGCGTCCGTGAAGCGCACGGAAAGCAGCAGGAGGGTGGTGTGCTGTCGGCTGCGATGAATGACGGGCTTCTCGCCGGCGTGCCGGAGCACTTTACGGGCCCACGAGTGTACTGGCACTGGACGTCGGCGGCGGCCAAGCATGTGACCAATGTCGAAATCCTCGAGGAGAGCCTCGGCGTAGCGGGCGGCGGTAGTGATGGCGGTCATCCCGGTGGAGCAGCTACCGACGCGGCGCCGAAGACCAGCGAGGCGCTGCGTGACCGGAGCCGTGTGCTGGAGCTGCAGAGCAGCCACACGCCGACCACGGAATCAGCAATGTACACAGGAGGCGCCTTCTTCACCATCTTTAGCGTCAATACAGCGCTCTCGTTCATCTACTTGAAGGCGTCTTCGTTGTGTCATAGGAGCCTCGGCCTCGCGTCGCGGCACCCAAGGGTCAGCCTCCTGCGTCTCTCGCACGAGACGCACTCAGTTGCGGCGGCGGCGGCGGGAGCTCCGCCACCCCGAACAGTGGCGGGGCCTCCCCCTGGTTCGGCCCAGAACGTGTCGGTGGGAGGCGCGGCGCAGCCGCGTCGGGTGGGAGCGTCGCAAAGCAAGATCAATACGGCCCGGATTCCCTCGCGCTGGCTGAGCTGCCGGCGCATCCGACGGTCCCGCACTTGTACTGTGTGCGGGCGCAGCTGGCGCGGCGGCACAGCCTAAGCCACCAAGACGAAAGGGTTGTCTCTGACTCGGTGGGGTCGTCCCTGCACGGGGCGGGGACGTAAAAGTCACCGACTCAGCGCAAGGCCATCTACGCGGTGTTTTCCGCACGATACACCATCACGCAGCTGATGGTGATGCCCACCAGCGGTGGCAAGACCGCAACGTTTGTGATTCCCGCCCTGTGTGAAGCGTATGCCGCGGTGTATGTGGCACGGGAGGACAATGACGCTGGCGGTAGCGGCGGCGCGGCCGCCGTCGACGCGTTGGCCGGTCTGGGGCGGCGCGTCGGCTGGAAAGCGGGCGTACCGGCGGCGTGGTACCCGCCAGTGACCATCATGCTGACGCCGACGCGCGCCATCCCGAGCAACGCGATGGAGACGGCCAAGGGGGCGGGGCTGACTTTTGGGGACTGGCCGCGCGGCTGCGGCGCCGGCGAGGCTTCGCTGTTTGTCGTGGACATTGGCACGATTCTCAAGCACATTGCGGTCTTTCGTGACGCTGTACGGCGCCAATCGGACAGCGGTCGCCTTGCACGGGTGGAGATTGAAGAGATGTACTTGGTTCTGCTGTGGTCTCCCTATAGCGATGCCCGCGCGCATGTGCCGGGGGTATTGGCGGACCTGCCGTGCCCTCTGTTGCTGATGGCGGCGACGGTGCCGCAGGGGTGGCTGAACGTGCTCCTTGCCAGCGTCGGGCCCACCTCTGACCTCCTGCGGTGCTTTATCGGGCCTCAGAGTAAACGGTGGGAGAACATCCGCTACCTGCAGGAGCCCGTGCCCTACCACGGGCGCTACCGCCGGATCTGAGCTTCTTGCGCGGAGATGGGGGTCAACCTGACCCTCCACGCTGTCGTCGCGTCTCGCGTGTTGGAACAAGCGTCCCTGATGCGGAGCGCCACGGGAAACCGCCGTGGGCTGTCGTTGGTGATGGGAGTCTTTTGTGAGATCATCGCAGAGGTCGACGGCATCGCCTACGTGTTGGCCACGTCCTTGAAGAGAAGGGGGTGTGAGAAAGGTTTCTATGAGGTCGGCTTGATGCGTGTGAATCCTTCAGGGCTCGACGACGTGGCCAACCTCGATTTTTACTCGTGGGCCGCCGCTGCCAACGGCACCAGCGTTGGCCCCGATAGTGGCGGCACCAACGGGAGCGGCGGCGTTGGCGGCGGCAGCTTTCATGGCAGCACTCGTTGGGGCAGTGATATGACGTCTCCCTCGATCGCTGCCGTACTTCGGGGCCACGCAACGGAACAGGCCGCCGCGCTGGAGGAGCGCATTCCAGTGCCGCTGGCCTCCGTCAGGGGTGCAGACGGCGACGAGGACGGCGACGGTGTGAAGTGGGAGGTAAGTGGGTGGATGCGCTGCTTTACTCGAGACTGGTCTGAGGCGTGAGGCCAGCAGCCTCTTACCCCCCTCGTGTGCCCCTCTCTCAAAGTCCTGGAGGCACACCCCCGCCAACGCAGTGACAGGGCCCACAAATCGCGACGCCCCTGAAGGAGCCCACGAGAATCTCCCCGAGCTCAGCTCCAAAATGAGCTGCCCTCGAGATACAAGTACAAGTAATTACATGACCTCAGACAGAAATGCATGTCAAAGGCACAGACAAACAAGCCGATCACCACATAAGTACTCCTGGAATTTTCCAGGCAGTCCGCGGTAACTCCGACTTACCAGTGCGGGCCTGGGGGGCTGCCTCAACACTCCCCCCAGCGCCCCAGTCCGCACAGTCGACGCTCCAGCGCGGCCACAGCCGGTCCCGACCAGTCCAGAATCTCCCGCCAAAATCCGCAGTCGAGAACACGCCGAAGTCGCCAGTAGTACTACTGGAAAACCGACCTTCGACAAAAATGCCAAAATCACCATCGACGTGAAGCCGACGTCGAGGTGAGTACAGCGCACCCGTTCGCGTCTCGAACGGAGACGATGCGGCGCATCGGCGGCCCGTCGAAGTGTGGTCGGAACGCGGCTCATCGACTTAGCCGAAATCGGCTCGACCCGAAAACCAGTCGGCCTACTGGTACGGCCAAAATCGACTTAGTATTGCAACAACATCAAATCATCAGAAATCACCATCAACTTGAAGCAGACGTCGAGGGGAGTACAGCGCACGAGGTGCCGCCTCGACCGGAGACGATCCGGCTCGTCCGCGGCCCGTCAAAGTGTGGTCGGAAACCCGGTTCATCGACTTAGCCGAAATCGGCTAGACCCGTAAAACCAGTAGGCCTACTGGTACGGCCAAAATCGACTTGTGCCAAAATCGACAAAACCGACCACCGCGAACCCGCGGTTGCACCACTGGACGTCCCCAGTGGCGCCGCAGCGCCCCAGGACGGTCCCAACCGGCCGTCCCCCGAGTCGGCGTCCCGCGCAAACGCGCCCCAATGCCGGCCTTACGCCAGTGGATTGTACCGCTACCGTCCACGGCCGACTCCGGCCCGTAGCATTGTCGACGGACGTCGCTGGCGCGAAACCCGGGCGGCGCCACTGGCCGCCTCCAGTGGCGTCATGGCGTCTCAGCACTCCCCCAAGTGGGGGTCGCCAATCTCGGCGCCCCGCGCAACCGCGCCCAGGACTTCACCAACCCCGACAGCAGCCCGGAAAGCCGTGAACGCTGGCGACGGCAGCGGCTTGGTGGGCCCATCCGCCGGCAATTCGGCGCTCGGGAGTAAGTAGAAGGCCACATCCCCGCGCGCCTGGTAGTCACGAACCATGTGGTTGGCGATGTCGGCATGCTTCGTCCGCCCCGTCGCCTCGGGGTTGTTGACCAGCGCGAGGCACGATTGGTTGTCCTCTCCAATCCGGACGGCCCCGCCATCAACGCCCAGCTCCAACAGCAGTGTACGTAGCCACAGTGCCTCCTTGGTCGCCATCGCGGCGGCCACGTACTCAGCCTCAACCGTCGACGTCGCCACAGTCGACTAACGCTTACTTGCCCACGAAATGGGACCGCCGTTGAGCGTGAAGATAAAGCCTGTTGTCGAGCGGCAGCCGTCGGTGTCGCCCGCCCAATCGGCGTAAACATACCCTTGCCGCGTCTCGCTGCCGTCGTACATCACACCAAGGCAAGAATTACCGCGAAGGTAGCGCAGCACACCGTTGGCCGCGCGCATATGGTCTTGCTCAGGGCATGACATGAAGCGGGAGAGCACTCCCACGGCAAAGGCAATATCCGGCCTCGTCGTCTTCGGCAGGTAGAGTAGAAAGCCGACCGGCTCCGCGTACCGGTTGTGGTCGGGAAGAAGGTTCTCCCCCGTTTTGCTCAGCTTGACGCCCGACGCCATCGCCGTCTTGTTGGACGTGCACGTGTCCATTCCGAACGCCTGGAGCAGCGCCATGATGTGGCCGGGGATACTCAGCGTGAGTTTCTTGGTCTTTTTATCGCGCATGACCTTCATGCCAATAAAGTCTTTGACCTCCCCCATGTCGCGCACTTCGAAATTGGCCACGAAGCCACTCTCGATGGCCTCCACGCCAGCAAAGCGCTCGCCCGCCAAAATCAAGTCGTCGACGTACACGAGGATGAAGACACGCCCGTGCACAGGGAGGTGCCACTCGTAAAGGCACGGGTCCACCGTAGAACGCGTATCTCCTGTCTGCTCAAGTTCTTCGTTGAGCTTGATGCCCCACAGCCGGCCCGCTTGCTTCGTCCCGAACAGGGCCAGGTTGAGCCGGCGCACATCCGCAAGCTCCCCCGACTGGACACCTTTAGGATGCTTGATGTACATCTCTTTGTCCATCTTAGCGTTGAGGAAAGCTGTCTTAACGTCAACGTGGTGGACCTTCCACCCGTTGGCTGCTGCTACAGCGAACAGGGCCCGTGACGTCGCCGTGTTGTGTACAGGCGCCCACGTCTCGTCGAAATGGCGCCCAGGAACTTGGTTGAAGCCTTGGGCCACCAGCCGCGCCTTGTAGCGCGTCTTCTGTCCTTCGGCGTCGTGCTTAATCTCGAACACGAAACGTGTCTTGACAGCCTTGTGCTGCTTGTTGCTGCCCTTGGTCGTGAACCACGTGGCGAGCTTCTTGTGCGCCGCCACTTCTGCTTCGATGGCCTGCTTCCACAGCGGCCAGTCAGGACGAGCGCGTGCCTCTTTCTCGTCTGCAGGGGGCTTGGTCACGTCGCAGCCATCTTTGGCCGCCAACTCGGACCCGGTGGCCAGATACGCCTTGGGGTCATTCTCCCACCAGGCTACCTTGGGGGCTGGCCTACGTCTAGAGCGACGAGGCCTCGGAGCAGCATTGTGAACTTCCGAGGGAGAGATGCCGACCGGAAGCATCGAGTCATTCGAACCCTGACGTTCCCTGTCGTCTTTGTCGTCAGAGAGGCTGTCAGGAACGCCGTCATCTTCACTCTCGGAGTCTTCGACGGGAAGATTCTTCTGCCCGCCATCTCCTTCGGCATACAGCATGTCCATTGACTCGTCCATGCTTCCGTTGTTGTCGCTGTCCTCGGTCATCGTCGGCTGGGGACCAGCGATTGAACCGTCGCCCGAAGAGTCGGCCTTGGCCGGGTTCTCTTCCATCAGGACGTCGCCACGCTCGAAGACTGTGCTTGTCCCGTCCTGGAGGATGCGGTAGGCCTTTCCACCAACCGTGTATCCGACAAAGCGGCCCACGTCGGACCTCGGCTCCAGCTTGCGCTGATGCCTTCTGGGCTTGAGCGCCCAAGAGCGGCTCCCCCAGACGCGAAAACCCAACACCTAGGCGCCCCGTCAGCGCTTCCAGCGGCCTCATTTCCAGCCCCACCTTGGGCGACCGGTTGAGGACATGGACGACGGAATCCAGGGCCTCAGCCCACAGCTCTTCTTCCGCCCCGGCATCAAACAGTGCAGCACGTGCGCGCTCCATCAGCGTGAGGTTGACTCTCTCTGCCTTTCCGTTCTGCTGCGCCTTGTGCGGCGCCGTCATCTCAGACGTGATGCCTTTGTCCTCGTACCATGCCTTCAGGTCATGGGTGAGGTACTCCTTGGCACCGTCATGACGGACACGCTTGACGTGGACACCAGTCAACGTCTTGAGCTGCTTGCTGCGCGTCTTAAGCACTTGCGACGCCATCCCTTTTGTCTTGATGGGCGTCGCCGTGATGAAACCAGTGCTGTCGTCGAGCGCCGTGCTGAAGTAGATGCAGCCACCCAGTGACTCCGTGAGAGGTCCACCCACGTCGGTGTGAACCAACTCGCACTTGGTTGTCTTGGAGGAATACCGCGGATGCGGCGCCTGCACAATCTTCCCATCTACGCACGGCACACACACAGTGCCGACCACACGTTCAGCGTCAGCTACCGACGACGGCATCCCATCGACCATCTTGGCCGCCTGCTTGAGGTTCTCAATCCCGAAGTGGCTGAACCGGCGATGCCAAAGCTCTGCTTCCCCTGCAATGCGCATGGACGCCGCGTTCGCCGAAACTTAATTGGCGTCAGTTTGAGCACATACTGCTCCTGGTCGTTGACCTTTCTCATGACCGACGCCTTGTCAAGCACTCCGCTCGAACGAGCGTTCTCCCCGTCCCTGAGTATGTTGCGGGCGTCTCCGACAATCACCGCGGCACCGCTGTTGCGGTCAACCGCCCTAACTGACAGCAGGTTGCTAGTCAGGTCGGGCACGAGCGTGGCCTCTGCTAGGACCATGCGCACTTTGGCGTTGCCTTTGCCAACGTCCATAGAGACGTGGTCGTGCCCCTTGATGGGGACTTTGTCGCCATGGGCCAAGGTGACCTTGGCCCCGCTCCCTGCCGCCTGGACGGTGAAGCCCTCATTCCCAGCGGCCATGTAGTTGGTCGCACCGGAGTCGAGCACCCAGGTCGACGACCCGCTTGTGCTCCCGTGAGCCTTGCTGGAGCCGGGTTGACCGGCCGAAGCGATGTGTGCCAGATCGGCACCCGCCTGGGGCCCGCCCCCATGGCCACCGTCACGGCGACCGCCACCGGGCTTGTTCTTGCGCTTGGCCTCGTCAGCCTTCCGCTTGTGGCAGTCACGCTTCATGTGCCCCTTCTTGTCGCAGTAGTAGCACAGGACCGACTTCTTGTCAAAAGGCTTCTTTGGCGCCGCCACCGTGAACGCTTGCAACTTGACACCACCAGCTGGCTTCTAAGAGCCCCCAGAAATGTTCTGCTGCTCGACTTGAAGCAGCTTCGCTGTCACGTCAGACATGACCAGCCTGACGTCCCTGTTCTCCAAGACCGTCCTGAGCATCCCGTACTCTGACGGGAGCCCCGACAAGACACGCAGCGCGAGCGTGTTGTCGTCCACTGGGTTCCCGAGCATGGCCAGCTCGTCCCGGATCATCTTGGCGCGCGACGCGTACTTGATGATGTTTTCGTCGTCGCCCTTCTTCAAGCTGCCTAGCTCGTCAATTAGCCGAAGCAGCTGAGGGTTGTCGCGCGCCTCAAACATGATCTTGAGCGCGTCCCACGCCTCCTTGGCCGTGTCGACCGACGTCACCGTGTTAAGATGCACTGGCTTGACCGACATCTGGATGGTTGCAAGAGACGCCTCAACCATGGCGTCCCACTCTGCGACCACCGGGTCGGCCTTCTTGTCGTCCGACCCAGAAGCAGGACGGTCTGTCAAGACCGCCTTCCACAGGTTCTCCTTCTTGGGCTGCGCACGTTGGTACGCCGCCCACTCTTTGTATTCGTCGTCCAGCTGTGCAAACCGCGGGCCGCCGAAGCGGCCGTGGTCCGACATGTTGACGACCGTGGCACCGACCGGTACCACACTGTCGACGCTAGCGGCTGTACCCGCCCAACCAACGCAGGAACGCACCGCAACCCGCGCTACGACGTGCTCCTCGCGACCGTAGAAGAGAACGATGATGACCACCAGCGGCAACTGGGCCCATAACCTGTGAAGCGGGAGATAAGTGGGTTGATGCGCTGCTTTACTCGAGACTGGTGTGAAGCGCGAGGCCAGCAGCCTCTTACCCCCCTCGTGTGCCCCTCTCTCAACGTCCTGGAGGCACATCCCCGCCAACGCAGTGACAGGGCCCACAAATTGCGACGCCCCTCATGGAGCCCACGAGAATCTCCCCGAGCTCAGCTCCAAAATGAGCTGCCCTCGAGATACAAGTACAAGTAATTACATGACCCTCAGACAGAAATGCATGTCAAAGGCACAGACAAACAAGCCGATCGCCGCATAAGTACTCCTGGAACAATCCAGGCAGTTTGGGGTAACTCCGACTTACCAGTGAGGTCTTGGGGGGCTGCCCTAACAGATGGCAATGGCGGTGGTCGTGGTCGTGGTGGCAGTCGTCACGCCATGGCAGCAGGTGCTGCCGGCTCGTCCGGGCAAGCACCGCTTTCCGTTTCTTCCGTCGTGGCCGAGACACTCGCTTGGGCGAATGTCGGGATAGTGATCTTCGTTGAGTCGCCTGCCGTGTCGACGGGGACGGACTTCCAGAACATGGTGTGGGCTCTGTTTCCTGGTCCGCGCCAATTCCTCGTCTTTGTACCAGTGTCTGGGCGGCTGAGCCGCACCTCGAACACCATGGCGTCGGTGGTTTGCAACCCCGATGACTACACGACGGCTTCGGACGGGGCCGCTTCGCCTTTGCCCCTAAGATAAGAGTAAACCTAATCGACGAACTACCCCTCTCAATCGCATGAAAATGGCATTGTTTTTCCGACGAGGAAACGGGCCCCATGGGCCCGAATCGATGCTGGCTCGATTCGAGCCCGCCTGGGCCGGTTCTTTCTTTGGTTCCTCACTTTGGCGAACTGGCCCCCAGGCCCCATGTATCCACTCTCTGAAGAACCCGCCCTGTGGCCCCATCAGGACCGGTTCTTCACTGAAGAACCAACCCGTATGGCCCCGCACCGAGGCCCATGCGTCCGCGCGGCGCCTGTCGCGTTGCCAGTGCGCGCCCACCTGGCTCCATCTCGCGTCTCAGTAGCCAGCTGGGGTTTCCCAGGTTAGTGCCCTGCCGGTCTGCCATGCGTCCGCACACAGTCCCCGAAACCTCGTGTCTGCTCATAGTCCAAACGCCCTGTCCCCCCCGCGACGCAGTCCTCGCCCACTAAAACACCACACCGCGGCCCGCGTCAGCCCAACATGCCCCGGCCACGTATCTTCTGCATACTGTCCGGAGGCCTTGCCCCCGGAAGCGCTGTTCCTGCGTCCCCTGAGACATCCTCTCGCCTCCCGCGCACCGTGCGCGCGCCCTCTGGCCTTCCCACGCACCTCTTTTGCACAATGCGCGCGCGTGCGCCGTGTCCATTTCAGACTCGCAACGCTAGAGGCAACCCTCCCCCCCGGCGCACCCTCGCGCGGGCATGTTCCTGCTTTGCGCTCCCCCCGCCCCCCCACGCGGGGTTTCCATGCGCACACCTTTGGCCCTATCGGGCAGCGGCTATGCCGCCGCGCATGCGCGCCCGCTTTCACCCTCCGTGCACTCCCGTCCTGTCCGCAGGGTTTTTTTGACGCAGCACTACAGAAATCGTGACCGCAGCTGCGTGCTCCAGCCGGCCCCGTCCACCTTCGTTGCACACCCCCCCCCGACCACGCGACTGAGCTTCTCGACCCTGCCGCACAGTCGAACTCTCCGCAAACGACCCTACACCCCCATCCCCATCCCCCTCCTCTCACTCACACCCCATTCGCAACCGGCGTCATGTCCGCCGCTTGCGTCTCCAGCACCGTCGCCAACACCCCGGCGGGCACAACCCGACTGAGCGGCTTCTTCGTGTATGGAGATGCCGCGTGGGTCGTGTGCGAGCAGTGTGGGACTACCTTTTCGGACGCCGGCAAATTGCAGCACCACGTGTACACGGCCGCCCACAAAGAGGCGGTGACAAGTACAGCGTCCTCCTTGGCGGTGCACGCCGCGGACGGCACCTCTTTCGCGACCAAGGATTCCTCGGTGGCCGGCGCGACTGGCACGGCGTTCCTTGGAAACTCCGAGGGCGCATTGGTGGCCGAGCCGACGGCGGCGCAGGCTGCCCGCCGCGCGCTCGACATAGAGTCGCCGTGACCGCGTACGCCACACGCGCCGCACTTGCCGGCGGTCCCCGGCCTGCCCGTACGCACTGGCTGGGTGGCCTCCTACTTGTGCCGTGCGACGACAACGAAGGCTGCGGCCTTGCACCGGGGCTCCGCCGCGTGCGCTATAAAGAGCTTCCCCGTCGCTCTCCAGTCGCTGGAGCGGGGAAACAAACGGGCCATTTTCCCCGTGGCGTACGCTCGGCAGGCCACTGCGCCCGCCGCGGTGACGGCGGCGGGATTGACGCTTGAGGCCCGACCACGGTCGCAGCTTGCTGCTGCGTTGCCGCCGCCGTCGGCTGCGGTGCTGCTGCCGCTTGACGTCTTCCTCTCCAATTCAGACGGCTCTGCGGTTGCCAAGACGGGCCACCGCAGCGGTGGCGCAGCTGCGGCGCTGGCCACGTCGGACACCACGAATGATGCCGAGTCGGGCGGCATTCCTGTTGCATACGACTGAGAGTGGTGCCCCGATACGGACGGCCGGCCACCGGCCGACGTGTCGCGCCGTACGCATGAGTACGACAGCGTGGTCGAAGACGTACCGGGAGACGCGAGCGGGTGGCTGTTTTTTTGCGCGCTCCTAGCGGCTGTCGGCAAGCTGTTTTCTGAAGCGCTCTCCGACACGCGTGCTGCCTATCCGACGGTGCTAGTCAAGCTTTCTGTAGATGGTGCCGCAGCAGATTATGCCGCGTCCTTCCACGTGCGTATTGGTGACGCCACTGTCAGAACGTACATGCACGACACGTCGTTGGCTCTGTACACGGTCATCGAGCTCGGCCGAGTGGCAGGTCGCCCGACCGCGGAGGCTGTTCCTGACGGTTGGACCGTGCCGCAAGAGTCTCTCGCGACTGTGACCGCCGCTCCGGACGCTGACGAAGCGTAAATGGTGGTCGGGAAGCGTTTGGGCGACGCTCGCGCCCGCCGTGAGGTGACGGCAGCCTGCGGCGCCGGTCATGCGTGTCATCGCTACGGCGGCGCTTCGCGCCGTCGATACGAGCATTGTGTAGCCTGTCGGTATGCTTCTGCAGGCTCCTTTTTAACGAGCGGTTCGGCCTATGCGGGCCGTTGGTTGTCGGCGCCGGCAAGATTCGTCCCGACTTGACCCTGTTGATGCCGTACTTGGCTGTTGTTTACACGTCCTACGGCCGGCAGACACCTCGCGGTGCAGCCCCCGGCGACTCGAAAGCCGGCGGCAGCTCGGGTGGGCAACAGCGACGCTGCCGCTACGGCCTCCGAAGACAAGGACGAGGATGCAGATGACGGCGCCGCTCGTTTTGGTGGCGCCGGTATTTAAAGGGGCAGCGGCAGCGCCGGCGGCACCGGCGGCGGCATCCTCGGGTCGGCAGCCGCCGAAGCGGCCGCCGCTGGCGCTGCGTTCATGGATGCGGCCGGGGCGCAGCACCTGGCGTCAGTGCTTCTTTTTTCGAGTCGCATGGTGAACACGACGTGCGTTTCGAGTGTAGAGCGCGACGAGGTGGAAGAGGTGCTTGGCGACAACGAGCGCGCGACGGACGCATCTTAGACGACGGCGGCGACGGCGGTCGTGTAGCTGTCTTCCAAGACGCGGGGACCAGCTCGGACGGATATGAAGGCTCCTGCGTTTCCACCTTGCGGGGATCCGTCCCATGTACGCGCCGGGTGCCCCCGCTTTCTGTGCGGCACTCTGTTGGGGCGGGGACTGCACCTCTCGACGGCTACAATCGGCGCGCGCCTGGCTGCGGAGCAAGGTGCGCTGGTCAAGCACCTCACGACGCTGCTCGGCAGGTACGACCCCACTGCCAGTGGCTTTTACGACGAGGCACGGCTACTCGTCGACTGGCTATCCATGCAAGCGCCTGTGGTCTCCTTTTTGCTGCTTCCGGCGAACAAAGGCCACTTCCGTGGGTGTGTAGCACATCTCCTCAGTATTAGGACATTGGTCCCGGTAGCCTCCATGAATGGTCAGTTTTCAAGTGGAGGATTGAACGGACTTGTGGCTTGCCCTTTAGGAGGTTCCTTCCGTCTTGTATATCTGTGCTTTCTCTTATCGTCTCTATTTTGGTGGTTATTCGCTCTTAATGATGGCTCGGTCGAACGACGCCGCCCCTTTACCGTCTGATAATGAAAGCACCATGGGACCGGGGCTCGCCGTCGTTGGCACCCCCGGCTCCCCATCGGATGTTTTCCGAAAAAAGGTTCTTCTTCCTCGCCTCTTCAGCGATAGCGTTCGCTTTATCGTGCGTCTAGGGTCGATCGCTTCGTAGTGGTTAGTTAACCAACGTCATTAATACCACGTTTCGTGCAGCAGCTGGGGATGCTTTTGCCCGTCGCGTGCTTCTGCAGGCGGTGCCCGAGAGCTGTCTCTTGTCGCCAAGTGGCACGGTGACGGGTATTGCACCCATTGGCTTGATGCGCAGGGCGCGTCTCCCACTTGTGTGTGCCACGACGCTGGACGTCGTGGGTGGTGATCAGGGGCTTCAGAATAATGATTCGGATAAAGCACCGTTCTCTTCAGCAGCGGCATCCTGCTCGCAGCAACACCGCATGCCCGTCACTCTTTCCACGAAGAGCTTGACACCGAGATGAGCTTTCTAGGTCTGCCCATTGTTCTTCTCTCACCTGCTGGCAAAACGATTCTATCGGATATATATCCAGATATATCTGGATATATCCTAGATTCTGATGAAAACCCCGGATTCAGAGAGCCCCTGGTGGTGAAGTCCAATTGGAGTGCAGGGCGCTTCGGTTGGCACTGTGCGGGCTGAGCAATGACCCCTGGTGGTTCCGATAGGAAAGGTGGCAACGGGAAGGGTAAGGGCAACGCCCTGCGTTTCGACTGCGTCCCGCCGAGGGTCGTTCGTAGGAACATGCGCGACGCCAACACCCTAGGTGGTTCCCTCTCGGGAGCACCTGCGTTGAATGCGGCGGCCTTTGGCCAATTGTTCGACGCGGAGTGTCTCAAGAAGGAGATGAAGACACTTCGTCTCCGTCTGACGGCCCAACAAGCGACTAACCGCTCGTTAGCGGAAGAAAACGACAAACTGATCGCAAACGTGAAGGCTATGCGCCAGGAGGACATCGAGTTCGATGGCGGGGCGGCAAATTCGCGTCGCAAGACGAAGATAAGGGCAAACGTCAAGATCGACCACAACGGGGGCGAGTCGTCTTCCTCTCGTCCAGAGCCAGTTGGCCAAGCGACCGAACGTCGGGATCTAGAGCGTAAGCTTCGCAAGAAGGTGAGTCAGATCTGAAAGGAGACCAAGCTGGCGCGGTCAACATCCTTAGTTGAGAACGCCAGCATGTCGGCCGCGAATGAGTCAAGCTCGTCCAGTGGGACGACTTCCTCTTCGTCTTCCGACTCCGGAGAATCCCCGGGTTCCCCGTCTTCTCCGTCGTCGAGCTCAAGGTCCGAGTCCTCGGACGCGTCATCGGACGCCGCGTCTCGGCGATCGCGCCCGGGTCCATAAAAGATTCGCCCCGACACTAAGAAGCGGTTGGAGAAAGTTGATCGGCAAAAGGTCGTTCGACACTCGAACAGTCGCTTCAAGTCCCTATTGGACTGTCACACCTTCTTCCTGATCTGACATGATCTGTCTCTGCGACCCTCCCTAGTGGAGAAAACGCATAAGATGAACCGCCGCCTAGATGGCGCTTTCGAAGGGCAAGAGCCATTCACGGGCACCGGCCCCCTCGGTGTATTCACCTTCTTGACGACCTTTCTGCGCGCATGTGACGCAGCCGGCTTGACACCTGTGCAAGCCCTCCCTCTCTTGGCCTTTCGCCTGTCAGGCGCTGCTAAACGAGCCTTTTCGAGTTCCCTGAACTCGAATGCCGGACACCACACCTATGCAGTCCGCACCTATGGTGCCGCTATTAACTGGCTTTTAGCCAAGTATGCCACCCACGCCGTAATGGCTTCCGCATGACACGACATTATCACAATGCGCCGACCCGATAGTGAATCTCCCACAGACTTTGGGCTCCGCGTTGAGACGCAGTGTGACCGCCTAGATGGCCTCTTCCGCGCCGAAGATGTGAAGGATATATTCATCAATGGCTTGTTCGAGATTATCCAATCTCATGTCCGGGTATTGGACGGGCAGTTCCCCAAGCGCACACTGGCGGATACTATCTCCGCAGCGCAGATCTACTGGGACGGGACAAACAAGCTTCAGCTGTCGCTTGAGCTGCCTCGTCTTCAGACGACTAGGGTGGCATATGCCTTGCCCATGCCAACCCGGCACACCAATGTCGACCGTCCCTTTCTGGCTACCCAACCGCGGGCCCGGTCCCGTTCCCCTCCTCCTAAGAAGTCGCCTCAGGCGAGGACCGACATCTGTTACAACTGTAACAAGCCCGGTCACTTTGCGGCGCAATGCGCTGAGCCTTATCGGCGACGTGAGCGCCGTCCGTCCGTTATTGCCGTGAACTCCGTAACGGAGGATACCAAACCAACCGCTGAAAGCGATAGCAACGAGTCCACCGACTCGAAAAACGAATGAGCCGGGTGCCCCTTCACGGGTTGCCCGGCGCATCATCATCAACTGGTGAACGACGTAAAGTCACAAGGATACTGAGCCCGGCCCACCGGCACTATGAGATTGCGGCCACTATTGGCCCTTGCCATCGGGCAATGCACAGCTGTCGTCCTGTCCTGGACACTGGAGCCGGCAAAAACTTGGTTCGACCTACGCAACGTGACTGCGGTCGTTGTCGCCAGATCTTTGCAGTGAGGCTTGAGAGAAGCCATCCACCATGGCCTGATTGGGACACGACCTGGACGAACCGCGCCCGAATGATTTCTGCGTCCCGCGCCCGGGAGGGGGGGCCAGGCTCTGCGAATCGCGCGGACAAGACAGGCCAGTTGTTGCCCATCTCCTTCCCTGAATCAGCACCTGACGCGATCAGCGAGTCGACTAGGAACATTTAGCCGACCCACATCGCGTCCAAGGACAGACACACAAAACACATTGATTGGATGCCTTCAAGAATTCTCCTGATTTCAGCCTTGTGATTGGTTGGATGAAAACGAAAAATGCTGTGAACTCGTATGTGGAACCATCAGGAACTTTTACTGATGAATGCTGGCCATCAATGACGATGACCGACATTCTTGTTCACGTGCTGCGATTCAACGTTGTGCGCCACTGGCCCCACCCCGTTCGCAACGCGCTCAACACGCGTGTCTAAATTTGGATCGGCCCGGATCCATGAGCTGTGACCGCCGATGCGAACCCTGTGGTCCACCCACGCAAGAAGCCCACGTCAGTCAAAGTTTTTAAAGGCAAGCCCACCTGGCCCCAGACGCCACAATCGCAGCACTCGGGCAGCTGACCCCACCCCCTCACACACACACCGCACGCCTCTTTTCAGGCCGTCCACTTTCGTTGCACGCCTGGTCCACCCCACCTGCCCCCAGACGCCACGATCGCAGCATTCTGACAGCTGGCCTCACCCCCTCACAGACACCGCACACTCCGGTTTTCCCGCCGCCCAATTGTTGCGTGCCTGGTCCACCCCACCTGCCCCCAGATGCCACGATCGCAGCACTCGGGCAGCTGGCCCCACCCCCTCACAGACACCGCACACTCCGCTTTTTACGCCGCCCACCTAGGTTGCGCGGCTGGTCCGCCCCACCTGCCCCCAGACGCCACAATCGCAGCACTCGGGCAGCTGACCCCACCCCCTCACACACACACCGCACGCCTCTTTTCAGGCCATCCACTTCCGTTGCACGCGTGGTCCACCCCACCTGCCCCCAGACGCCACGATGGCAGCATTCTGACAGCTGTCCCCACCCCCTCACAGACACCGCACACTCCGGTTTTCTCGCCGCCCAATAGTTGCATGCCTGGTCCACCCCACCTGCCCCCAGATGCCACAATCGCAGCATTCGGGCAGCTGGCCCCACCCCCTCACAGACACCGCACACTCCGGATCTCACGCCGTCGACCTACGTTGCACGCCTGGTCCACCCCACCTGCTCCCAGACGCCACGATCGCTGCATTCTGACAGATGGCCCCACCCCCTCACAGACACCGCACACTCCGGTTTTCACTCCGCCCACCTTCTTTGCGATTTTCGGTTCCCCCACCTGCCCCCAGAGGCCCCGATGGCAGCATTCTGACATCTGGCCCCACCCCCTCACAACCACCACAAACGCCGCTTTTGACGCCGCCCATCTACGTTGCACGCCTGGTTGAGATCGAAAGTTCTCGACAGCTGCGCACGTCTCCACAAATCAGAGTTCGGTCGTCGGGTGCGGCAACACAATCCTTCTTTGGTATGCGGCGTCTTTCATATTCACAATGTATTCCGAACTTCGCTTTTGATGGAAGTGCCACAGCTGCTCCTGATATGACTGGTGGATTCTACACCACTGCTTGGCTTCCTGCCATGGGGTCTGCTTTTCGGGAAACATCTGTCACATAGCGAGCAGACTAAAACATGAGCCAGGCCCTTTGGGAGGTGGTAGCATCGTCAATCCGTGGGTCTTGCCGGCCAGACTCCGAACACGGCGTGGATGCCGAGTGTCCGACAATGGGCCGCGCCCAGTGCGAGACACGGCGCCGCCCCCTGTTTACCTGGACCACGCTCCTCTTTCCCAGGGCTGCGATCGAGGCCCTGACCAGCCGTCCCCCCCCCCTCCAGAACTGGTCGCAGGCGCGCATTTTCGGGCCGGCCAGGTGGTCTCGCAGCAGACGATGCTATCGAGTGTTTCGCACTGCTGGGTCCATTCCATTCACGAAGCTTCACGCTCGTCAGTTGACAGAGGTCTTCGCTCCAGCAGCTGTGCTGGCGGTTATCCTCTGCGCCCCCCGCCCCCCCCACTCCAGGGAGCCCGCAACAGTCATTTTCCTTGTTGCCATCCCACCTGGCTCCAGAGACTGCGATGGCAGGATTTAGACAGCTGACGCCTGCCCCTCAGAGTTATGGATTGTCTTTCGCATTTCTCCCTCTCGTCGACGTGCCGCCCAGCACCCTCGGCACCTTCTTCGCGCCGCACGTCGGCGGCGTGAGCTGGCTGGAACTTTTTGGTGGCGGGGGGCGCTGAGCGGCGGGAAACGTGGAGGGCATCGCCGGGGCGGCAGACACACAGGCACGGGCTTGGGGCGTCTGTGAGGACGCGTGCGTCGCGTCGTTTTCCGGAGAGATTGTCGCGAGTATTGGTGCACGGCGATGTGGACGACGCCAAAAGCGGGCGGCGCTGCGCGAGAAGGTCTATCAAAATATTCCTACTATGTTTCCCCTCGATGTTCGCTGGCAGGTCATCCGTAATCTCGAGCGGGGCCTTCCCTGGGACTCCATCGTGCTGCATGCGGGCTGCAGTTTTGCTGCGGCCCACGAGTGGTTGGCAAACGTTTAGCACCATGGGTAGCCTTGGGGGGACGATGCCATCCACATCAGGCGCGCGGACTCTGCTCGCTTTAGCGCCCTGTTTCTGCGTGCCTTGGATGGCCTCGCTCGATCGCATCCTGAGATCTTTTGACGGGAGCCGTCGTCCATTCTCAAGCGGTTGGCCGTGCTTTCCGGTTGGGACGAACGCTGGCCGACACGTTCGTCATCCCTGGGTAGAATGCTGCGTTTGATTGGCTTTTCTGTCAAGAAAGTGGAACGACTGGCCAGCGAGCGCAGCCTGGCGCTCGTTGTTGCCCACTGTCGGCTGGCACGACACATTCCGGACAGATGCATCGTCGTCGCCGACGAAACGCACGTTCACGTAGAGGCCATGATCAGACCTCGGGGCCGATCCTTGGTCGGCCAGCCACTCGAGGCCTTGGCGTCCGATCCCCGCCCCCGCCAACATTTCTCTTCAATTGTCGCCATCTCCCACAACACCGGGACTTTGGAGCTGACTGTCAACGAGGTGCCGCCGGCGCAGTGCGGTGACCATTGGGTCGCCTTTTGCACAAGCTTGGCGGGGCACATGAACGGGTACGTGCCGGGGGCTTTGTGGGAAGATCAACCGCCGGATCGTCTGCTTCTTTACGACAATGCCTTGGTTCACAACACTGTCGCCGACGAGATCCTGAAGTTGAACGGTGCGCTTGTGCTTCACCTGCCACCCTACTCTCCCAACTTGTCTTCGATTGAGCCTACCTTTGCGGATTACAAGCGCAACGTCCGGGACCTGACCTATCACCACCCCGAGTTACCAGATCGGTTGACTCATGTGCTTGCATTTGCATCCATTCCCCTCGCCACCATCCAGGGGCATTATCGGAAGGCTAGCCGTGAGCTGAGGCGGCACTTGCTGGAGTTGATGGGACCTGGGCGTCCCTTGCAGGGCGTTTTTCCACCGCTCCCGATGGACTTGGCGCCGCCGCAGCCGTGACGGTCAAGTCGAGTGGAGTTTGGGGGGAGAAGGGACGAGGGGAGCTCTGTGTTGTGTGTTTCTGTCCCCCATCAAACTGTGCTTACGTTTCCTCGTCTTTCATTTGCATTTTCCGAGCGGACGCATATCTCAGGAGCTTGTAGCACGTCAGTCAAGCAAGTGTGTTTGGGGCCGACGCTGGGGCGATGGGAGAAACAAGGCATTGCCGTAGGGCGGTGGCTCAGACAAACTGACGATACGGCTGCCAACAGCTGTGAGTCAGCGCATCTTGGCGGGGCAAAGTGACTGGAGATCCCATCTTCGTCCACTGTCCTTTGTGGAAAGCCCACAAAACGCGGACAGAGTGAACCATACACGACAAGTTTGTCGTATATCGTCTCTTTCGCTCCGTTGCGCGGTCGCTCAGACTGAAGGCCTCGTCTGCGACCCCACCCGAGGTCCTCCACTGCTGCAACCAGCGAGTCAAAGAGAGCAAAGCAGCTTATTGTGCAGATGAACAGAAGGAGCCACAAATAGACGACACAGCCACAGGAGGACAAACAAGCCGCCAAGTCCCACAGACTAGCGAACTGACAGCAGCTAGTCGCGGCAGCTGGCCTGGTGGGAGGCCAAGGTCTTATCCTCCTTAGCAAAAGAGGAGAAAAGGTGCTCCACAAGTGTGTAAACTCCAGCCGTTCCGGAAACAGTAGAGCCGCGCACGCCGTACGCTGTTGCGCCCACAGCCACCTTATTAAGAAGGGCCTCTCTCTGATTCCCAGCCTCGTCCCCGTAAATGTGGTGGGCCAGCGCGGTCGCCACCTGCGCGGGGGTCATCTTTAAGGACCCTACACTCCGCGCAGGCCGGTCGACGGTACTTCAGGAGACCTCAATAACCTCATCCTGGTTCGTCGCACCGGAGCCGGGGGCGTTTCAATCATCGCTGTGACCCAGAGTGATGGAAAATTGCAGACACACCAGGAACAGACCACGAGTCTTTGTGAAGCGCACGGTTACTGCAAGTTCATGTCAAGTCAGTTTCATGGTCTCAAGCGTGATCACGAGGCACCGAAGTCCAGCAAAACCCACACAAGGATCCCCAGTGGACCAAAGAAATGAATACAAAGCAACTGAGGGAGACAAGCAAGCAGGCAGAAAAGCGAAACATACGGGCGAATGGATCCTGAGGGTGTCTTCAGCGCTCGCGCCGATTCGCAGACGTTCCGCAGCGTGCTTCTCAGACGCGGCCCGACGTCCGCTCAGGATCGCCAGAGCGATCACTGCTGGTCGTCGGTGGTCACCCCGCTGGGCCCACCAAGCGTCGCCGTGAGGGCCCCAGCGAAAGCGCTGGCGATCGCGCTCAGGCCAGCGTCGGCTCACCTCGCCTGCTCACGCGTGTCGTCCACGTTGATTGGCAAAACCGCCGCCGCGTCGGAGTCGACAGCCACGAGGGTGTCCACAGCCGCTGAAACGGGATTGGCCGTCCCAACGAAGTCGGCCACAAGCGACCGCCGTCGTGCCGTGTGAGCCTGGCGGGCATCTTCCGCCCGCTGGAAGATTGCCAGAGCTTGTCGTCGTTGCGACTCGAACAGTGCCTGGCCCGACCGGCTGCAAACGTAAAACTGGGCGGACAGCTTCCTCTTGTTTCGTTTTTTAAAGATAATGCTGTTCTGTGTGATCTCGCGCTGGAAGAGGAGGGGGCTGAGCGCAATCGTGAGGGGCGTGTGACCGGGATTCAGACACTTTGTGCATATAGGAAGCGCAAACAGAAAACTCAACGTGTGGCAAACGAGCAAAGTGAAGCAACAGGTGCGGAGCGTGCGTGTCAGCCCGTGTCTTCATTCGAGCATCATGGATGATGTGCCATAACCCAAAACAAAGGAGCCGAAAGTTGCCACAGGCTGCTCACAGCAAAAGAAGCGCAATACTTACGGATCTTTGCATGAACACTTCAGAGCGCTGCAGGTCGCTCCCGTGTAGAACTCGTGCCCTTTCGGCAGCGCGGCAACACGTTGTAAGATACCAACCACCAATGTGCAGTTTGGAAAGTAGTGGGTCTTGCCATGCTCTGTCGTCTTTTTGTAGCCACATGCCCCACACGTCGCATTGGCCCGTCCGTGGCGCTCAGCAACTACCCCCTGGGGGGGGAAATTAAGCAGGGCGCGGATGAGATCTCGCTCGGTTGGGGAACCTGCAAGTTGCACAGTCGTCCATACCACCAACCACATTTCCAAGAACAGAACAGATCAGCGCTCTCCATCAGAAGCCGTGTCGCAAGGGACACTTCGCTGAGCACAATGCGAATAGCGCAATCAAAAACGTTGAAAAACACAACGCAGGCGCAAGACGAATCGATCATATCCTGTATACCTGCGCTTCCATCACTAGATGTCCCGGAGGCCGCAGCGACGGTGGGGGCCGCCGCTGCCGCTGGGCCGCCGGCCATCGAACGCGGCCTGTGAGATATGCGGGCCCGTGTTCACAGGTGTGTGTTCCACACCGCGAAGAGGATGGGCGTCACGACGGTGGCAACGAACAGCAGCTGGCTGTGGCCAACGATGAGAGCCGTCCCAGTGCGGGGCGCCCCAAATGGCGACAGTTGAGTGCTGTCCCAGCACGGGGTACGGACGGCGAGCGTTGAATTCAAAACCCGAGGCGCGGTGTTTCGAAAGCGATCAAGTCAATGTCTTTGGCCATTCTATAGTTCGCAGTCACCAAATATGGTCGACAGCTTTCAAAGTTAGAAAGTACGATTCACCGCGATGGCATGACAAGTACATCTAAGAATTGTGACGACCAGTAAATACAGGGCCTCGGATCAAGCTGCTCTCTGGATCCTCCGAAACAGGCATGCTTTCCATGGGGTCGCCTGTTCTGGACACGTGCAGCTTTTTGCGCAAGGACAATATCGAGGATGTGGACCTCATTGAAGCACCGGAGCATTTGCACAAGCAAATCCTGGAAATGCTACGCACGCATTCCACCATGTGGGACGGTACCCTCGGTTCTATACAAGCCACTGACCATGGAATCGTAACCCCAACGGATGCCGTACCCATTCGAGCACAACCGTATCTCACGGGTCGATTCAAACGAAAGATCATTGCTGATCAATCAACAAGATGTTGAAGCTCAAGGCTGTATATTGCTGATCCCCGAATTCTGTCCTGCGGGACAGAGACAGAGACTGACCGTGAATAAGAGTACTCTATTGGACTAAAACAACGATAAGAGGGCATCGAAGCCAATAGAAAGCCCGCATTCGGTTCCAGAAGCTTGCATCCAGCAAAACGCACTGTTTGTTGCCGCTTGATCCGCTTTTCTTTGTACGGAGCAAGCTGCCCAGGCGAGATCTTGAGATTTTGTACTGTTTCCTTGCCAGACGTGCAGAAAAAAGAGGAGCTGATGTCGATTTCCAGGCCGTATGGGCACATGTAAGCAATCAGACGCTCCAAGTCAGTCCCCGAGGCGCCTCTGATTGGTGGAAAGAGTCGGTCCGCAACTCAGTCTCGGTCCACAAGGACGAAATTCGGGGATCGGCAATAACCTAACTATAGGGCATGGGCAAGCCCCGTCGTCATCGTATCAAAGAAGAATGGAAAAGCCCGCTTCTGTGTCGATTACCGACGACTCAACAACGTCACCAAGAAGGATGCCTATCCCCTTTCCCGAATGGAGGATTGTCTGCGCTCCCTAGGAGATTCCAAGGTCTTCACCTCACAAGAATGTACGGCCGGCTACTGGCAAGCGCCCCTACGCCCGGCCGACAGAGAGAAGACTTCGTTTACAACGCATGCTGGTATTTGTCATTGGATGTCCATGCCATTCGGACTGACCAACACCCCCGCAAATTTTCAGCGTGCCCTGGACATTGTATTGTCTGGCCTGAAGTGGCAGCTCTTCCTAGTCCACCTAGTAGATTTCATCATCTTCTCTGCATCCGCAGAACAGCATGTCAAGGGCGTTGACGTGGTTTTAACGCGGCTGCGTGAAGCCGGTGTCACTCTCAATCTTGAGAAGTGCACCTGGTTCTCCGACGAAGTCGAGTATTTTGGACATATTGTCCGACCGGGTCAGCCCCATGTTCATAGCAAGAACGTTGACGCGTTGAAACACGCTTCGTTCCCGACCACCAAGACCCAACATAAAAGCTTCTTGGCGATGTGTAGCGTCTATAGACTTTTCGTCAAAGACCTTGATAAACATGCAAAGCCGCTCAACGTGATAACCCGCGCGGAAGTCCGCTCGGACTTACCAACACATACAGACGCAGCCCTCGTGGCCTTTGACGATCTACGTCAAGCGCTTCTCGCACCACCAATTTTGGCCCTGCCAAAGGCCAAAGGCCAACGGCCAAATGATTGTCGATGTCGACGCCTGCGCCGACCAACTCGGATGCACCTTGCTATAAGAGCAACCTGAAGGTACTAGATTACCGGTTGGCTACTGGAACAGTGGCCTCAGCTCTTCTGAGAAAAACTATTCGACAACTGAACGAGAATGCCTCGGCGTTGTGGGGAGCGTACTCAAGCTCAGACACTTCCTCGACGGCCATCGCTTCCTCATACGGACCGACCACCAAGCTCTAAGATGGATTTACAGCACCACTGACGCAAGTGGTCGGTTGATGCGATGGCGCCTACGGCTGTCCGAATATACATTCGACATGCAGTTCAAACCCGGTGCATCGCACCACGCCCCAGACTTCCTGTTCCGAACGGACAATGACAGCGCCATTGAAGATATCAACGATGATATCCCATGCCTTGCATTGGCCGAGACGGCCAATGGCTTGCTAACGGGGAGATACACGGGTACCGACATGCCGGCCCCAGTCAAATACGACGATATTGTGGAAGCCCAACAAACCGACGAATCCTGGGTCGAGTTGGCCGAACGAGTGGCTGGCAAAACGGCGACAGCCTTCTTTCACAATGAAAGAGACGGTCTCTGCAGGCGGGCGCCGTACGGCGACCAATTAGTCATCTCGGAAAGTCTATGTGAGCGTATACTTACGCTGGAACATCTCGCAAAGGTGTCAGACCACCCGGGTATGAACCGGATGTACTACGCCATGCGTCCTATCGGATCAAGGACTCCAGTTCATGTCGAACTAATTCATTGCCGTAATGAACGTGCTGGGCACGGACACAGTGCGCACCACGGCATACCACCCACAGACTAATGGTCAAGTCGAAAGGTACAATCGTACTATGGCTACGCAACTCCGACATTACGTCACAGACGTCCGGCGCCGTTGGGATGAATTACTCACCGTATTGACAATGGCCTACAACAGACAGCCACACCGATCGACAGGCATTGCGCCATTCGAACTCGTTATTCCGAGACGAATACCGAGTTCTTCGGTACGCAACCTCCCACCCGGGACCCCGTTGAAAAACCACGGTACCCTCAATGATGCGTCACCCCTAGCGCGTAAGCTTGAGTTCATGGCCAAGCTAAGACAGAAAACTGCGGCCGTCGTAGAGGCCATTCAAAAGACCCAACAACGCTATAAGCGTAACATCGACTCGGACGCGGATACACAGAACAAGCGTGTTCGTGTCCGTGACAATGTCTATACGACTAACCACCAGAAAAAGAACAAGCTTCAAAGCAGGCCCGTCGGCCCGTTCGTCGTACTCGACGCAGATGACTGCACGTACGTCACAGACGTGAACGGCGAAGAGCGAAGAGCCAATACTGACCATGTTACTCCGGCTCCACGGCCTTCGACACCGGACGAGACGCCACATCCACTACTGGATGGACTCGATAAGCCTGCGAGCACCCCGCCGGTACCCGAAGAATATGTCATTGACCGCCTATTAAGCCTCCGTCTGAAGAATGGCATCTACAGTGGTCAAGTCCGATGGTTTGACTATGGTCCAAAGGACGACTCCTGGGAACCCTTGGAATACATCTCTTGGAACCTGGTGATCCGTTTCCTCCGACGGAGGAAGAAGAATATTGCGGGGTACTTTTGGAGTATTCCCACTCCCCCGTCTCGGGGTACCCGCCGATCACTCAGGCATAATCAAGCCGAAACTGCCTTAGTAGTAACCCCCCAACTCCCAGATCTAAAGTGGTCCCCTACCATCCTTGGAATGCTTTCGAATTCCCACGGCGAAATTCGAATCTCACGGAACTGGATTAAGATTAACCAATCTAATTCAGTCCAGGAGACTGTACCGATTCGCTGGGTTCGACTGACATCACCAGAACGGACGCGTGACATCCCCCACGACTCCTGGTTGGCTCTTTGCCGTTTCGCCGAGCTTTCTGAGTGGCACGGGCCGTATATCTACGTATGGCCCTGCGCCCTGTCCTTACAGGACGGTGACGCGCCACCCGCGCCCGTTACCCAAGGTGTCCGATCCGAGCCGAACGGGCTACTCTTACCCTCGGTCCATGACCTAACGACAATGGTCGAGGACGTGATGTACCAAAGTAAAGAGGCGACGCTTCTAGCCCCCAGATGGGGAAGTGCCCCCTGGTACAGCGACGCTAAAGCTGCCTGTGCATCGGACGACGTAGTGCCTCCCGCGTCAAGCGACCACAATGGTATGACCACTTGGGCACATGTTGCCTTTCATTTTAACCAGGAAACCAGCAGCGCTACAAGAGTCAAACCCTCTCTGTCCGATTGACAGCAACTCATGAGCGGAAAAGGGGTATACAACACCGCCACAGCATCAGCTGCCGCCGGGCATCGGCAGAAACAAGTCTAACAAAACAAAAGACACAAGAAGCACCGCACCGTTCCAAGACCACCCCGCCCTAGTTGCGGGCAGGCCCCCGGCCACCAACGTCCACCGACGAATGGCGGCGGCGCATATGACCGGGTGGCTCCTTCTCGTCCTCGTCGCCTTGGCTGACACGCTGGCCGAGGATGTCGTCGGCGTCAGAGCGCACGTGCGAGGGAGGCACAGCCGTCAGTTAGCGAAGACGCTCGACCTCCTGTAAGAACAGGTCAAAGGCCACTGCCGAGTCCGCCGCAACGCTCGTGGTCCAAGCCAAAACCGGCATGGCGTCCTCAAGGACGTACCCATGGGCATCTCGAACCGCCCGGCGCAAGACCTCCGTTTGGCGATTCCACGCCAGGGCCAGGGCGGCCGCCCCAACGCCACCAGGCACTCTGCCCGTCCATACGACGGCTCGGCCCGTCGCCAGACAATGCCACGGCCGCCTGAGAGGCCTCAGGAGAAGTCCAAACCTCTTCTTGTGTGGAACGCTCATGTCCTCCGGACGCGGCAGCAACGCGTGTTTCGCGCACTGGCGACAGCGAGCCTCGACGGCTGGGAGATGCGGCCCGACGCGAAGGCCCACCGGCCAACCGCGTCCCTTGACGGACGAAACCGCCATTTCCTTGAGCCGCCGCCATTGGCGATTCACCCGCGTCGTCCGATCCCCCGCCCCAGGCGGGAAGCCACGCAAATCCCCGGCAAGGGTAGCTCAACATGAACCCGTACTTGGCCAACGAGTCCAAGTGGACGTGCAACTGGCGCGCCGCACGCGTCTACATGTCCCGTCGGATGACGTCCTTGCCGATGATGGTCCACGGGAAGACCCCCATGGCCTTGTGCATCTTGTGGAACATGTCCAACATCGCCTGACCGCCCGGCCCACTGGCCATATGGTGCAGGTCCAACTTGGACATGCGCCGAAGAGCTGTGGCATCGAGCCAGGCGAAGTCCTTGTCGTCATCAGGGTCTTCACCCACCCGGACGCCAAGAAGTAGTAATATTCCGCGTTGAAGACGTTTAAAGCGGCACTGAACTCGTCGACAAGCATGAGCCATGTACGACAATGCGTATGGCATTTCCATCCAGACTCCGCGGTTTAACCACCAGCGTGTGACGGCCGGACACCTGGCCCCCACACTCGGGGAACCAGTTCCCTCCCAGTCCAGAGGGGACACGTGGATTCGCGTCATGGGCGGTCGGATCCGGTCAGTCCGAAACGGCCGCTGGCTCTCGCGAGGGAAACATGTCCTACTGACACATATTTCGAATCGTTCCGGTGGCGACCCACTTGTGATCGCCCCGTGGCTCACCAACCACAACCGCGATCTCGATACTTCCCTGGGACTAGTAGATCCCAGGGCGGGCCCCGAGTTAAGGGCCTAATTTTGTGTAAACCCAACTTGGACCCCTGGCTCGCCTTCTCCCCGACTGGGTGAGGTTGTCTGGGCGTGTTGTCACATTTGGTGGAGCAGCAGGGGAGGAAGGCGCCTCACCCTTCCTCGGGGTGGTGGCGGTGCGCCAATCCGCCTCGGGGGGAACCTAGTTGGTCCTCCTCCCCTTGGTGCCTAGCGCTGCGGGCGGCGCCCCGCAACGCCAGATTTGGTTGAGTCCGGCCGGGTCGATGGCCGATAGGGGGGGGCATGGAGACCCCCCTGGTGTCCGGGTGTCTGGTGTCGGGGGGGATGGGTCTTCCCCCCCCGGAGGCGCATCATCGGTGGACGATCGCCACACCAGTGCAGGCACCACGGATGCGGGTGACCGCGGGCAGCGGACTTTGTTCCAGCTCTTTCCCCCGGGACTCGATCTGACTGGGACTCGCCCCCCGGCGGGCGCCCCCTCGGGTAGTACTCACCCCGAGGCGGCCCCGTCGGGTGCTGGCACTCATTTCGGCGTATGACAGCCGCCCGAAGTAACCACATGGGGCGGTGGGTCTGTGCCACTACCGGCACGGGAACCTGCGGGTGGGAGCTCTAGTCGAGCTCCCCCAGGTTCACGGAGTGCCAAGGGTACTCCGGCGCGCGAGCACAGCGCCGGGACCCACGGTATCGGTCCCCAGGCTCTCGGGCCCGGTGGGAGATCCCCTCTCGGTGCTTGGGAGGGAGGGGCGATCCCAGACTCGGCACGGGAGCCTGCGGTTTGGAGCTATGGTCGTGCTCCCCCAGGCTCACGGGGTGCCAGGGATGGCCAGGGTCTCGAGTTGAGAGACGCCGTGGCCGAGGTCGTTCGGTCTGAAGTCGCCCGATCGCTAGTTACGATGTTGAGGGACTCTACGCCCAGACTCGCTGAACGCCGGGGCAGAGCCCGGCGTTCTTCCCGTAGGCACCGACGCGACGACTCGTCGTCGTCGTCAACCACGGACGTCTCCCGCTCGGGGGACGAGTCGGCTGTTGCGGCCCTACTAGGTGGGTTTCGCGCTACCCCCACGCCGTGTGTGGGATTAATGACGTTGGTCAAATAACCAGTAAATGGAGACCGACCGTAGACGCGCGATACAGCGAACGCAATCGCTGAAGAGGCGGGGAAGGAGAACCTTTGTGCGTGCAACATCCGATGGGGAGCCGGGGGTGCCGACGACGGCGAACCCCGGTCCCATGGTGCTTTTATTGTCAGACGGTAAAGGGGCGGGGTCGATCGACCGAGCGATCATAAAGATCGAATAACCACCAAAATAGAGACGATAAAAAAAGGACAGAAATACAAGACGGAAGGAACCTCCCAAAGGGCAAGCCACAAGTCAGTTCAATCCTCCACGTGAATACTGACCAGTCAGGGGGGCTACCTGGCCCAATATCCGAATATCAAGGAGATATGCTACATACCCCTGTAATGAGGTTCGAGCCGTCCCGGCGAGTGGGCGCAGATCGACTGATCCGGCACCACGAACGCCACAAGTGGGAACCCATCGGGGTGTCGCGTAACGACGCGCGAAGGGGTGTGTGGCAGGGGTTGTCAGGATACCGTTTTCTTGCCCTAATGGGATACGGATACGCTGTATTCCACCATTTCCGAATAAGAGTATTTCTCATCTCTCAAGATTAGGATGAGAATAAAATCTCACAAAGCCGGATTATTACGTGGAATATGTTCATATTCGGATACTATTTTCGATCCGAATATAATGGCATATATCCGATCGATGACCTGAGAACAGCAGCAGGAGCCGCACTTCGACAGTAGGACAGCAGTGAACTACTACTTGAGAGCTGTACGCCGACCGCCCGCCACGTGACCACCGGACGCCAACCTCGGTCTCGGATCCTTCGGACACACTTTCAAAGGCCTAAAACGCGCGTGGGATGGCGGAGGTGTGAAAGTCGTCTGTGGCGTTCGGCGGGGCCCCTTTTCGCCCAGCTTCTACGAGACGGCGACTGCAGGGTGGCCGGTGGCCTAGGGAAATATGGCTACAGCCGTGTGCGTCACCCTGCGGACACCTCAAATCACCGCCACGGCTCTGGACGGCGTGGTCGCTTAGGCGTGAAAGCTGACGCCGTCGTTTTCCGGCACCGCGCTTTTTCCCAAGGTTAACGTTACGACGGTGGCCGGGGGCTGGGTGGGGGCGGGTGTGTGTTCCACAGCCGTTCAAGGCACGCCGCCCCAGCTCATGAACGGCACGGCGCTTCGGGGGCGGCTGGCGACAGGATGGTAGTTGTGGGGAGCGTCGCTGCACCCGTGTCTGATGAAAATGCGTCGGGGGTGGCGGAGGTCGCGGATTTGTGACAGCAGGCGCTGGCCGTCGGCGGCACCCCGACCCCGCCCACGGTCTGCTAGGCAGTGAGGGAGGGATCAGCGGCGGCGGTGGGTCTTCTGGTCGTCGCTGTTGGTGTCGCCTCCCTAACAGGGTCTGTGACTTCGCGAGCATTGGGCGTTACTCAGAATCAGCATGCACAAAGTACACAGTCCGTACTAGTCACAGCAAGACTAACGACGCATTCTTTTGCGAGTGTTCCATCCATGTCCCCGTTCTCGCATCAACTGCATTGCTGCTTGCTGTACCGAAAAGAGCGAGCCACACCACGTGAGGTACGCACCCGCTGGCATATTCCTGACTAGGAGGTTTCCGTCGCTACCCGCATCCTCATCGTAACAGATTACTCACACCAGAACTCTCCACTCTCCGCTGGCATTCCGTCTTCGTCGTAACCGTGACCTCGCCGAAAAATGTCTCCAAACATGGGAGACCCCATGCCTATCGGATATACTCGAATATAATAAATCCCCAGAGAATACGATATAATCTGCCGCTTGCACTGTCTGGTGGATTATTACACGCTCGGACAAAAAAGCATACTCAGATCCGAATATGTGGTCAAGACCCATATTCCGGATTATTTTGGATATAATGCCTGGATATATTCCTCTAAGATATATCCGTGACAACCCCTGGTGTGTGGGAGTTACGCCTTGGCCGGCGCCTGCAAAGGGGATCGGGGAGACCCCTGACACTCTCGCGCGAGGCGGGGTGATGGAGCCCGCGGCCCGAACGGTCGCGAGCGGCCCAGAATGGCCGATGCGTGCCGGGGGCAAGAGGGCGCGAATGGACAGC